>OBCM01000016.1_pt1 | contig 31070 bp, 34 predicted proteins | sample 1495921 | NCBI WGS metagenome assembly OBCM01 (sample SAMN03418274, study PRJEB22391) | human gut metagenome | biome: human-gut; feature: organic feature; material: feces | host: Homo sapiens | place: Tanzania | collected 2013-01 | reverse complement strand
ATACTGCCTCTAGGGGTGGGAAAGTAGGCAGCCGCCGGGCTTTTTTTTTATCTTTAATGTTTTATGAAAAAAGATATTTTTTTTAAGGGTTTTAGGGATGGAATCCCGATCGGCCTTGGTTATTTCGCGGTAGCTTTTTCTTTGGGAATTGTTGCTAAGAATGCCGGATTAAATTTTATCGAAGGTTTTTTTGCCAGTCTTTTGAATGTTGCAAGTGCTGGAGAGTATGCCCTTTTTTCTGCAATTCGCGCAAAGGCAACTTATATTGAGGTTGCAATTGCTACTTTAGTTATAAATGCTCGTTATTTTCTGATGAGTTGTTCATTAAGTCAAAAAATTAATCCTGAAACACCATTTTTTCATCGTTTTTTTATTGGTTATGGAATTACGGATGAAATTTTCGGAATTTCCATTGCCAGGGAAGGCTTTGTAGAACCTTCATACAATTATGGCGCTATTGCTTTTGCAGTGCCTATGTGGTGTATTGCAACATCTTTGGGCGTTGTTGCCGGAACTTATCTTCCTGTTAGAGTTGTAAGCGCTTTGAGCGTTGCTTTATATGGAATGTTCATAGCGATTATAATTCCGCCATGCAAGAAGGATGTTGTGATTGCTGTCGCCGTTTCCTGCGGTTTCTGCTTTAGCTACTTATGTTCGATTTTACCGCGAGTTAAAGAAATTTCCGCCGGAACACGAACGATTATTCTTACGGTTTTAATTTCTGCGGTCTGCGCCATTGTTAAGCCTGTTGCGTTGGATGATAAAAAATGACACGAAACATTTGGATTTATATTTTGATTTCTTTTGCTGTTTCTTATCTGATTCGGGTGCTTCCGTTGACTTTGATAAGAAAGCCTTTTAAAAATAGATTTTTAAAGTCCTTTTTATTTTATGTTCCTTATATTACTTTGGCTGTTATGACTTTTCCGGCGATAGTTCTTTCAACGCAAACGCCTGTTGCTGGGATTGCAGCTCTTGTTGTTGGCATTGTTGTCGCTTTTTTGGGTGGCGGTCTTTTTTCAGTTGCTTCTGTCTGCTGCGCTGTGGTTTTTATTTTGGAATGGTTTTTGATATGATTTATTATTTGAAAAAATATTTTATTATTTTGAAATATATTCCTTTTAGGGTAAAATAAGGTCATGGCTATTTTTAATGCGATTTTACTATTAATAGGAAGCCTTGGTTTTTTGCTGTATGGAATGCGCCTGATGAGTTCGGGCGTACAGAAAAGCGCAGGTGAAAAACTTCAGAGAGCTTTGAGTATGATGACTGGCAACAAGTTTGTCGGGCTTCTGACCGGACTTGGGATAACGATGATTATTCAATCTTCTGGCGCGACTACGGTTATGGTAATTTCGTTTATAAATGCCGGGCTTTTGACATTGACCCAGTCTGTGGGTGTTATTTATGGCGCGAATATTGGAACTACTATAACCGCCTGGATTGTTTCCCTCTTTGGTTTTAATTTTAAGATTTCGGCGTTTGCGATTCCTATTTTTGGATTTGGTTTCTTTTTGACTTTGCTAAAGGATTTGCGTTGTAAAAACATCGGCGAAGCTGTTATGGGTTTTGGACTTTTGTTCATGGGACTTAGCGGCCTTTCCGATGTTTTTAATTTTGATGCGTCTAAACTTTCGTTTATTGGGACAATGCAGAGCTGGGGCGCATTTTCTATTCTTCTGAGCGTTGTAATCGGTGTTATAATTACGGCTCTTATGCATTCTTCCAGCGCCTTTAGCGCGATTGTTATTACCATGGCGTTTAATAAGATTATAACGCTTGATGTTGCATGCGCTATGACCCTTGGCTCGAATATAGGCTCGACGATTGATGCGGTCATGGCGAGTTTTGGCAGTTGCGCGGAAGCGAAGCGTTCTGCGGTGATTCATGTTCTTTTTAATTTGATTGGAACTGGAATTGCGCTGATTTTCTTTAATCCTTTTGTTGATTTTGTAGTTTGGCTTACGCCGGTTGATAATATTGCAATTCAGATTTCAATGCTTCATACGGTTTTTAAAACGTTTAACACTGCGATTTTAATGCCGTTTAGCAATCAGCTGGTTGCTCTTTCCAGAAAAATAATAAAAGACGATGGAAGAATTGAAAAATCTTCATATCATCTGGAATTTGCGGAAAGTTCGTTTACAAAAGAAAATCCTGCGATGCACATTATCAGAATGGAAAAAGAAATTGCTGATATGACGGATGTTGCCCGAGAAATGTTTGACCACCTTCAGATTGGAATAAAGGCCAGAAACAGCGATTTTGTTGACGAGCACATTGACGGAATGGTTTATGAGGAAAATTATTGCGACCAGATGCACGAGCAGCTTGTGCGGTACGCGATTAATTGCCAGCAGCTGGCGTTGACTGAGCCTCAGAGAACCAATGTTTCAATTATGATAAGCGTGATTGACGAGATTGAGTCGATGACAGATCAGGTTCTGGCGGCCGGACTTTTGCTTAAGAAGAGCATTGAAAAAAAGATGAAATTTGAGCAGGATGATATGGAACGCCTTATTCCGTATGTTGAGCTTGCCAGGCAGTTTTTGCAGTTTATTCATATAAATATAAATAAGCATCTGGATGAAGATAAGATTGCGATGGCAACGGAACTTGAAGAATCGATTGATTTATATAGAAAGAATTTGAAAAAACTGGCCCGAAAACGCCTTGAAAGCGGCGCAGACGTAAAATCCGAACTTTTGTATCTTGACATCGTAAGACAAATCGAAAAAATCGGCGACCACGCTTTCACGATATCTAGTCTTTTGGCACAAGCAATATAGTATTTGAAAATATTTATACTTTACGCAATTATTCGTGGTCGTAAGAATCGAAGATTCGACGCGACCATGCATTCACAATATTCTGGGGGAGATTGTCTAAAAACTAAAGAATTTACAGACTGAGAATAACATAGTAAAATTCTCATATGGGATACATAGAAGGGGAAAATAGAAGGCAGAATCTGCTTTTTCCGGAAAGTTTAGATGAGTATGTAGAAAAAGAAAGTCCGGTCAGACTGTTTGATGCTTTTGTAGAAAGTCTTGATTTTAAGAATCTTGAGTTTGAGCGAGAGACACCCAGTGCAGAAGGACGTCCAGGATATAATTCGCGAGATTTAATGAAGCTCTACATATACAGTTATTATTACAGGCTTCGTTCCTCACGGCAGATTGCCCGGGAGTGCAAGGTGAATCTTGAGATAATGTGGCTCATCGGAAAGCTTAGGCCGGATTTCAGGACAATTGCGAATTTCAGGAAAGACAATAAAACTGCGATCAGAAAAGTATTCAAGGAGTTCAATAGATTCTGTTACAAAATGGACCTCTTCAGCCATGACGGAATCTCGATTGACGGAAGCAAGTTCAAGGCGGTAAATGCGAAGGATAATAACTTTACACAGTCAAAACTTGATGACAGGCTTGAACGGATTGACGGGCATATAAAAGAGTATCTGTCAGAACTTGATGCGGCGGATCTTGATGACAGGCAGGCAGAGGAGATCGGGAAGAAACTCTCCGGGTACAGGGCACGGAAGGAAAAGTATGAAAATATACAGAAAAGGATGACGGATGAAAATCTTTGTCAGATTTCGCTGACAGATTCCGAGTCTAAATTAATGAAGATGAATGAGGGGTTCGGTGTCTGTTATAACACCCAGACCGCCGTTGACACGGGAAGCCATCTTGTTGCAGATTTTGAGGTTACTGACAGGGCGACAGATTACGGTCAGATTACAAAACTTGCAAAAAAGGTAAAGGAAGATTTCAGGGAATTCCAGGAGGCGGAAGATAAGAACCCTCATGAAATAATTGAAACCATTGCTGACAAAGGTTATCAGGATACAAAAGATATGGCGGAAGCCCTCTGTGAGGGAATCATTCCGAATGTAATTCCCCGGGCCGGAACAACCTGTGAGATTGAATATGACTATGAACCTTCTGAAATCACGGAAGAAATCAGACTGAGCGCAAAACCGGAGGATCTAAGAAAATGCCTGAAGGCTGGGGTTGTGCCTGAAGTTTATAATGGGATATTAAAGGCGGAAGGAATAAAAGAGCGGACCCATTATGAGTATGAATCAACAGATGCGGGAATTGCAAGGACGGATACAGAGCGGATGATTCTTAAGGCACGCGAGGGATATTTTGTCCGCAATGCAGAAGAAAATCTTGTGTTCTGTCCGCAGGGAAAAGTTCTCCGCCAGAAATCAATAAGGAAAAATGGAGACATCCGTTATTGCAATAAGCTTGCATGCAGGAGCTGCAGGAATAAATGCACAAGGTCAGACTGGAAGGAAGTTGACTTTTCAAAAGACTCTCTGATTCATAAAGCCGGCGGCAATAAGAAAGACACTGTCAAGAATGAAAATATCAAGCGTAGTAAGAAGGTTCAGAAAAAAGCTGTTTTTACGATGAGGCTGAATATGGAAAAGCTGAAGAAAAGAATGTGTACATCGGAACATCCGTTTGGAACAGTGAAACGTCATCTTATGGGATACTATTTTCTTTTGAAAGGAAAATTGAAGGCAGAAGCCGAGACCGCGCTGCTATATATGGCTTATAACATGCGGCGTGCGATAAATATGGTTGGTGTCAGTCAGATGGTGGCGGCATTGACCTGAAAATAAGGAATAAAAAAGATTAAAACTTATAGAGAAATCTCTCAAAAAAACAAAAAGAGTTTCTTTAAGAAAGGTGTTTTGTTTGTATGTTCAAGTTTTTAGACGGTCTGGGGGGGGGTGGCGAATGCTGGGGATGTGGCAAGGATTGGAGGGGCGGTGGTGAACCGTTCCGGAGCGTAGCGTAGGAATAAGGCGGAGCCGGAACCCCGGAAAGCCTGTTTTTTGGGAGTTTGCGGCCAGCAAACGGACAAAAAGCCACCCAAATAAATATTATTCTAAAATCAGGTCAACGACTGTTGCGTCGCAGGCTTTTACAAGGTCGGCCGGGGAAAGGGAAAGCTGCATTCCGCGTATTCCTGCGCTGATGTGGATTTTTTCAAGGCTCATTGCGGAAGAGTCTATGAAAGTGCGGAGTTTTTTCTTCATTCCGAGTGGTGAGCATCCGCCGCGGACATAGCCTGTTGCGGAAAGAAGTTCTTCTGGTTTTATAGGGGCGATTTCCTTGCAGCCGGCGGCGTTTCTGGCTTTTTTTAGGTTTATTTCGTGGAGCGATGACTGAAGAAACACGCAGAGTTCTTTTGTGTCTGTCCGCATTACGATTGTTTTATAAACTGTTGCCGGCGCGATTCCAAGTTTTTCTGCGGTGCGGTTTGCGGCGCCCTTTGCAAGCGGATGTTCTCCGTCATCGTCGTAGGCTTTTGCTTCATAAGGAATTTTTAATGTTTCAAGAATACGGATTGCATTTGTTTTTTTTACAGTAGCCATATTCTTATCTTAACAGAAAATTATTTGTTGGGATAGTTTTTCTTGAGTTTTTTTAACGCTGGTTTTATAAAAAACGTTCTGGTTTTGCTGTGCAGTTTGCATGTCATTTGTTAAAAAAAATTGCAAAGAATTGCATTGGCTTGACAAAATTATGGGGGGGGGTAGACTAAAACAACTTTTCAAAAGGAGTTTTTTTATGAAAAAGTTGTTTGGTTTGTTGGCTGTCGCAGGTTTTGCGGTGACTTCGGCATTTGCAAATGTGGAGATGGATTTGAACATGTATGTAACGCCGTTTTCTGAATATGAAATTGAAAACGATGTGAAGCTGCGCCAGGGAAATCCTGCAGGCTTTGAAAGCCAGTTTGGTTTTTATTTTGGTTCGCCTGTAAAATGGCTTGATATTGGAATGAGCCTTTCTGATGGAATTGATATTGGTGCTTCCGGCGTGGAAATAGGAATTAATGATAATTTTTCTAAGCCTGACGATTCTATTGTTTTTGATTTTTTCTTTACATTAGGACCGGCTGTTCGTTTTAATCTTGGAAAAATGCATTCGCTTTATTTTTCTCCGGGATTTGGATATAACATTTCTGTTTTGGGATATAATATTAAGTATGATGAATATGGCTATAATGATGAGAAAAGTTTTTCCGGCGGTTTTTCTTCATTTGATTTTAACCTTGATTTGGGCTACAGGGTTTGGATTGTGAACAAGACTGGATTCCATTTTGGTTTTGATGTTGGATATGATTTGAGCGTGCCTCTTAAAACAAGCTCATTTGGTGATTTTGAAGAAGCCGATGTTCTTGGCGGTCAGCGGCACAAGATTTATTTTGGTGTCGCGTTTAATTTTGGCGACAAAAGCCCGGATAAATTTGCTGAGCAATCTGAATAGTGAGTTTTTTGAATCCATAAATTAATGAGTTGAAAAAAATAGAAAATAGCAGCTGAAAATTCGGCTGCTATTTTTTTTTCCAAATGAATTTCCGCCGGCCTGCAAGCGCGGTGGTTTTCTGGGAATGGCGCGAGCTGGCTGCCTGCGTTTTTTAACGCTGGTTTTATAAAAAACGTTCTGGTTTTGCTGTGCAAAGAGCGGGGACAAAAAATAAAAAAAAAAGGACTTGACAAATTTCGGGGGGGGGTACAATGAGTGTTAAAATGGGCTAAAACAAGGCCTTTGCTATCACTGCGAAAATTTTGTTGTTCCAAAATCTAAGAATGAAACAGAGATGTTCGTTCTTTAAAAAACAAATTGAAAGGCCGGACGGAAGTCGTGACTTTTCGTTGGCTTTTTATGGGAGATTTTTATGAAACTTTCAAAAAAAATTGCAATCCTGGCAACCGCTCTTATTTCTTTTGCATTTATTTCCTGCGACACAGACACGAATGATTCAAAGCCTCCTGCTGAATCAAGCGGTTCAACTGAGGCTGGAGGTTCTGCTGGAACTGGGGGTTCAACCGCTACAGGTGGCTCAACAGAAGCCGGAGGCGGTACTGGAGCTGGAGGTTCAACCGGCACAGGTGGCTCGGCTGAGGCCGGAGGCTCTACTGGAACTGGGGGTTCAACCGGCACAGGCGGCTCAACAGAAGCCGGAGGCGGTACTGGAACTGGCGGCACGACTGGCTCGGGTGGTTCTGGTGCGACCGGCGGTTCTACTGGTTCAGGCGGAGAGTCTGAGGGAAATCCTGTTTTGCCTGGAATAAAAGGTGGAGCAAGCAACGAAAAGGATACTTTTGCAGGAAAAACCTTTTATGATTCAGTAGAAAAAGACACTGCGGAATATTACACAAAATACGTGTTTTCAACAGATGGAACTGTGGAAATCTATAATAAAAATGATGAGTCAGACGGAACATCTGCAGATGCTGTTATAAACTATTCTTTTAGCGAAGATGGAAAAATTGTATACATGACTTACAATAAAATCAGTGATATGACTCCTGGTTCGGGTAATTTGTATACTTATGAAGAGTTTGTGCAGTATATAAATACTGGATATGCGGAAATCTTCTTACAAAATATTGAAGGAGCTCCTTCCGAGGCTAAAGACGAAATCGCTAAACAGTTAGGTTTAGAGTTATATACCACAGATGAAGCGCTGGTTGATGCTGCAAAACTAAAAATGCAGGGTTTAGCTCGTAAAATGTTTGGTACTGTATTCCAGCATGACCTTTCTAACGATGCGGCCGGACCTGCTGTTCTTACAGAAAGAAATACATGGGGAAAGGATCTTTCAAAATTTATTTCTTTAAATGGCGATACGTGTTATAAACAATATAATTCTGAAAAAGATTTTGATTTTAGCTTTGAATGTGTGATGGGAAGTTTTTCTTGCAGATACGTAGACTCTACAAGAAAACCATGGCATTATCGTAATGTAGACAGTGCAAAAATCTACTTTGAATTTGAGGGTGCAAACATAGAAGCACCTTACACTATTTCTAACGATGGAAAAAGACTATCTACAATCATTGAGGGAGAAGTTAAAAATTATATTGATGCAGAATTGAAGCTGGGTAAAATGAGTCTTTATAACTAAAAAAACACTCTCTGGCATTTTGATATGCTTTATGTCCGCCGCGGAAGCAATTGTGCTTTTGCGGCGGATTTTTTTTCGCCAAAGAAATTTCTGCCGGCCTGCAAGCGTGAAGGATTCGGGGATGGCGCAAAAGCGGCTTCTTGTGCTTTACTTGGGGCGTGCGTATGCACAGAATGGTCTTACGCCGGCGTGGAAGAGTGCCGAAGGCAGGCGAGCGCAGCGAGACCTAGCGTCAGCGGGCTCTGGAAGGCCGGTCTTCTGGAGGAATGAAGCAGGCGCGCGGGATTTGCCGCGGGATGGAATCTTAGCGTACGGAATTTTTTAAAAGTTGTTATTATTCCTGCAATTCTTTATAATGTTTTTATGGAAACACGTAATATTTTTGAAAATCTTTCTTGTATCGATCATCGATATTCTTTGTCGGAAGCTGAGGTGTTTGCCGGGCTTTCTAAGTATATTTCTGAAGAGGCCAGCATCCGTTCGTGCGCAAAATGCGAGGCGGCTCTGGTAAAGGCTCATTTGAAGATTCGCGGCGAGCTTGATGAACAGGCTGCGAAAAATCTTGATGACGTTGCGGCGGCGATTGACCCGCAGGAAGTTTACGCTGAAGAGGAAAAAACCAAGCACAATATCCGCGCGCTTGTGAACGTGATGAAAACAAAGGTTGATTCTAAGACCGGGCCGCTGATTCATCTGGGCGCGACTTCTGTTGATATTTTGGACACTGCGCTTTCTTGCCGAATGCGCGATGTTACGCAGAATGTTGTTCTTCCGGAGCTTAAGAAACTTGAAAACTATCTTTGCGATATTGCTGAGCGCGAATGTGCAACTCCTCAGGTTGGCAGAACGCATGGACAGCACGCTGTTCCGATTACTTTTGGCTGGTCGATTGCGGAATTTGTAAGCCGTTTGGGAAAATCTATTCTGCGCATCGAGGAGCTTTCTAATCAGCTGGTTGGAAAACTGGCCGGTCCTGTTGGTTCTTACAATGGACCTTCAATGATTGTAAAAGACCCGGAAGAGCTTGAAAAAACTTATGTTGAATTCCTGGGGCTTCATCCTTCTGAGTATTCGAACCAGCTTGTTGAGCCGGAATATGTTCTTCGCCTTTTGCTGGAGATGAACGTGGCGTTCGGGATTATTGCGAACCTGGCGGACGACCTGCGCAATTTGCAGCGTTCTGAAATCGGCGAGGTTTTTGAATATTTTGCGTCAACACAGGTTGGCTCTTCGACTATGCCGCAGAAACGAAATCCTTGGAACAGCGAGCACGTGAAGTCTTTGTGGAAGGCGATGTGTCCGCGCGTGATTACGTTCTATATGGATCAGATTTCTGAGCATCAGCGTGATTTGACTAATTCTGCAAGCCAGCGTTTTATTGCCGACTACGTAAGCGGATTTACAATGGCTGTTGCAAGGATGAATTCTGTTGTAAAGGGGCTGCAGGCTGACCGCGAAAATATGGCTAAAAATCTTGAAAATGCCGGCGGAAAGGTAAAGGGCGGCGTTTTGGCTGAACCGGCGTATATTCTTTTGGGAGAAGCCGGCGTGAACGACGGCCACGAGGTTATCCGCAAGATTACGCTTGAGGCTGAGCAGACTGGAAAGACGTTCTTTGAGGTTCTTAAAACCCACAAGGATGCGTATGAAAAGATTACTGCGCAGCTTGAAAAACTTGGCGTTGCCGACCCTGCGAATTTCTTTGAGCATCCTTCTAATTATTGCGGACTTGCGGCTGTTAAGTCAAAGCGGCTTGCGCTTAAGTACCGCGAGCTGATGAAATAAGTTTTTTGCGGTGGAGCAGTGTGTGCGTGGAAAGGGAAATCTTTCTGCGCTGATAATTTTTATAAAGGGGATTTTCTGATGAAGAATCCCCTTTTTTATTGAAAGAATTTGAAACCTTTGCGATTTATGATTATTTTTTAAATATATGAAAAAAATTATGAAAGAGATTGATGCTGCCGTGGTTACTGATGAAATCTCTGAGGCGATGGAAAAGGAGGCGGATTTGCCTTCTGTTGTAAGCAAGGGGCTTCAGAGCAACGAAGATTTTTATAAGATGGCGTTCCAGTTTCAGGAAATTATGATGATTTACGAGAGCGCCATAAAGCAGCTTGAGACAAAACTGGAGATTTTAAACAAGGAATACAAGGTTACCGGGCGAAGGAATCCGATAGAAACCATTAAGTCCAGGATAAAGTCGCCTGACAGCATTGCTAAAAAACTTGAAAAGAAGGGGCTTTCTGTAAATTTTAAGACGATGACTGAAAATTTGCAGGATATTGCCGGTGTCCGCGTTATTTGTCCGTATATTTCGGATATTTACAATGTAAAGGATATTTTGCTTAAGCAGCCGGACATAAAGCTTATTGAGCAGAAAGATTATATTGAAAATCCTAAGCCGAGCGGCTACAGAAGCCTGCATATTGTTGTGGAAGTCCCGGTTTATCTTAGCCAGACAAAGCACAATGTAAGGGTTGAAATACAGCTGCGCACTATCGCTATGGATTTTTGGGCGAGCCTTGAGCATGAGCTTAAGTACAAGAACGAGCAGAAAATTCCTGATTCTGTCCGGCGTGAGCTTTTTAGGGTTGCGGAAACGATTGCCATGACCGACCGCGAGATGGAAGAGATTGCGATTGAGCTGCAGGCGATGGATTAGCGTGATTGGATGCGGTTTGTTCAGTCTGTCAATGTCTGATTGGTTCAATCGGTTGATTCTATCCGATTGATGTCTGATTAATTTCAACTTTTTTGAAAATCCGGTATACTGAAAATATGATAAAATTGGTTGCATTTCTTGGAAATTATGGCAAGGAATATGAAAAAACAAGGCACAATGTGGCGTGGCAGTTTGAAGATTCCCTGCCGTTTGCCGAAAAATTGAGCTGGCAGAAGAAATTTAAGGGCAATTTTGCGGTGGTTGAGCCGGAATTGCTTGCCGGGTGGTGCGCGGAATCTGGAATTCTTTCTAAAAAGGACGGTTCTGCGGTGATTGTTCCGCCCGAAATGGAAAAAATTTATTTTTTAAAGCCTGAGACTTATATGAATCTTTCCGGCGAGAGCATAATTGAAATATGCGGTTTTTATAAAATAAAGCCGGAGGAAACGCTTGTTGTTCACGATGAGCTGGAGCTGCCGCTTGGAACTGTAAGCCTAAAATGGAGCGGCGGGCTTGGCGGTCATAACGGATTGCGCTCGACCAGGCAGGTGTTTGGAACTGCGGATTTCTGGCGGCTGCGTTTTGGGCTTACGAAGCCGGCCGGCCGGGATATTGCCGATTATGTCCTGGGAAAATTTACTGGGGACGAGCAGATTGTGCTGAGCCAGGTTTTTCCGCAGGCTGCTGTGCTGCTTGCAAAAGTTCTGTTTTCTAAAGATCCTGCGAAATTTATTCAGGAATGGGGAAAGAAAAAACTGGTTTGATTCTGGAAGACTAGACGTGGATGTAAATAAATGTGAATATAAATTGAAAACGCTTTGTTTTTTTGTTATATTAATATAAATCATTATATTTTTGGGATGTTAAATGAAAGAAATTCGTTTTGACGAAGAAGAGGATGCAAAAAAGAAAGCTCCTGAAATGCCAGATCCTCTTGCAGAAAAATTTATTAAGACGCGCCAGATTATTCTTTCTGGTGAAATTAACAAGGATTTAGCTGAAAAAATTGTGCGTCAGCTATTGGTTCTTGAAGCGGATGATGCGGCAAAGCCTGTTTATATTTATATTGATTCGCCTGGCGGTGATGTTGATGCTGGCTTTGCTATTTTTGACATGATTCGTTTTGTAAGTTGTCCTGTTTTCCTTATTGGAATGGGGCTTATTGCAAGCGCCGCAGCGTTGATTCTTCTTGCGGTTGACAAGGAGCATCGCCTTGCGTTGCCGCACAGCCGTTATCTTATCCATCAGCCTTCTTCTGGAATGCGCGGTGTTGCGACCGACATTGAGATTCATGCGAAGGAAATGGAGCGCACAAAGGCGGTTCTTAATAAAATTATTTCTGAGCAGACCGGAAAATCTTTTGAACAGGTTGCTGCTGACACAAACCGCGATTATTGGTTGAATTCCGAAGAGTCTGTTGAATATGGTCTTGTTTCAAGGATTATAAATTCAAGAAAAGATTTGGTAAAATAGTTTATGGTGTTCGCGCTGACCGAAAAGCTTGAATCAGAAATCCTTCAGGCTTTGGAAAACCAGGAACAGAAATTTTTAGTTGACGCTCAAAATTCGGTTTTGGTTTCTTCGGAAAAAATCAGCGCCGATGAATACAGTTTTTTTGCTTTGCCCGAATGGAATTCTTCCGATGGATTTAATCTTATGGAAGACTTTGTAAGCGCTTTGCATTCCCCGATTGCAAAAGATGAACTGCAGCGGATTCTCCATTCTGGAAGGGGGGTATTCAGAAATTTTAAGGATACGTTAAAAAAATATCCGGAAGTTGAAAAGCTTTGGCATGGGTTTAAGAATAGAAAAATGCGGCTTTACATCAACGGATGGTATAATCAGCTGCGCGAAATATGGGGCTTGGAAAAGTTAGACCATGAACCTGAAGAAACTGGAGATTTGATTCAGGATGACTTTAATTTTGAAAGTTATTCATCATCAAATCAGGAAGAGGTTCTTTTAAATTTAAAATACGCAGCGTCAGGCGAGATTGAAAATTCGGCAACACCGGAATTAGATGAAGCATTGTTTGACTTATGGATACAGCAGTTTGAAAGCGGCGGTCCGCAAAATCAGACTGGAATTGTATGCCATTCAAATTCTGATGAGTTTGCCGGATGTATTACAGCTAAGCCTGCGTCAGGGAATAAAAATTCCCGCGGAACAGATAAAATTGTAATTTTAACAAGTTTTTATGTTCTTGAAAAATTCAGAGGTCTTGGCATTGGAAGTGAACTTATGGAACTGTTCATGAATGCTTTGAGAGACCGGAAAAAAAAATGGGTTTTGCTGACCAACACGATTGTCCCGGATTCTTTAATGCCTTTGTTAACTAGAAATGGTTTTAAAAGAATTGGATCTGGTTTTGTAGCAGAACTTTAAACTTTTTTGCTTAGGAGCAATTTATTATGTATAACAGACGTGAATCAGAAATTGATATGAATTCAGTAGCTGCTTTCCTTCAGGATTCAGTAGAAAAGGTTAAGACTCAGGAAAATCTTGATCTTCTTACGGAACTTAAAAAAGTTTTTAAGAAAAATGTTCCTCTTACTCTTAGAAATTATGTTGCAGCGTATCTTGTAAAAGAGACAGTAAAGCATTTTCATGGCGCTTACCGTTCGCGCAAGAACGACTACCGCGATAATAAAAAGACATTCCGGGACAGAAATGTTCGCGAACAGAAGATTTCTGAAAATCCGGTGGAAGAAAGACAGCCGCGTCCGCGCGTTCAGATTGATCCTGAGCTGGCGGCGACTATTTTTATCAGTATTGGACGAAACCGCCGTGTTTTCCCGCGCGATTTAGTTGGTCTTCTTGTTGGCGGCGCTGGTCTTGACCGCGAGAGAATAGGCGACATCCGTGTTCTGGCAAATTATTCTTTTGTCCAGCTTTTTAAGGAAGACGCAGAAAAGGCTATTTCTGTTTTGAACGGTTATGATTACCGCGGCCGAAAGCTTGCCGTAAGCTACAGCCGCACAAAGGATGACGAGATGCTGGATGACGAGACAGTTTCTATGTCCGATGGTTTTGATGAAAGGTCTGCTGCTGAGGATGCTGCGGCATACGCTGCTGCAACAAAGGCTTCTGGCAATGAAGCGTTTGGCGCGCCTCATGTAGAGCCTTCCGACGATTCTGAAATGTAATTGTATTACGGGGCTGTCCAGAATGTGACTTTTGCTTTCTGGCGGCCCGTTTTTTTTGTCTATGAATATTTCGGTTTTAAATACAGGTCCTTTCCGCATAAACACTTGGATTGTGGAGCTTTGCAAGAATAAAGTTCTTGTTTTTGATCCAGCGGCCTGTTCTGTTACAAACGATTCTCTTGAGATTGTAAATTTTCTAAAAGCGAATAACCTTGAGCCGGCTGCGTTTTTGCTGACCCATGGGCATTTTGACCATATTACGGGAACTGGTATCTGTAAGTCGTTTTTCCCGGATGCGCCGCTTGCGCTTCATAAAGAAGATTTGCCGATGGTGGGGGCTTCCGCGGCGGACGCCCAGAAAAATCAGCTGGAAGCGATGGGGCTTGGAATGATTGTTCCGGCTCTGAATGGGCTTCCGGAGCCGGATGCCGCTTTTTCCGGCGAGCCGTTGCTCTCTTCTGTTATAGAGGCAAAAGACCCGGATGTGGCGGCCGCGCTTTCTGCATGGAAAGTTCTTCATACGCCGGGCCATACTGAAGGTTCTGTCTGTTATTACAATGAAAAAGATAAAATATTGATTACTGGCGATACAATTTTCTACCACAGCTGGGGTCGCACGGATTTTCCGGGCGGAAGCGAGCGTAAAATGGTAAAATCGCTGGAAAGAATCTATTCTTCTTTACCTGATGATGTTCTGGTTTATCCTGGGCATGATTATGCGGGTTTTGCCCTTGCTGAAAATAAGCAGGACAGTTTTTAATCTGTTTTTTATTCCACTTTTTATTCCGCTGAAACTTTATCCGTAGAACTGTTCGGGATGATATGGAATGAATTCCGGTTTTTGGCCATTTTCAATCCTATAAAAAATTGAGCTGATGTTTTTTCCTGTGATTTCAAGCATTGCGAATCCTGCGGAACTTCTGTGCCTTGGAAGGGAAATGCTTCCGGGGTTCATTATGTATGTTGTTCCCATAAGTTCCGCCGGAACGTGCGTGTGCCCGAAAATTGCTGTGTCCGCTCCAAAAACTTGCGCTGTTTCCTGTACTGCGGAATAATCGTAGTAAACGCCTTCTGAATGTCCGTGGCTTACAAGAATTGTCCGTTTTCCGGCCTGCATCGTGATTTTTGGCGGAACGATTATGTCTTTTGAAAAATCTGCTGAGCAAAATGAAGGGTCGTTGTTTCCTTTTACAAAAGTGATTACCGGCGGAAGCCAGCTTGCCGTGGAAAAATGATTTTTTGCTTTTTCAATTACAAAAAGAAGGTCGAAAATTCCGTCGCCTGCGAATATCAGCGCGTCAGCTTTTGCGCCGAATGTCTGTACAATCGATAAAAAAGTTTCTTTTGCGCCGTGGCTGTCTGAAACTACAAGTATTTTCGCGTTTTCGTTTTTTGAAAACTTCTCCAGGTCTTTTTTTGATGCAAAAATTCCATTTTCAAGCTGAGAAAGAAAGTTCATCGCCTAGTCCAGCACAAAATGGTTGATTGGAATGAGTCCGGTTTCAGAATCCACATATCTTGAAATTTTTGAGTTTCCGGCAAGCATTTTTGCGATATTAAAGAGATTTGCGTCTTTTTCAAACGGCGCTTCCGCAATATCCGCGAAAAGAACGGCTTTTTCAATTATGGAAACGGCTTCTCCGGCGAATTCCTGCTCCGATTCTGTTTCTAAAATTCCGTTCATCTTCGCCTTCTGCTTTTTGTCGATTACAATGTCCGAAGTGTATTCAGTTCCAAGCACATCGTCCTGGCTGAAAAGTGAAATTACCGGGAACGGCAGCTTTCCGTTGTATTCGTCCTGGATTCTGGTTATTGCTTTGTAGGTTCCTTCCGGCGCGCCAAGAATAACAATTCCGGAAACTTCTTTGTCGTCCAGGATATTTGCAAGGTTTGTTGTGTAGGTTCTTGCGCCGTGCTTAAAATCGTCTGGAAAAACAAGCGCAAGCAGTTTTCCGCCCTCGCTTGAATTTCCGTATTTTTGAAAAAGCGAGTCTTTCATTTTTTTTACAAACGTTTCGTCATTGTATCCGTAGCCGAAAAATACAACGATATTTTTATTCGATTTGTGCCAGAGCTGGCTTGGGAGTGCAAGCGCTGTTGAATCTTCCGCCGCTTCGCATAAAGTTATAAGCCTTGAGTCTGAAAATCTTTTTTCAGTTTTTTTTCCGCATGATGAAATAAAAAAAGCCGCGGCAAAAATAAGAATGAATGCTGTTGTTTTTTTCATAATTCCCACTTGGAAAAGTCTAGCAGTTCTTAAAAAAAAAATATAGTTGTTTGCAAAAAATTGGTTTCATATTTTATAGATTTTTTTTATCTGCTTGCGTATAATTTGCGTATGTATTTACTGGTTATCAAGCAACTTTTTATTATGTTTTTGATTGCTGCAAGCGGATTTTTTGTTTCCCGGCAGTTTAAGTTTGGCGCGCTGGAACAGCAGTTTGTTTCAAAGGTTCTTATCTATTTTGTAAACCCCAGCCTGGTCTTTTTTAAATTCGACATGGATTTTGATGCTGAAAGCCTTAGGAATTTCGGTATTGTGTTTCTTTTGTCTGTCATAATCCATTTTGTGATGGTCGCCCTGGTTCTTGTCTTTTGCCGCTCAAGGCGTGCGGAGGAAAAAGAGCTTGATCAGATTGACCGGCTAAGCGTTGTTTTTACGAACTGTAGTTTTATAGGAATTCCTCTGATTGATGGAATTTTTCCGGGAACGAATGCGATTTTCTATCTGCTTCCATTTATTGTGACGTTCAATATTTTTCTGTGGACTTTTGGTTACAGAACTTTTTGCGGGCGCGTGAATTTTAAAAAACTTCTCTTGAATCCGAATATAATTGCGGTTGTCGCCGGATTTATTCTTTTTTGCAGTCCGTTCAGGCTGCCTGAAGTTATCTCAGAGCCGTTCCGCCACATTTCCGGAATGAATACGGCGATGGCGATGTTCCTTTTGGGTATGCTCTTTGCGGATTTCCACGGATTTAAGAAGACATATACAATGCACCTTGTAAAACTCTGCGTGCTTCGTTTTGCGGTGGTTCTGATTTTTGTGTTTTTGATTATCCTGGCGGCGTCAAGGGGTTTTGCAGACGTTCCGGACATCCGTCTGATTTGTTACGTAACGTATATCGCGGCGCTTTGCCCGGTCGCAATGAGCGTTTCCAGTTTCGCGGTTCTTTTTAACAAGGATGAATCCTATTCGGGGCTTGGCGTTCTTGCGACTTCGTTGGTCTGCGTGGTTACGCTGCCCCTTAGCGTTGCGCTTGCGGAATTTTTCTTCTGAGCTGAATTGTTGCGATGAATAAAAAATGTTTTTTTGGGATAGCCGCATTGTTTTTTTTCTCTGCCGCATTTGCAAAGAAAAGCGACGTGCAGCTTTTCTCAGGACTTTTTTTTACGGATTTTGAATATTCTGTCTCGGATAACAGATTTTTTGACTCTGGTTTCCGCGGCGGAGAATTCTCTGTTTCAAATTTTAATTTTTTTGGTGAAGAAAACCATTTTGGATTTTTTGAAAGGCTTTCGTTTCAAGCCGGAGATTTTTTTGGAGCGGAATTTGCCGCAGGGCCTGCGTTTTGTGCCGCGCCCAATGATTTTTTGCGGATTCAGGCTTCTCCGTTTTTTAGGCTGGGCTTTGAATTTGAAAAAAATCAGAATATCGAAAAATATGGAAAAACATCTTTTGGAACAGGCTCTGCGGATGAATACAGAATTCTGCTTGGCGCAGGCACATCCGTATTCTTTTTTCTTATGCAGAGCCGGAGGGTTTCTCCGCTTCTGGGCATTGATTTTTCCGTGAGTTTTTTTTGCCGCGATTTTGTTGATATTGATGGCGCTCTTTATTACCTTGATTACGAAAATTTTTTGCTTTTGAAGTTTTCTCCGTTTATAGGCGTTTCTTTCAATTTATAAAAATATAGAAACGCGAATTTTTCCCTGATTTATTTGCCCATTTGTTCAATACAGTTGTTCAAGAAGTGCAAAATTTTTTGAAAATGCGGTATACTTTCTGTATGAGTAATAAAATTCCACTACGTTCAGAAGTTCCGGAAACAGATAAATGGGACTTGTCTTCAATTTATAAATCAAATTTGGAATGGGAAAACGCCCTGTCGGAGATTCCTGTTCTTACTGAAAAAGTTGTTCAATTCAAAGGAAAGCTTGGTTCCTGTCCGGAGACTTTTCTTTCCGCGCTAAAGGCCTTTGAGCAGGCTGAGTTGAAAATGGAAACAGTCTATCACTATGCAAGCCTTCAGCATGAAGCGGACGAAGATGATTCTGAAGCGACAGACCGGGAAGGTCGGGCGATGATGGCTTACACAAAAATGCAGTCTGAAATAAGTTTTATGAATCCTGAAATTCTTGCGATTCCAGAAGAATCCTTGAAAGAGTGGATTTCTGCGCCGGAATTCAAGGATTACAAGATTTATGTTGAAAAGCTCATGCATTTTAACAGTTATACTTTGAGCGAAAAAGAGGAAAGAATCCTTTCCCTTCAGGCGCAGCCTGCGGAAACTGCCTACAATGCGTTCAGCGTGCTTGAAAATGTCGACTTGAACAGGCAGTTTGGAAGCGTGAACGTTAACGGTGAAGAAAAGCCGTTGACACAGACAACGTTTACAACTCTTCTTAAAAACCAGGACAGGAAAGTCCGGGAAACAACATACAGGCAGTTCTATAAAAAGTTCGAGGATTTTCAGAATGTGATTTCCGCGCTTTATGCAGGCAACGTTAATCAGGATGTTTTTAGGGTGCGTGCCCGCGGATATGACTCTTGCCTGCAGGCCGCGCTTTATGGAAATAAAGTTCCGCTTTCAGTTTACCACAATCTTATAGATTGCGTTCACAAGAATATTAAGACCTTGCACGAATATTATTCATTGCGGAAAAAAATCATGGGATTGCAGGAGCTAAGGCATTATGATGTTTATGTTCCTCTTGTAAAGTCCGTAAAAATGCAGCACAGCTACGATGAGTCTGTTGAGATTATAAGAAATGCGCTTGCTCCGTTGGGAACAGAATATACGGAACGCCTTTGCTCTGGTCTTAAGAACGGCTGGGTAGACCGTTACGAGAACGCGGGCAAGCGGAGCGGAGCGTTTTCAAGCGGTTCGTATATCGGCGACCCTTATATTCTTTTGAATTACGATGAAAATGATATTCGCGATGTGTTTACAATGGCTCATGAAGGCGGCCATTCTATGCACAGCTGGTATTCAGTTCACAGCAATCCGTTCCTTTCTTATGATTATACGATATTCGAGGCGGAAGTTGCCTCTACTTTCAACGAGGAGCTGGTGTTCGAGTATCTTTTGAAAAATGCAAAAACAGAAGATGAAAAAAAATATCTTCTGGCGATGCGCGCGGATGATATTCTGGCGACTTTGCACCGTCAGACAATGTTTGCGGAATTTGAGCTTAAGACGCACGAGCTTGTGGAAAACGGAACTCCGCTTACGGCAACGCTCTTGCGTAAAACTTACAGGGAGCTTCTTGAATTCTATTTTGGACCGGAAATGCATTTTGAGGAAAGCAGCGACATGGAAGGATTAAGGATTCCTCATTTTTACAATGCGTTCTATGTGTACAAATATGCTACAGGAATTTCGGCTGCACTGGCTTTGGCAAGGCGCGTCACTTCAGGCGGTAAAAAAGAGCGCGATGATTATTTTGAATTCTTAAAGTCCGGGGGAAGCCGCTATCCTATTGAAAGCCTGCGGATTGCCGGTGTTGATATGGAAAGCACAGAGCCGGTTCAGGCTGCATGCGATACATTTAAGGATATTGTTGAAGAATTGAAAAAATTGTTTTAAAAAAAACGGGCTGTTCCGATTTGCTTATTTCCGGACAGCCCGATTTTTTTATTTACTTCCGTATGCCTCGTATTTTTTAGAAGGCGAGTATGTTCCTTCTCTGTATTCACCAGTAAGGCTAGGAATCTTCATTTTCATTCCAGGCATTATCAGGTTTGGATTGTTAGGCTGCGGAATATTGTTCTTGTTTTCCTGGTAAAGGTTTTCCCAGAGAAGCGGGTTGTTGTAAACGTAAGGACGGCCTGCGATATTCCAGAAGCAGTCCTTTGTTTCTGCCCAAGGGCGAACAATATAGTATTCAGGAAGTGGAGTTACAGCGTAAACACCGTCCAGCGCTGCGATTGCCTGCTTTGCGTAATCCTGCGATGCGGCGAAATCTTCCTTTCCGAACGCGGATTCAGCATTTCCATACGCTTCTTTCGCCGCAGTGTACGCCATCGGGAATGTTTTTTCACATCCGATTCCTTCTGCCCACTTGATTTTGTTTGCAGCAAGCTTAAGCTGCTGTTCTGCGTTGTAGCGCGCCATCATGGAATCAATATAAGCCTGGGAAAGCGATGCGTTCTCGGCGGCTTTTTTTGAATATTCAACGGCATCGTCATATTCGCCTGCGTCAAATGCAATGCGCGCTTTCTGGTCATATTCGTCAGCAAGTTTCTGGTAAGTGTTGTTTTTGTAACTAACAGCAAAAATTGAAGCGGCTGCAATCAAGACTGCTGTGGCTGCAATAAGTTTTTTCATTATTTTGCCTCCGATGTTGATGTTACTGCATCGTTGAGAGAATCAACCGCATCATTTACAAGACCTTCAAGAGAAGAGTCGTTTCCTTTGAAGTCTTCAACTTCAAAATCTTCAATCGTTTCTGGAATTTCCGCTTCATGCGTTTCTGGCGCTTCATAAGAATCTGCTTCAAGCAGAACCGCATCTTCTGCTTCAATTCCTTCTATGTTGTCGCCCTCAAGAGGTTTTTCCATGTCGGCTTTTGCCGCGTAATTTGCGGCTGCTTCAACTTTAGCCCTTGCTTCGTCAATTGCTTTTTGGGCTGCCGCGCGTTTTTCTGCGACGGTTGCTGCCAGGGATGCGAATTGCTCTTCAGATTTCAGGTAATGGCTGTACGCTGATTCCGCGTTCTGCATTGCATAATTCTGGTCGCCGGATTTGAATTCTTCCACAGCCTTTTTGTAGTCTGCTTTTGCCGCGACGCCTGCTTTTACTGCATCAGCATCCTTTTTTGCTTTGAATGCGTTTACGCGCGCTTCTTTTGCAAGCTGCTTGTAGGCTTTGTTCAGGACGTTGATGAATTTTCCATTTGCCATATTCGCCTTGTCCAGCATCAGCGTTCCGAGCAGATTTGTTGAGCTGTTTAAATTTTCAAAGTCCGAAAGGGCGGAGCAGCCTTCGTTGTAAGAATTTTCATCGTAGGAAACCAGGTCGTTGTCTTCGATTTTTTTCTTGTTTTCCAGGGCTTTTGCGTATGCGGTCAGCGCCTTGTAGCGTTTTTCAACATCGCCAAGAGGAATTGAAATATCGAGTCCTGATTCAGACTGGGCTTTCAAAGTGTCGTAGATTGAATCCGCGGCAGAGAAACGGTTTTCCGCAATTTTATCTGCGCCGGCTTCTATGGCGGCGTTTCGGGCTGCTTCTGTTCTTTCAAGTGCCGATGAGTTGTCTACGGCTTCTTCGATTTTGTTTTCAACTTCATTTACCTTGTCTTTTATGGCAGATTCAGTTGTATCTTCTGTTTTTGGAGTTGAGCCGCAGGATGTAAATGTGAAGGCGAAAACTGCTGCGAGCAAAACTGGAACAATGATTTTTTTCAAAGTGAATAAACCTCCATTTTTTTTAATTACTATATTTTACAATAAGTTTGTTTACTTCGCAATTTATAACCAAAAAAAATGCAAAAAAAATCAGATAAAAATCCGAAAAAATCGTTTTGTATGCTAAAATATCTGTTGTGGTTTGCGCGGAAAACGCCGGGATGGCGCGCGATATGTGCGAATCAGGAGGCATGATTTTTATGGCAGATGATTTTTCTTTTGAGATTACTGAAAAACTGGGAGTTCTTTCGACTGCCAAAAGCGGCTGGACTCTTGAGCTGAATAAAGTAAGCTGGGGCGGCCGTCCAGCAAAATACGACATTAGAAGCTGGGCTCCTGAGCATGAAAAGATGGGAAAGGGCGTTACTCTGAACGACGAGGAATTTCAAGCCCTGAAAAAGCTGGTTTCAGGCATCTGAGATTGCCTGTGCTATTGAACGGAAAAGTCGCAGGTTGCGCAGGTCGCTCCTTTTTTTACGATGATTTCGTAAATAAGTTTCTGAAGTATTATGTCTTCAAGAAGAGTTCCTGTTGAGCGGATTTCCATGTCGGAATTCGCAAGGTCGGCGAGTATTGCGGTTGTCTGCCCGGATGTCCAGTGCCTTGCCGCCTTTGAATATTGAGTTTTAAGTTTTTTGCTGGCGAATCCGTTTATTTTAAGGTTGAAGTCATCGTTCTGTCCTTGCACGCGAAGCTTGTGCCATAGAAGAAGTTTTCTAAAGCAGGATGTAAGTCCCGCGATAATCATAACGGAGGCATTTTCTTTTGAAAGCCGGATTTTCTGTAAAATTTCCATGGCTTTTTCCAGGCGTTTTTCCGGTTGGGGGATTTCGTCCGCCATCGCCTCGAAAAGCGTAAATGCGTTCTCTTCCCTGGAATGCGACAGGACTGAATCTACATCGGCCGCGGTAATCTGATGTCCTTTTGGAAAAAGAATAAAAAAGCGTGAGCACTCGTTTTTCAGGGCTTCCGTGTTGTTTTCAATCATTTCAAGAATGTCTTCCGCGGCTTCTTCCTGTACAGAATATCCATTTTTTCTGAAGAAATTCTGAATCCACGGAACTTTCTGGTTTTCGAACATTTCCCAGAAAATCTTTTTATTTGCGGCGGGAACGGCTTTTTCAATCTTTGTGTCTATTGAAATTTCGTCGCTTGTAAGAATCAGCACATTTGTTTCTGAGCTTGAGCTGGAAATCCATTTTGTTATGGTTTCAATGTCTTCCTTTTTTTTAATGACTTCCGCATTTTTTACGGTCACACAGACTGCGTCTGCAAAAAGAGATTCGTTTTCAAGGATTCCCATAAAATCTTTTACAGGAGTTTCAGAGGCATAGTAATTATATTCTTCAATTTCGCCGAATTTCTTTTTTAACGAAGAGCGCACATTCTGGATGGTTTCATTTTTTTCTCCGTTTTCCGGACCTGTGTAAAGGTAAACTGCTGCCATTTTAGTAAGTTCTTACGATGTTTGAAAGGATTCCGACTACCCGTACGTCTGTGCAGTAAATCGGCTGCATCGCAGGGTTTTCCGGCTGAAGGCGTATTCTGGATGATTCTTTATAATATCTTTTCAATGTGATTGCGTCATCTAAAACCGCGACTACTATCTGTCCGTCTGTCGCTGTGTCGGCCTGTTCTATAACGGCAAGGTCGCCTTCAAGAATTCCGGCGTTAATCATGCTTGTTCCGCGGACCCTGAGCGCAAAGTAGCTTTTTCCCGGACGGATAAACGGTTCTGTAAGGTTTACGTATCCATCAAGATTTTCCTCGCTCAGAAGTGGGCGGCCGGCTGCGACAGTTCCAAGAAGCGGCACTTTGCTTACAAAAGGTTTGCTTTCCTTTTGTCTTTCGTCAACAAGAATCCTGATTGAGCGCGAACGTTTCTGTTCGGTTGTAAGATAGCCTTTTTTCTGAAGGGCGGCGATGTGGTCCTGAACGGCGCGGAGTGAAATTCCAAAGTGCTCGCTGATTTCCCTTACGGTAGGAGGATAGACGTTCGTTTCTGTGAAATCTGCAATAAATTCTAAAACTTCCTTCTGTCGGTCTGTTATTTGTTTCATATTGAATCCTCGTTTTTTTTATTCTTCTTCAAATCTTGAGTCAAAAAGCGCAGAAATTTCGCTGGCACATTCAACTTCATCCGGTCCGTCTGTGCGGAGTGTCAAGACTGTGTTGTAGCCGGCTGCCATTGTTATTACGCCCATAATTGATTTTGCATTTACGGTCGTGTCGTCCCGGGAAAGTGAAACTTCGCACTGGTACTTGTTTGCGGTCTGGGCGATGATTGCCGCCGGTCTTGCGTGAATTCCTGCTCGGTTTTTTACAGTAAGCATTTTTTCTGTCATAGTTTTTTTTCCTTTTATGTTTTGTTTTTATCAATATGAATCGTCTGAATCTGTAAACGCGTTTTTTACGACACCGTTTTCAATCCATTTAAGTACATTCTGATTGAAGTCCCGTGCGGAGTTGTAGCCCATGTTTTTAAGACGTTCGTTCATGGCGGCGGCTTCGATTATAATAGGCATATTTCTTCCGGGGCGGACAGGAATGTCAATTGCCGGAACTTTTACGCCAAGAATATCCATGTATTTTTCGTCCACGCCAAGCCGGTCGTAGATTTTGTTCTGGTCCCATTCTTCAAGGCGGACTACAAGCTGGATTTCTTTCTGGTCGCGGATTGCCCCGACTCCGTAAAGTTTTGAGATGTTGATTATTCCAAGACCGCGGATTTCCATGTGGTGGCTGATTAAAGTGTTTGCGCCGCGTCCAAGGACGGTGTTTCCATTCACACAGCGGACTTCAACAATGTCATCAGCGACAAGCCGGTGTCCGCGTTCAACAAGCTCAAGGGCTGTCTCGCTTTTTCCTACTCCAGAATGGCCGGTAAGAAGAATTCCTACGCCGTAAACTTCAACAAGGACGCCGTGAAGCGTTTTTGTAGGCGCGAAAGTATTTGTAAAAACCCGGATAAGTCGCTTTGAAAAATCAGTTGTGTCCAGCGGTGTTGAAAGAATCGGGCAGCAGGCTTCTTCCGCGATGCGCGAAAAATCTTCAGTAGGCTCGCGGCTGCTTGAAAAGATGCAGCAGGGAATCTTGTAGTTAAAAAGCTGCTGCAGGGTGTCTGTTTTGTTTTCGTCGTGAAGTTTTTTTAAATAGGCGGTTTCACCGCGTCCGAAAAGCTGGACACGCTGGAAGGCGAAGGCATCGAAAAATCCTGAGATTGCAAGTCCGGGGCGGTTGATGTCTGGAACTGTAATCGTTCTTGGCAAGCCTTTCCGCCCGGCAATACATTTTAATTCAAGGGCATCGTGACCCGGCAAATCAAGGTCGAGCAAATCTAAAACTGTGAATTTTTTTTCCGCCATATAAATTATACTATACTAATTATATGTCTTTTTTGCAATTAAAATATACGCTGCAATCATTGCAATTCCTGTCATAATCCAGCTTAAAGGATAAACGGCCAGAAGGCTTGTCCATTTGCTGAAATCTTTCAGAACCGGAATGAATTCTGAGTATGGGAAAATACGCTTTACCCAAAAGACGCGGAACACGCAGATGAACAGAATGCTCAGCGCGGCTGGAATCATCGGATGGCCTGCGGCGCGTATTGTTGCGCCTGAAATTTCGTAAGTTGCCACAAGCCACTGGAAGGAAACTACAACCAGCATTCTTAGAACTCCGAATTTTATGGCTTCGGGATCGGTGGTGTAGATTTGTATGAAAAATTCCCGGAAGAAAACAAAGATAAAGTCCATTATTCCGGTAAAAATTATTCCGAACAAAATGCACAGGGAATTTACCTTGCGGCAGCGTTCAAATTTTTGTGCGCCAAGGTTTTGGCTTGTAAAGGAGGTCGTCGCCATGTTAAAAGCCAGGACAACATAATAGCTGAAAAGCTCGTAGTTCAGTTCGCTCGCAGAGCCTGCCATTGCCTTTGAGCCGAAAGAATTTATGGAGCTCTGGACAATCAGGTTGGACAGCGCGAAAAGAATTGACTGAAGCCCGGAAGGAATGCCTGTTTTTAGCATTTTTGAAAGAAGCTGTGTGTCAAGCCCCAGTTTTTTTATGTCAAGGTGAAGTTCGTCCGTTTCTTTTATAAGGAATGAAATTACCAGAAAAGAGCTTGCCCCTGTGGCAATAACCGTTGAGATTGCGACTCCGGCAACCCCAAGCTTAAAGACAATTACAAGAAGAAGATTTAAGAGAACATTGATAATTCCTGAAATTATAAGCGCAAAGAGAGGCCGTTTTGTGTCTCCCTTGCTTCTTAAGATTGAAGAGCCGAAATTGTAGAGCATAAAAAACGGCATTCCCATAAAATAAATCCGAAGGTAAAGGGCCGCCAGGTTGATGACGTCTTCCGGAGTTTCTATAAATTCAAGAAAGGGTTTTGCTATGAACCAGCCGATAAAAATCAGCGCGAATCCGGCGATAAGCGCAAAAGTTATCGTTGTATGCACCGCATTCTGTATTTGCTGTTTTTTTCCTGCGCCGATTAAATTTGCTATTACAACATTTGCTCCGAGCGAAATTCCTACAAAAAGGCTTATTATAATGTTGATTATCGGACCGTTGCTGCCGACTGCGGCAAGCGCCTGGCTTCCTGAAAAACGGCCGACCACGGCGGCGTCCGCGGAGTTAAAAAGCTGCTGAAGAATGTTGCTTGCGGCGATTGGAATTGCAAACAGAAGAATCTTGTTCCAAAGTGAACCGTTCAGCATATCAATTTTGTTTTTTGCCTTTTCCATCAGAGTTCTTTTAAAGCCTCCTGGATGTCGTTCAGGGAAATTTCGCTCCGGTTCTGCTGGCTTGCAACAAGCGCCGCCCGGTTGATTACGGATTCAATCTGGGCGCAGCTGAAGCCGTTGAAATTTTTTGCAAGGATTTTAGGGTCAAAAGAATAGTTTTTTCCTGCCGAATATTTTTCAATCAGTTTTTCGCGGGATTCAAAATCCGGGTAAGGAACTGTGTATTTTGCGTCAAATCTTCCGGGGCGGATAAGAGCCTCGTCCAAAGCGTCGCGGCTGTTCGTCGCTGCAAGCACAAGAATTCCATCGTGCGGAGTAAACCCGTCCAGCTCGTTTAAAAGCGCCGTTACAATTCTTGTGTTTTCTGTTTCAATGGCGGAGCCTGAATAATTTCTTTTTGTTCCGATGCCATCAAATTCATCTATAAAAACAATGCAGGGAGTCCGCTTTCTGGCTTTTGCAAAAAGAAGCTTTACTTTTGCCGGACCTATCGCCATGAACATGCTTTCAAAGTCGGTCGCCTTTGCCGGAATGAAATTTACTTTTGCCTCGCCGGCAAGCGCGCGCGCAAAAAGCGTTTTTCCGTTTCCAGGCGCGCCTTCTAAAAGAATTCCTTTTGGCATTCTTATTCCTTTTGCCCTGTATGCGGCCGGATTTTTCATGATGTCGGCAATCTGCATCATGTCTTTTTTTAAATTTTCCATTCCGACAATGTCGCTGAATTTTACGCCGGTTCTGTGCACGGTTTTAAAAGTGTTCGGCGAAATAAATTTTCTGAACGCAAAGATAATGACTGCAAAAAAAATCACATAAAAAAGAACATCCAGAACGGTTGAAATTATTTCTGAAAAATCCTGTTCTTCCGTGATTTTTACGCTATTTAATAGAAGAAATTCTTTCAGGGCCGGGGAATCCGGGTTTTCTGTGGAAAAAACGGTCTCGCCGCCGTTATATTTAAAATTGATTTTATCTGAGGAAATTGTCGCTTCGGAAATTTTTCCGTCCGAAACCTCGCTGTAAAAAGTCCTGTACGGAACAAAAGCCGGTTTTTTCTGAAAAAACAAAAAGTAATAGCCGGCGCATATAAGCGCTGCAAGAATAATTGCGGAAAAGAGTTTATTTTTCATTCTTTAATATTAATGAATTGTGTTGATATGGGCAAAAGAAAAGTTCACTTTTTTATAAGTCGCCGGAAATTGTTTTCTGCGGGTTTCTGGTATAGTAAAAGACCGAAAAAGATTCGTGAGCCTCGGTTTTTTCGCATTTCCAGATATTTTTGTTTAATTCGGGAAAAAATGCGTCGGCTTCCGCGTTTTTTTGCATAAGATTTTCGTTTATTTTAGAAAGTATTATTTTGCCGCACAGATTTTTTTCCAGCGCTGCCCGGTAAATCTGCTCCCCTCCGCAGATAAATATTTTTTCGTAACCTGCGGCCTTGCACAGCGCGATGGCTTTTTCAAGCGAGTCCGCGGTTTTTATTTCTGCTGCGCCGGCCTCTGATTCTGCGTTCAGGTGGTCAAAATTTTTTGTTGTGGAAACAACTACATTGAGCCTTCCCGGAAGCGGCTTTCCGATTCCTTCAAAGGTCTTTCTTCCAAAAATAACCGCGCCGCCCATTGTTGTACTCTTGAAATGAGCGGTTTCTTCTGGAATTTTCCATGGAATTTTTCCGTTTGCGCCTATAGCCCGGTTTTTTGAGCAGGCTGCGATAACTGCGATTTCTTCCATGCCGTTCTTTTACACTTCTACTGCAATCAGCGAGCCGTGCGCGTTTTGAGCCGCCGCGTAGATGCTTCTGTTCTTTTTGTACGGATTTTTAAAGTTGTCCAGCTGCGTGCGAATCTGGACAAGATGTTTTTTCAGGAGCTCGCGGTTTTTCTGGTTTTGCGCAAGAACTTTTTCCTGAAGTTTTTCAAGCTCATCTTGGATTGATTCAACAGACTTGTCGTTTTCGGGAGCCGCGGTTTTTTCGGAAGCCCTGTACATTTCTGAGACAGGAACAATGACCTTCTGAAGGTTTTTGATTCCTGCGACAACCTGCTGTTCAAGTTCCGCGTGTCCTATGATTGCGGTTGTGTCTTCGTCTGAAATTGATTTTTCCTGCTTTTCAAGAACTTCAAGGTATTCCTGGAATTTTGCCCGCTGCTGTTCAAGCAGGGTTCTGAATCTTCTTAGAATCGCAACTCTTTCATTCAATTCTTCGTCGGTAAGTTCTGTCATAATTTCCTCCCGCGTTTTGTCCGGAATTTTTAACCGGTAATGTCCAGCGTTGATTCCCGCAAGGAAGTGTTTGCAGGCGCGTTCGCAACGCTGTTTGATGCTGTCCGCCAGGCTCCAAGAAGTTCATTCATCATGTTTACTACAAATTCGATTTTTTCTTTTTTGTGGTTGAAAATTGAATCAGTAAGCTCATTGTTAAAATATATATAAAGCGACATGAGGTTTTTTGAAATCTCTCCGCCTTTTTCCATGTCGAGCGAAACCTGAAGTTCTGTGATTATTGCCTGGGCTTTTTGAACAAGTTTTGTGAAATTTTCAATGTCGCCCGGTTTTATGCTGCCTTCTGAATCCATAAGCGCGAGCGCGGAATTTAATTTTTTTACAGCTGCTTCGTACAGAAGTACAACGAGCTTTCCCTGGCTGGCAGTTGTAACATTTGTTTTCTGATAGGCTGAATAAGCCTGATTAAATGCCATAAATTTTACCTCCATGGAAAAATCCGGTTAATCTCTTTCATTTTCGGAAACGTAAAAAAAAACTTTATTAAAAAATCAATAAAAAATTAAAAATTGTCGACAATTTACAGAATACTTCGTATATTAAAGGAAGAATATTTTGATAGGGATTTTTGATGAGCAAAAAAAATAATTCAGAAAAAGACGATATGAATGATTTTGATCCGTATAATTTCTTTAAATTGTCCGGACCGGATGATAATAAGAATAATAAAAATAAAAACAAGAAGCCAAGGCGGAATTTTTCTTTTTTAGGATTCCTGCTTTTGCTTCTGATTGTGCTTACTGTTGTTCAGTTGAATTTTCCGGGAAAACTTTCTGTTTCTGAAGTTGAATTTTCCAGATTCAGGGAAATGGTTATAGACGGACAGATTGTTGAGGTTGAAATCGGCGAAAACTATTACATAGGCTATGGCCCAAAGGTTGTTCTTCCTGTTGAAGACGCTGACAAGGAAGAGAAAGGTTTCCGCGTTTTTGCAAAAGAAGTTGCGTCCCGCGAGACCCGTCCTGTCTACAAGGCGAGCGGTTATCCGCTTTCACAGTTCATTGAGCTTCTTGACGAAAAGAAAGTTACGTACAAGTTCATTACAAAGCAGAACAATGCGTTTATTTCTATGCTGATTTCTCTTGCAGGACCGATTATTTTCTTTGTCATAATCTGGTTTATTCTGTTTAGAAAAATGGGCGGAAGTTCTGGCGGCATGGGAAGCATTTTCGGCGCAGGCGGTTCAAGGGCGAAGGCGGTGGAGGAAGGCAAGGTGAAAACCCGCTTTGCTGATGTTGCCGGCGTTGATGAGGCAAAGGAAGAGCTTGTCGAGGTTGTTGACTTTTTGAAGTCTCCTAAGAAATATACGGATATAGGCGGAAAAATCCCGAAGGGTGTTCTGCTTGTAGGACCGCCGGGAACTGGAAAAACCATGCTTGCCCGTGCGGTTGCAGGAGAAGCCGGAGTTCCGTTCTTTAGCATTTCCGGCTCTGATTTTGTTGAAATGTTTGTAGGCGTGGGTGCGAGCCGTGTGCGCGACCTTTTTAAGCAGGCCAGGGAAAAAGCGCCTTGCATTATTTTTATTGATGAGATAGATGCTCTTGGAAAAAGCCGTGTGAATGGTTTTGGCGGCGGAAATGATGAGCGCGAGCAGACGCTGAACCAGCTCCTTGTTGAAATGGATGGCTTTGAAAACGAAAAGGGGCTTATTGTTCTTGCCGCGACTAACCGCGCGGATATCCTTGATCCGGCTCTGCTGCGTCCGGGGCGTTTTGACCGTCAGGTTCCTGTTGAACGCCCTGATGTGGAAGGAAGGGAGGCAATACTCAGGATTCACGCTAAAAACGTAAAAATTGCGGACGATGTTGATTTTGTATCTGTTGCGCACGGAACAAGCGGCTTTGCCGGCGCTGACCTTGCGAATGTTGTGAATGAGGCGGCTCTGCTTGCCGTAAGAAATGGCCATAAGCTTGTAACGATGGACGATTTTAATGATGCGATTGACAAGGTAAGCATTGGTCTTAAAAAGAAAACCAAGAAGGATAAGGAAAAGCAGCTGCAGCTGACTTCTGTTCACGAAACCGGGCATGCGCTTGTAGGCGCGTTTACGCCGGATTATCCTCCGGTCAACAAGATTACGGTTGTGCCGCGTTCAAACGGCGTTGGCGGTTTTACTCAGTATCGCGACAAGGAAGAAAAATTTGCGCTTACCCGAAAAGATATGATAAATGAGGTTGACACCCTTTTGGGCGGCCGCGCCGCTGAACAGATTGTGCTTGGCGATATTTCTACAGGGGCGTCAAATGACATTGCGCGCGCTACGGATATTATCAAGCAGATGATTGTTGATTACGGAATGAGCGACAAGTTTAAGAATATGACGCTTGGAAAAGGTGTTCTTGGAAACCGTGGCGGCGACCCTAACCTTGTGCGCGAATTCAGCGAGGAAACTCAGAATTATATTGATAACGAAATTGCCAAGCTTATGGAAGAACGCTATGAGTATGTTTTAAAGCTGCTTGAGGACCATAAGGATTTGCTTGTGTATATTTCTGAGCGGCTTAAAGAAAAAGAAACAATGGATGGAAAGGAATTCTACGATATAGTGAACGGCGCAAAACATTGTGAAGAACTTGCCGCTCCGCTTACTTGACCGCCAGGGCAAACGCATTATAAATAATTTAAGTAAACTTTGCGGTATTCAGCAAAAAACTTGCTCCCAGTCA
>OBCM01000015.1_pt1 | contig 31971 bp, 25 predicted proteins | sample 1495921 | NCBI WGS metagenome assembly OBCM01 (sample SAMN03418274, study PRJEB22391) | human gut metagenome | biome: human-gut; feature: organic feature; material: feces | host: Homo sapiens | place: Tanzania | collected 2013-01 | reverse complement strand
CAGCCGGAACTTGCTGCGCCGTTGTTACCAGGAATGTGTTTTTCAAGAATCACGTTTACTGCGAATCCAGAAATCCCTGTAACCGAGCAAAAAGCCTTGTATGTATTTGAAATGGTATTGTTTTCCGGCAGTTCCATATCCTCGCAGGTAACCGTGCAGCCAGAACCGGAAAATTCCGAAACCGTTAGTTTGTCTGCAATCGAAACTGTCTGAAAAATGCTTTCCAGGTTATGAAATCCATCCTGCCTTTTTGGCAAAACCTTAAGACCAAGATTTATCTTTGCGGGCGCAAAAACAACGATTTCACTCAACATACTTTAAAAAGTATAGCATAATCATTTTCGTTGTCAATTTTTTTTAGGTGTTTTTTTAGTTTTAATTTTTTTTGACTCGGTGGATTTTTTATCATTATCAACTTAAAAAAAATTCCGTATTTGTTATTTTTCAGTTTTTTCCACCGTAAAAACTATCCGCCACTGGTCATTTATTCTGATTGAGAAATATCCATCCAGATTTCCTGAAAGTTTTTCAAGCCTGTTTCCGGGCGGAATTCTCAGGTCGTCAGCGGTGTTATTTACATAATTTACAAAGTATTCTAAAATATTACATAGGAGTTCTGTTTTTTAGCAAAATTTTGTAATTTCCATTGTTTTCAGAATCCCTGTTATTTTAAATTTATCGGAAAGTTTTTTATGGGAAATAAACATACGGATATTCAGGCGCAGGTTAAGTTTCCGCTTGGTGTAAAACTTGCGATTATAATAGGAACAATTGTTCTCGTTTCGCTAGGCTGTGTTACATTTCTTAACAGCCATTTTATTGGTCAAGATGTAAAAATCACAGCAGAAAACAATAATCTTACAATAAATTCGCGTTCAGCCGGAACTGTTGACGACAGGCTTTCTACTGTGCGTTCCAATGTTTTTCAGCTTCTGGACCTTATGAACGTTGTGAGCGGCGGGCGGTCATCTTCGCTGGCGCGTCAGGCGGAGGCGTTTTTCTTTGAGCGGAATCAGGATATTGCCGCGGTGAATATTTTGACTGGCGAAGATTTTAAATCTTCCGCTCGCTCTGCAAAAGAATCTTCTATAATAAACAGCCGTTTTTTTATTTCAAACGAGATTGATGTTTCATCCCTTGAAAATTTTATTGAAGCCAGCACTCAGCAGATAAACCGCTCCTGCATGGGCGAAACAATCGCCTTGAACGCATCTCCTTTCTTTAATATTCCGGTTATGGCTCTGTTTTTTCCCTGGAAAGAAAACGGCCTTGACCAGACCTGCGTAATAACTTTTTCAATAGAAAATATGCTTGATATTCTTGGAACTGATTCTGTAAATACAACATTCATTCTGAACGATTCAGCGGAGCTTCTGTGCCATCCGGACACTGCAAAAGTCCTTATCGGCGAAAGCTACAAGAACTATCCGCTTGTTGCCGCTATGCTCCGTAACAACGAAAGCAATTCAGACAGCAGGCAGATTCCTTTTTCTGTAATTGATGAAAATAAAAAGAAAACTGACTATTTTGGCGCTTACCAGAAACTTTCCATCGGCGACATTACAGTTCTTACAACAGTTCCTGTGGATTCAATTCTGGAAGGCGTTCGCACGACCAGAAAAAATAACATTTATCTTACCGGAATTGTGTTTTTCCTGTCCGTTATCATCATTCTTGTTTTTACGCGCCAGGGAATTTCACGGCATCTGCGCAAACTTACGGAAGCGGCGGAAGAAATTAAAAACGGAAACTTTGACACGCCGGTTTTTGACGAGCTTAGCACAAAACGCAGGGATGAAATCGGAGTCTTGAACCAAAGTACAAAAGATGAGCGCGAATTTCTGGATGTTTTTGCAAAGTTTACAAACAAAGGCGTTGCAAAAAGCATTGCCAGAAAAGAACTTGACTTTGACCCGCATCTTAAGGATATAACGATTTTCTTTAGCGATATCCGTGGATTTACGGCCATAAGCGATGGATTTAAAAATCGTTTTGAAAATGACTCGCCTCGCGAGATTATCGGATTTTTGAATGACTACATGAGCCGCATGGTAAACTGTATTACTCTTAGCCACGGAAACGTAGATAAATTTGAAGGCGATGCGATTATGGCGGTCTGGGGAATTTTAAGGGAAGACAGTCTTGCCTTTGAAAAACTGCCGGATTCTTCTCCGGAAAAGGCGGAGCGTTGCAGAAAGCACAAAAATCACATAAAGGAAGATGCCCTGAACGCAATCCGCGGAACAATAGCGATGCGCTATGCGCTTATGAAATACAACAAGGATGCGGCTGCCTTTACAAAGGCGCATGAAAACGAGGCGAAAGCCAAGTACAAGCCGCACATTCGGATTGGCTGCGGTCTTAATTCCGGACGCGCTACCTGCGGAATCATGGGTTCAGAAGACAAAATGGAATACACGGCGATTGGCGACGCGGTTAATTTTGCTTCAAGGACTGAAAGCTCCAACAAGCCGTGCGGAACGGACATTCTTATTACGGAAGATACTTACAATCTTTTAAAGGATGATTTTATAAGGAACGAAAGCAACAATTATTCAATAAAAACCGAAAATCTTGAAAACGAAATAATTGTAGAGATGATTCCTGTTGAATTTGAAGTAAAGGGAAAAGGCGCTCAGCATTTTTACGGCGTTGTTAATATGCCGGGCTTTGATATACAAAAGTTTTTTCAGCAGGGTGAACCGGAATTTGTTCCTGACGAAGATTGTCTTAAGGCGGTTGGACCGGATGGTCCAAAAAACATGGTGCAGGTAAGGGAACTTTTAGGAATCCCTGTTCCAGATTTTGAAAAGGTGAATCTGAATGAAGAAGAAAATAAAATCCAGATTAAGAAATAGCCTTTTTGTTCCGTTTTGCATAGTGCTTGCCGTCTGTGTCTCAGGGGTGGCGTTGAATTCTCTTTTGTTTTATAAAAGTTTTTTCCGTGCCCTTACAAAAATGAATGAAGAGCCGATCGCCACAATTACATTTAAATATAAAACCGCCCAGCGAAAATTTCTGGACAGGGTTGTGTGGGACCGCTTGCGGCAGAATTCTCCGGTATACAACGGCGACACTCTGCATACTTCAAGCCTGTCGGAAGCCACCGTATGGTTTTCTGATGGAAATGTGATGGAGCTTTCGGAAAATACGATGGCGCAGGTTTTTCTTTCAGAAAACAGCGCTTTGCGCGCTGAGCTTTCAGATGGTGCCGCATATATAGATTCTTCTTTGGCGCATGAAGGAATGACGCTTTCTTCAAACGGCATTGAAGTTCAGCTTAAAAAAGGTTCTTCCATGAACGCAAAAAGTTCCGCGGAAAATTCTGTCAGCAAAAAAAATCTTTCCCTGCAGGTTCTTTCCGGTTCTGCGGAACTTATGAATAATCCTGAAAAATCAGAAAGTCAGGCCGCTTTGCTAGGCGAAGGCGACTCTCTTGTTTTTGAGCAGGACGGAAATTTTAAAAAACCGGTTCTAAAAATGGTCGAGCCGGTGCAGAACGCAAAAATTCTTTACCATTCCGGGGAATCAAAAAAGGTTGATTTTAAATGGGAGACAGAAAATTCTTCCGCCATGCTGCTGATTGCTTCAGATAAAAATTTCAAGGATGTGGCATATAGATTTTTTTCTGAAAAACTGAATTCCGCGGCTTTTGAGCTAAAACCCGGAATCTGGTACTGGAAACTTTCATCTATTAAGGATGACGAAGAATCAGACGTGCAGACTGGAAAAATTCAGATTATACATTCGCCGCTTCCGGAGCTTCTTGTTCCTGTTCCTGAATACGAATTTAATTACAGGACAAAATTGCCTGCCGTGCGCCTTATCTGGACGGAATCGCCTTATGCGACTTCCTACCGGCTTGAAATTTCTTCCGACCCGAAAATGAAAAATCTTGTGATTGACCAAAGGCAGATCCTGACTTCTGCTATAATTTCTACATTAAAAGAAGGTCAGTACTGGTGGCGCGTAACTCCATTCTACACAATAAACCGGGTTGGGCTTGCTTCTCCTTCCGATCCAAAAACTTTTTCAGTAAGAAAAAAAGGCAGTCTTGCAAAGCCAAAAACCCTTGTTCCAATTAACAATGGGCTTGTGAATACAGAAATTTCTGGAAAAGGAATTTCTTTTTCCTGGAAGCATGAAGATGATGCGGAAAAATATATGCTGAAAGTTTCTTCAGCACCGGATTTTTCTTCATTAAAGATAAAAGAGCAGACTTCTGAAAATTATTTTTCATTCGACCCGAAAAAAATTAAACTTGAGGACGGAAAATATTTCTGGTCTGTAAGCTATGTTGACAGCGAAGGAAATGTCTCTGAAAGTTCTGAGACAAGCGTTTTTTATGCAATGAAGGGAAGTCCCGAACAGCACACAATTGAGCCTGTGGACGGCTATCGTGTTGCCCAGTCCTTGGTTCCTGATACAAAATTTACATGGAAACGCAATCTTCCTGAAAATTTTGAGACAGTTTTTGAGCTTTCTTCAGAAAAAGATTTTTCAAGACTGATTTATTCGGATAAGACTTCAACTTCCAGTATGCGCGGAATAAATTTAAAGCCCGGAACATATTTCTGGCGGCTAAATTCAAAAAGCACGACAGATGATATAAAGATGGTTTCTTCTGCAAAAACTTTTATCGTTTTAGATAGCCTTGAGGCGCCTGAGTTAAAAAATCCGGGAAATAAGGCTGTCGCCAGGGAATCAGTTCCGTTCAGGTTTTCATGGAACGAAGTTGAAGATGCGGATTTTTATAAATTTTCAATTTACCGCGCAGGAAAAAAAGTTCCTGTATTTGAAGATAACGTTTACGGTACAGAAGTTGATGTCGATATGTTCAATCCAAAAGAATTTATCGACAAGACAAATTACCGCTGGCAGGTTCAGGCGCAGTCCAATGCGATTCCCGGACTTTCCAGCCGTCGCACAGGTAAGCTTGCGGATCGGCCATTCTATCTTGTAAAGCTGCGGCCGGTTGAAGTCGAGTTCCCTAGGCAGAATGCGCAGATAAAAGGTTCGGAGGCAATTCTGAATCCGGTAACGGCTACGTGGAACTCTGTTGATAAAGTCCGTAAGGCGCAGTTTGTCCTTTCAAGGATTGATGTGAATCCGCCGCAGGTAATAATAAAAATTCCATCCGTCGAGGAATTTTCACAGAAGAAAAATCCTGTAGCGCCGCGGAATGTTCTTCTTGACACGGCGGACGGCCTTCGCGCCGGAAAGTATCAGATTATCGTGTATGCCGAAACTCTTGACGGAATCGACATTTCTAACACGGACAGAAAAAACCGCAGGACATTTGACATTCTGCCGGTTGAACCGCTGGAAAAAGCGCAGAACCTTGTGGCAAGGCCGGCGATTTTTAACCGCGAATATCTTTCTGTAAAGGAAAATCCAAAGTGCATAACGCTTTCGTGGTCTAAAGTTCCAAAAGCCACTGATTATTTTGTGGAAATCAAGGATAAAAAAGGACGCGCTCTGCTTGTTCAGAACATAAAAAACGGAACTTCTTATAAAATTGATTTTACGGCAATTTCTGCGGAAGATAAAATCGCTTTTTCAAAAGGCAGGTTTTCGTGGACGGTTTATGGCGTAAGAAGAATTGACACCGACAACGACGGCAAAGTTGATAAGATTTTTCAGGAAGGAATTCCGGCGGAATCAGTTTTTGAAACAGACATACCTTCGCCGAGAAAATCCAAGGCAAAAGGAGCGGCAAATCCTTATGGAAAATAGATTTTTTTCTGCTGTAAAAGCGATTCTTCTCCTTTTGTATGTTCTTTTTTCCGCCGCGGCGTTTGCGCAGGAAATTGAAGACGACGGGCTTCAGGAATCTGAAATTTCTGCGCAGGAACAATGGCAGTACCTTGAATGGGAAGAAGAAAATCCTGAGTACGTTCTGCATTACGAGGTTGTAATAGAAGTCTTTTCAGAAAAAAAAGGAACATTTGAAGAGCTGAACCGCATTATGACAGAAGACAATTCCAACCGGGTTCAGGTAAATCCGTTGCTTTCTCCGGGCGTTTACCGCTACAAGGTGATTTCTTATAACCTTGTTGATGTTCCGGAAGTTGAGTCAAGCTGGTTTGAATTTAAAATCTACAAGGCGTTCCAGCCGGAAATAAATGACATAAAATCTAATGTGAACCGCACAGGAACATTGTTTCTGGAAGAAATAAACGACGGAATCTTTAATATTTTCGGAAAAAATCTTTTTGCGCTCCCTGAATCTGATTCTGATATTTCTTTTACAGATTATGTGCTCTTGAATTCAAAGAAAAAGAACGCAGAGCCGATAATCCCGGAAATTCTGGAAAACGAAAAAAATCGGCGCCTGAAAATTCAGTTTGACCTTAAAAAACTTGACGTAGGAAAATACAATTTTATTGCGACAGATGCCAGCGGACTAAAAAACAAGGCGGACCACCGCAGCCAGATAGAAGTTAAATTCAAAAAGAAAGTTGATTTTGATTTAAGCGCAGGTTACGTTTTTCCGGTTGTTCTTTACGACGGCACTTTTGAAGAATACCTTGATACAAACATTCTGCCGCTTAGCGTTGCGGCAAGAGCGACTTTTGTGCCGTTCAAGCATCGCTTCGGATATTTTGGCTTTGGACTTTTTTCTTCTTATTCAAGGATTTTTGCGGATTACAACAATTACCAGATTGACGGAAATTTAATCAATGCAGATGCGCTTTTTGTGTATCAGCTTCCTGTCCGCGTAAAGTTCAGGAATCTGGAAAAACCGCGGCATCTTATGACGCTTGAACTTCACGGAGGAGCAGGGCTTTCTTTTTTCAACGACTTTAAGTTTCATTTTGAGCATAACATTATTTCTGAGCCATTGAACAGCATAAATCTTGGCGCAATTGCCGGCGGTGCTATGCAGTTTTACCTTACAAACAGACTTTATGCGGAGCTTTCTGCCGACTACCTTATGGTTTTTCTTGCAGATATGGATTTTGGTATGATTTTGCCTGCTTTAAGCATCGGCTGGCAATTTTAAGTGCGGACTTTTGGAGGAGAAATGAAAAAAAATACTTTTACTGAAATATTTAGATTCTCTCTTGTTTTTCTGCCGTTTTTAGTTTTTGCTTCATGCTCATTTTTTGAAGAGTCATGGAACGAGCCGGTTAATGATTATTTAAAAAAATACACGGAAACTTCAGCCGTTACCGAATACAAGGTTGTCTCCGGCAATTATGAGGCTGCTTCTGGAAATGTTTTTGTTTCTTCTTCGGCAGACTTTGCGGTGAATTTGTTTTTACGAAATCCGCAGAATTATATTTTCCCGGACGACTGCATCCGTCTTTCTTTTCCAAAGTTCGATAAGGATTCTGCGGAAAAAAAGTTCGGGTCAAAAATAGACACAAGCGTAATTTCAATTGTTCAGGACGAAAAAGATTCTTCTATATTAATATTAAAATATCCGTCTGAATTTTTGCTTCTTGCAGAAACCGGATTTGACATTTCTCCTGAAGTCCGGCTTTTTCATCCGGTTTCAAAAGCGGATTTTGGTTCTTACACAAGTTTCCGCGCGTCCTGCGATTCTCCGCCGCCGCTGATTTTTGGCGCGGTTGTTTACAAAAATCCTTCAACTGGAAAATATGTCGTGTTCTTCAATATGCCGTCAAAAGGTTTGCTGAGCGGAATCCACAGCGACATAAAATCGGTTTCAGTTAATGGCAACAAAACTTCTGTCGTTTTGAATGAGGACGGAACTTTCGTGTTTGAAAATACTCAGTTTAAAATTGGAAACGATTCGGCTTCATACTCTGCTTCTTTAGCTCCTTTTGAGGAATACGGCCAGGCGGTTTATTTTCTTACAGACGACTCTTTGACCGATGAGAAAATTGTATATGCCATTGCTCTTGAGGATGCGGCTGGATTTTCTTCTTCGGTTCAGACAACTGTTGAGTCAATTCGGCTTGGAAGCGTGGATGTCAGGGATTCTGCAGGAAATGCGCTGCAAAGCGACGGTTTTGTTAGCCAGGACGAAAGGAGTTCTTATGCGACAATAACGCTTTCTCCGGCGCAAAGCGCACTCGATGGCGCAGACACTTCTGATTCAATTCTGGTTTATGAATTGTACCAGGGAGCTGATGACAGCGGAAAAGTTCTTTACAGCGGAAAAAATGCAGGCGGCGAAATTTCCTTGAAAATTCCTGCCGGAAAAGTTTATTTGCGCGTTTATTCCCACAAAGATTTGTACGCGGATTCAATTCCTAAAGAATTTGGAATACACGTCTTAAAATCAATGCTTTTTGTTTCCCCGGATGGAAACGACACGACAAACAGCGGAAGCGAGAATTCGCCGTTTGCAACAATTGCAAAAACTTTCTCGGGCGAAGGATTTTCTGACATAACGGTTTTGGGAACAGTGCAGCTTGTTGGAAGCGTGCAGGAGGATGTCGAGCTTTCTGCGGCAAATGCGAATGTTGTAATCAATGGAAACGAAAATTCTGTAGCTTCACTAAAAATGTCGGCGACTGGCGGAAAATTAAAAACAAACAAACTGGATGTAGCAGGTTCGCTTTCTGTTGAAAAGGGCGCACTTGTTTTTTCCGGCGGAAATATCGGTTCGGATGTAACTGTAAAAGGCGGAAATCTTACCGCGGAAAATGCTTCTGTAGCAGGTTCTCTTTCTATTGAAAAGGGCGCGCTTGTTTTTTCCGGCGGAAATATCGGCTCGGATGTAACTGTGAAAGGCGGAAAACTTACTTCGGAAAACGCTTCTGTGGCAGGCTCTGTGAGCATTGAAGCCGGAGAGGTTTCTTTTGCAGATGGAAAAATTGATTCGAGCCTGAATGTAAAAGGCGGAAAAGTTACTTCGGATAATACTTCTGTCGCAGCTTCGCTTTCTGTTGGAAAGGGCTCGCTTGTTTTTTCCGGCGGAAATATCGGTTCGGATGTAACTGTGAACGGCGGAAATCTTACCGCGGAAAATACCTCTGTCGCAGGCTCTGTGAGCATTGAAGCCGGAGAGGTTTCTTTTTCAGATGGAAAAATTGATTCGAGCCTGAATGTAAAAGGCGGAAATCTTACTGCGGAAAATACCTCTGTCGCAGGCTCTGTGAGCATTGAAAAAGGTGAGGTTTCTTTTTCTAAAGGAACAATTTCTGGAAATATATCGGTTTCAGACGGAACGCTTGAAATTCAAGATTGTAACATTTCAAAAGATTTGAACGTTTCCGGCGGAACTGTAAGACTGAAAAACTGCTCTGTCAATGGAAATATAAATTACAACGGCGGCTCTCTGGTTCTTGAAGGCGACTTTGCACTTGAAGATTCTATAAAAATTGCCGCAGGAATGAAAGTGGGCATAAAAAATCTTGCTTCTTCAAAAAACATAAAGATTTCCGGAACAACAGAAACTGAAGCATGGAATGTTGGAACAGAAGTTATTTATTCTACAGACGGAACTGCTCTTTCTGACTTGATTTGTTCTAAGTTCTCCGTAAAAAATAAAGATTCCGGCGGAAAATCTTTGTGCGTTGTTCCTTCTTCTACAGATGCAACAAAAGGCGTTCTTTCTATTGCTGGTGCTTCTGTCATTCCAAGTTTTGGTCAGCCAGAATACAGTCTGTCACTTTCGCCTGCATTATTTAGTTCAGTCCAACCGGACAACAAAATCACGCTTGCTGTGACGGATTCCGCCGGCAATTCCGTTACGCCTGATTCCGTTGAATTTGCGCTCTATCAGAACAAAAATAAAGTTGCGGCTTTGGAAGGCGGACTTATTCCGTCTTGGATTCCTGGAGGAAAATACACCGTGATTGCCACCGCGAAAATCGGCGGATATTCCTACGATGCGGAAACGGATATAACTCTTGCTTTTTAGGATACTGTTTTTAAAATTTGCAATTTTGGAGGTGAAAAATGAAAATTCAGAAGATGAATAAAGAAAAATTTAAGAACTGGACAATATTTTTGTTTTTTTTGGTTGTTTCAGTTTTGAACAGTTGCAGCAATTTTCTTTCTTTTGACGAAAACAGAACAGATGAAAATAAGACGGCCGCTCAAGATGACAAATGCATAATAACAGTCTCTTCTGATTTTTATTCGAATGACGGCTCAAGAGCGGCGTTTCCAGATTTTTTGCTGTCACCAGATACTTTGTATTTTGCGGAAATTTCGTATACATCGGGTTCTTCCAAAAAATGGCTGGGTGAAGATTCTGTTTCTGATACAGCCGTTGTGCTAAAAAATAATTATTCTGATGTAATTCGCTTTGTTTTTTGTGCTCCCCAGGAAACATCTGCATACACACTTGCTCTTTACGCCTGCCCAAAACAAACCGGAAGCCAGGTTTCCGCTGTAAAAAAATCAGCTTTTGCGCAAGGAGATGCGGCATTTGAACTTTCCGCAGGACAGAAAGTTTTGTCTTCAACTTTGAATATAAAACTTAAGCCGCAAGAAAGTTCAGGAAAAGGCAAGGTGAATCTTCCTCTTTCCTTTGACCCCGCTCTTGGAATTGTTGCGGCTGAAGTCAACGTTACAAAAGACGGCGTTTCCGATTCCGGCGAAAACAACCACGGATTTAAAATAGAGGTTTCCAGAAACAGCGCTACGCTCTCCGCGGAAAGCGCGCCCGCCGGAACTTATCTTGCGATAATGAAATTCTACAACAGCACTTCAACCGAAGTCGCGGTAAATTCCGCGGTCCAGCATATCTCTGTATATTCAGAAATGACGACGAACCTGTGGTTCATTGGCGGCAAAAAACACGGAACAACCGAGGCGGACGGAACATTTACGCCTTCCGCACTGGAGCTTACAAAATACGACTTTACGGAGCTTTACGTATGCGGAAAAGACGGCGGCGGAGAATCCGGCGGAAAGCGCAGTTTTTATGTCTCATCGAATTTCGGTTCTTCCGTTCTGAACGCAATCGATACAGACGGCGACGGCTCAATGGCAAAACCGTTTGCTACAGTCCAGAAAGCGGTGGACACAATAGCCGCTTTCGGCGACACCTCAAAAAAATACACGATTTATGTGGATGGCACGGTAGAGCCGCTTTATGCTGATACTGATTTTGGTGTTAGTGAAACTTTCATTTCTATAGGCACAACAGCTTCAAATCTTGACCTTACAATAAAGGGGCTTTCTGCTGATGCAAGGGCCGTTCTGAATGCAAAACAAAAAGATAGGAGATACGGCCGCGTTCTGACATCCGAAAATACCTCCCTTACGCTTGAAAACCTTAAAATCACCGGAGGAAAGGTAAACAACTTCGGAGGAATTTACATAAAAAGCGGAAACCTTACTTTAAAAAACTGCGTTGTTACAAAAAATGAGTCAAGCAACGGCGGCGGAGGAATTCACTTTAACGGTGAAAATCTTATTGTCGAGAACTCAGAGATTTCTGGAAATAATGGCGATCCAGGCGGAATCTGCGTTGCGGAAGATTCTGCGAAAACAAAAATAGAAAAAAGCAAAATAATAGATAATGTTGCAAGGTCTGGCGGCGGTCTGGATCTTGCAGGAACGTCAACAATAGAAGACTGCGAGATTACCGGCAATAAGGCAGAATCCTCCGGCGGCGGTTTAATCTTGGCTTTTAATAATAAAAGTTGCAAAATAATAAAATCTGTAATAAGCAACAATACAGCCGGAGAAAGTGGCGGCGGAATTTATATGATTGCCGGAGAGCTGCACCTTGGAAGCGGCGCAGTAATCGGTGAAAAACTTGATCCGGACGTTGCGGAAAACGATATTTCAATAGTAGCAACAAGTACGGATTTTGGAAACAAGTCTACAGATACAAGCTATTCAAGAGTTGGCGCGGGGCTTTATGTTCTTTATGGAACTGTGAATATGTCCGAAGGGTCTTATATCTGCAAAAATTATACAAGTTCCTACGGCGGCGGAGTTTATGTAAGCCCGGAAGGAAAGTTCAATATGAGCGGCGGTGTTATAGGCTGGAACTTTTCAAGAATGGGAGGCGGAATCATTGCGGATGGGGCGGATGATGACAGTTCCAACTATTCAGTGCTGAATATTTCCGGCAAAGCAAAGATTTGTTATAACAAAGCCGGTTTTACTTCTGTTCAAGGTTGCACTGGCCGGGGTGCTGGAATTTTTGCATGCGGCGATTTGAATATCTCTGGAAATGCAGAAATATTTGGAAATTATGCGGAGAAAAGCGGCGCAGGAATCCATTCTGAAAAAAAACTTGTTATGACAGGCGGCTCTGTCTATGATAATGAAGCAGAAAGCGATGGTGCAGGAATATATATTTATAGCGGTAAAGCTGAATTATCCTCTTGCACAATAAAAGCGAATAAAGCTGGCGGAAACGGCGGAGCGATTTATGCTAATAATGAAAATTCAAGAATTACTGTAAAGATTGGTGAAGAAGACAGTTCTGATGATGATGTTCTTATAGAAAAAAATAGTGCCAACCGCGGCGGAGCGTTTTATGGTGCTAATAATGCCGATTTTGTGATGAACGCAGGAAACGTTTCTGAAAATTATTCTACTGGAATCAATCCTGGAGACGGCGGCGGAGCAATGTTCATCTGGGGAGGAGATTCAAATTACAGCACATTCACAATGAACGGCGGTGTGATAAGCGTAAATATGGCAAAAAACGGCGGCGCAGGCGGAGCGGTTCATATAGACCACGGCTCAGGCGGAATGGCGGCATTTATAATGACAGGCGGCTTACTTTCCAGAAACAAAGCGGCTGACGAAAACGGCACTGGAAGCAACCTTGGCGGCGCAATTTATGTGAATAACGGCGGACAGATAAAGCTCGGCGGCTCGGCTGTTATTGACGTAGAAGATGACGGAAACGATGTTTGGCTTGCAGAAAAGTCTCTTGATAACAAAGAAATTTCAATAAAAATTACAGACGAACTTACTCCGGGAAATAACGCTGCCGCCGGAAATCCGAAATACACCGCGAGAATCACGCCGGAAAACTATAAGGTTGGAAGGACTTTAATAACTGCTGATAGCGGAGTTACGCTAGATGATGAGGTTGGGAAATTCTGCGTAACAGGAAATGCTGAATCTGCTGAATGGTTTATAACATCTGAAGGTAAACTTTCAAAGCCGAGGGCGATTTCAAGTCTTTCGTCTGTGCCGGATTTTAAATTATATCCAAAACTTACGGTTTCAAGTGGCGATGAGATGAAAACTTTGGCAGCTTGGGTAAAAGCTAAAAACACTATGGAAGGTTATTTGATAACACAGACGGCGGACATAACGCTTCCTGATACTTTTACAGGGGTTGGAGTTTATAATATGAGTCCGTCTGTAACTAATTATGTTTTCTCAGGAACTTTTGACGGAAAAGGTCATAAAATTATAAGTTCCGGAACTAAAACAGTCTCTATTTTTAATAATCTGCAGAGTGGGGGGGGGATTAAGAATGTTATTTCAGAAGGAAAATTTTTATATGCAGGTATTGCCTATTATTGCGACAACGGAATTATTGAAAATTGTGAAAATAACGCAACAATTTCCAATTCGGATTCGATAGGAGGAATTGTTGGTAAATTGACAGGAGGTACCACAATAAGTAATTGTATAAACAAAGGTGATATTGAGGCTAGTTACAAAGGAGGAGGAATTTGCGGTTGGTCTCTTAATAGCAGTAATTCTATATTGAATTGTATTAATCTTGGTAAAGTTACAGGCTCTGGAACAAGTGCTACACTTGGTGCGATTGTAGCAACTAATGCTGGAAATGTTAAGAATACTTATTATCTTGCTGGTACTGCTGATCAGGCTATTGGTGGAAGCAGCAGTGTTGCTTTAGATGTTGCCGCTCAGTTTGATACATCTTTTAAAACTACAAACACTTTAACTGTAGAAGGCACAACTTCAAATAATCTTATTGACCTTTTAAACGCTTGGGTTGATGTCAAGAATTCCAGCGGTGCAGAACAATATCTCAGCTGGGGCAGTGATGTGGACGGCAAGCTGTCTTTGGTGTACTAATAAGCAATTTTCTTTGCAATCCGCTTTTCCAAATCGTCAAAACTGGCGGTTTGGAAATTGTGAAAGTTCTTGTAACGTCTCTTATAAAGTCTATAACGACATAGAACTTTGCAATATAAAAAATCAACGCTCAATCAAAAACATTTGCTTTATAACAGTAATAGCATAATGTTTAATATATTTGACAATTATCAAATGCTGTTTATAATATTAAACATTATGGCAAAAAGAACAGTAACGTTATCTCCTCTTATATTAAAAACGCTAAGAACCGTCGGCGAACAGATAAAGCTTGCACGCCTGCGCCGGAAACTTTCCGTTCAGCTTGTCTCAGAAAGAGCGGGCATAAGCCGGGCGACATTATGGGCAATTGAAAACGGCGAGCCTTCCGTTTCTTTCGGGGCGTATGTGTCTGTTTTATGCGCTTTAGGCTTAAAGGATGACGTAACTCTTCTTGCAAAAGATGACGTGCTGGGTAAAACCTATCAGGATTTAGAACTGCTTCCTAAAAAACGCGCTCCAAAAACAAAGGGGAAAAACCAGTGAAAGAAGAAAATAAAATAAACATATACGCCGACTGGATTGAAAGCGAAAATCAAATTGGAACTCTTTACGTATCCTCGATGAGAGGAAAAAACATTTATTCATTTGAATACACAGAAAATTGGCTATACAATTTTTCACATATTATGTTGGATCCGGATTTGTATAACACCAAAGGACGGCAATTTGTACCAGCCGACAAAAAAATCTGGGGATTCCTGTCAGACTGTATTCCTGACCGATGGGGAAGAAAACTCTTGAAAAGAAAAGAAGAAATACTCGCAATAAAAGAAAACCGGGATGCACGGGATTTAACCGAGCTTGATTTCTTGGTTGGCGTAAACGATGAGTCAAGAATGGGAGGACTGAGGCTCAAATATGCTGATTCCCAAAACTTTATCTCAGAAACAGAATTGTATAATGTGCCGCCTTTAGAAACCTTGCGAAAGCTGGAGCAGGCATCAATAGAATTTGAAAAATCCGACTTGCAGGATGACAAATGGCTTCAAATACTTTTAGAACCAGGCTCTTCATTAGGTGGAGCCAGACCCAAAGCTACAGTAAAAGATGAACTGGGGCAGCTATGGATTGCAAAATTTCCTTCAAACCACGACGACTACAACATCGGAGCATGGGAAAAAACGGCAATTGACCTTGCAAAACTTTCTGGACTTGATGCACCGGAAACAATGTTAAAAAATTTTTCTGCAAAAGGCAGTACCTTTCTTACAAAACGATTTGACAGGCAATACAACAATAAAAATTGCAAAAGAATACATTGCGCCTCAGCCCTAACCTTGTTGGGCAAAACAGACGGAGCAAACTACGAGGATGGCTCAAGTTATTTAGAAATGGCTGATTTTATAAAATCATACAGCATACACCCGGACAAAGATTTAGAGGAACTTTGGAACAGAATTGTATTTTCTATATTAGTTTCAAATACAGATGACCATTTAAGAAATCACGATTTTATACTTACAGAAAATGGCTGGAAGCTATCCCCATTATTTGATGTAAATCCGAATCCAAGAGGAAAACAACTTTCATTGAACATTACAGAAAACAACAACCTAAAAAGAATTTCTTTGGCTTTAGACACAGCAAAATACTACAATCTTTCCAGTTCAAAAGCAAAAGACAATGTTACTAGAATCACCAAAATAATAGAAGGCAACTGGCAAAAAATCGCAAAACAAAACGGTTGCGCTAAATCCGAAATAGACTTGATGAGGCCAGCATTTGAAGATAAAAACACCAGTGCTCATTGAGCGTGTCGAAATGAGCACTGTGCATATTGGTGATTTTGACACGGCGATGTTTTCATGGCAAACTCGTTTATCAATCTTTCCATAAGATTATCGGGTCGAGCCCGATAATGACAAGTTTAGTCGCCGTTTATTACGCCGTCCGTGCAGATGATTTTACACCTGCTGCCAAATGCTTTATGACCACTAATATCATTCCACTGTGCAATTGTTCCATTATAATTCACTGTAGTCAAATTCGTACAACCATAAAATGCAAGAGAATTAACACTCTTTAAACTTTTTGGAATTTTTACACTCACTAAATTTTCACAAAAAACAAAAGCAGAATCCTCAATACTTACAACACCTTCCGGAATTTCTAGATTTATCACTGCACCATCTTGAAATACAAGTTCATCTATCTTTGTTATGGTCGGAAGATAAAAATCTTCAGTAATATCCATTGGACTACCTAGTATTGCTATCAAAGTTTGACCGTCTTTTGTATAAATACAATTATTAAAGGCTTGGTAATATTCATTTTCATTTGAAATGGATATCTGGATTACATTTCTACATCCAGTAAAAGCATTCACCCCAATATTTGCAACACTTTCAGGAATTTCTATAGTCGTTAAGCTTGTACATTCCACAAACGCAGCTTCACCAATACTTGTAACGCTTGCTGGAATTGCTATATTAGTCAAGTTTGTGCATCTAACAAACGTGCTATTACCAATACTTGTAACACTTTCAGGAATTTTTATATTTGCCAAGTTTGTGCATCTAACAAACGTTCTATTACCAATACTTGTAACACTTTCAGGAATTTCTATAGTTGTTAAGCTTGTGCATTCCCGAAACGCATCATCATCAATACTTTTGACACTTGCTGGAATTTTTATGCCTGTCAAATTAGTGCAACCCTCAAACGCCCCTAACGGAATACTTTCAAGTCCGCTTGTTCCGCTTAAATCAAGATTTACTTTTGCATTTTCATTTGAACGCAATGCACTTCCTATATTTCCTACTGTATCTTCATCAATTTTCCCGACAACACAAATGTTATGAGTTCCTTCTGGTAGGTTTTTTATTGCATTCACCACATTTTCCGCTTTTACAGTCCACTTTGCGTAAAGCGTGGTGTCTCCTGTTCTTTCACCTGCGTTCCATCCTTTTATAACTTCGCCTGAAAAATCCTGAGCCAGATGCCAGCCTGCAAAATCGTAGAATTCACGTGTTGGAACAGGCAAGACAACAGTTTCATCTTGTTTATACGATGTTCTTGCATCCTCTGGATTTGTCCCTTCATTTAAGTTGTAGTTTATGGAATAAGACGGATTTTCTTTCCACTGCGCATACAGCGTCAAGTTTTCTGTGAGCGTGATTTTTTCTTTGTCTTTGTAGGATTTGCTGGATTCATTCGGGATTTTGTCTGTGCTCCAGCCGTTAAAATTAAAGTCTGTTTTTTCAGGAAACGGAGAGATAATTTCCACGCCGAATCTTCCGGAAACTACCGTTTTTTCCCCGCCGTTGTCCGCGTCAAATGTCAGTGTTATGATTTTTCTGTCATAGTGGATTTTTACGACTGTCGAGCCGTCCGCCGCGATTTTTGCCTGAACAAATTCATTTGCGGTGAATCCAGCTGTTTCCTCCGCCTTTGCCGCGGTCTCCTCGCCAGTTGTTCCTGTCATCGGCTCAGTTTTTGCAAGCGTGTATCCGTCGTCCGCAATGTTCTGCTGCCAGTGCTCCACTTTGTAGGCTGTTCCGGTTCTGGCCGTCCACTGCGCATACAGCGTCAAATCTTCTGTCAGTTTGATTTTTTCCTTGTCTTTGTAGGATTTGCTGGATTTGTCTGGAGTTGATTTTGTGTTCCATCCGGCAAAAGTAAAGCCGGTTTTTGTGAATGTGTTTGCCGGAAGCTCGAATTCTTCGTTTTCTGTTTTTGTAATGCTTTCGATTGAGCCGCTTCCGCCGTTCGCATTAAATGCAACTGTAAAAGTGTCTGGCTCGTCAGTCGTTATTTTGCAGCTGAAAAGCGAGACTGCAAAAACGTACGCTAAGACTATACGCGCGACTGGTGGGAGGAGGGGGGGGTAAGATGTTTACGGTAATTTTTCATTAAACTGCTCCTGGAATATAGATGGGAATATCTGCAACGCAGACTTTAAAAATTATAGGATAGGAATTTTCTGCTGTCAATTTTTCGAATTGAATCACATAAGATAATATTGAACATACCAAAGCCACCGTATATTTATAACATTCAATCCAGCCTGCTCAATGAACTCTGTTTTTTCCTTTTGTTTTGCCGCGTCTTTTTTAGAATAAATTCCTCTTATTGAAAAAACGGTGGCATTTCATTAATATTTTATGTATATAGAAAAATACAAGGGGCGCTGTCCCTTGGTTTTACAGGAGTAATAATTATGGCTCGTACACATTACATTGCCGGCAACTGGAAAATGAACACTACAAAAGCGGAGGCAGTTGCGCTTGCAAAAGACCTTGTTGAACAGTTAAAGGGAAAAACCAACAAATTCATGATTGGAGTTCCTTTTGTATATCTTGACGCTGTTAGCCAGGTTGTAAAGGGATCAAATATCATTCTTGCGGCACAGGACTGCGCTGCTACTTCAAACGGCGCTCATACTGGCGAAGTTTCTACAGAAATGCTTAAGGATATTGGCTGTCAGTGCGTTATTTTGGGACACTCTGAACGCCGCCACGAAATCGGTGAGTCAGATGAGCTTATCAATAAAAAAGTCCGCAAGGCTTTAAAAGACGGTCTTGAAGTTGACTTGTGCATAGGCGAGCTTCTTGCTGAGCGCGAGGCTGGCGAAGCGGAGCAGGTTTGTGCGTTCCAGCTTTCTGCCGGTCTGGCGGGAGTAACTGAAGAACAGATGAAGAACGTTACTATTGCATACGAGCCTGTATGGGCCATCGGAACTGGAAAAACTGCAACTCCTGCCGATGCGGAGGCGATTCATAAATTTATCCGCGGTTATATCGCAAAGCTTTACAACCAGAAAGTCGCTGATGAGATTATCATCCAGTACGGCGGTTCTATGAAGGCTTCTAATGCCGCGGAGCTTTTGGCTCAGCCGGATATCGATGGCGGTCTTATTGGCGGCGCATCGCTTAAGGCTGAAACTTTTGTTCCTATCTGCGAACTGTAATTGAATTATTTTCGGGATTTTGCGCATGAACAAAATCCTGAAATTTTATTCTTTTCGTTGACCAAAATATCTTATTCCATTAATATTTTCTTTATATAGAAAAATTATAGGCTTATGGCCTTACTGGAGTTTTTATAAATGAACGTTATTCAGACTGTGCTTCTTGTTGCATTTGTAATTGTTTGCATATTGATTGTTTGCCTTGTTCTTGTTCAGGATGATGGACAGAGCGGAATGGGCGGTCTTCTTGGCGGACGCGGAACTGCGGCTTTTGGCTCTCATTCTGCCAGTGTCCTTACAAAGGCGACGGGAGTTTTTGTTGCGCTGTTTTTCATCATTACTTTGGCGCTTGCCGTATTGAACAAAAAAGACAAGGCGCCTGCGGAGATGAGCGATACTTCGTCAAGAATCGAAAATACTGTTGAATCTGCCGCTTCAGAAGAAACCGCAGAGGAAGCTGCTCCTGCTGCCGAAGACAAATGGTATCAGAGCAACTGACCGGTTTTTAAATAAAGAATTGTAATCAGGTTGAGGTTTTATGCTTAGTGATTTGATTAAGCCTGAAAATGTTATTATTGAACTTGAAAGCACCGACAAGGACAGTCTTTTTGCTGAGCTTGCGGAAAATCTTGTTCGTGCTAACGCAACTCTTGACCGTGAGGAAATATTCAGGGCTCTTTCTGCAAGGGAAGAGCAGATGAATACCTGTATTATGAAAGGCATTGCCGTTCCGCATGCCTGCTGTTCCTGTGTGGAAAAACCTTTGGTTGCGCTTGGTCTTAGCGCTTCTGGCATTGATTACGAAGTAGAAGGTACTGGAACAAAAAACTATTCTGACTCATTGGTTCACATGGTTTTTATGCTTCTCTTTGAGCAGGGCAACGCAGAGCATCATCTGCATGTTCTGGCAGACTGTGCGCGTCTTCTGCATATTCCAGGTTTTTACAAGGCTGTAATGAGCGCAAAAACATCGCAGGAAGTTTGTGATGTAATACGTGATTTTGAATGTGAATTTTAGCGGCGGAGTTTTTTATTTTTCTTTTTTTCAGGGGGTAGGAAATGGCAGAAAACGAAGCGAATGTGATTTCTCATCTTTTGAACGTGGAAGCGCAGGCTTCTGATCTTGTAAAGGAAGCGCAGGACGAGGCTGACAAGCGTCTTTCCTCTGCGCACGCAAAGGCTGATGCGGAATTTAAAGAAAAATTTAGCAGGGCTGTCGCAGAGCTTGAAAAAAACTACAGCACAAGGCTCTCTTCTATAGATGAAAATCATAATAAAATGCTGGAAGAATATCGGTCTTCCGTTATAAATACTGAACAAAATAAAGACGATTTCAATCTCTTCTTAAAGCAAGTGCTGATTGGACAGTAGGGGGCATCCGTGGATTACTCTGGAGCTTCCGCTTATATTTATGCAAAAGTCTGTAGCCTTGTTTCAAAGGCGTATGTGGGCGAAAATGCAGTCTGGCTTTTTAATGCAAAATCTCTCTCCGAACTCTGGGATGTTCTGTTCAGCGTTCCTTGTCCGCAGGTTCCGGAACAGATTCTTGCAAACAAAATTGAAAATCAGGCTGTAGATACGTTTATTTCAGACTATACCGCTCTACTTCAGCTTTATTCAAAGCCTGACCCGTTTTTAGTGGAGCTTCTGCGCAGGTATGAGGTTACCAACATCAAAGTAATGTCTGCGGCGTTAAGTCTTGGCGAGCAGGAAATTCCGCGTACTGTAAATTTGGGAAAATACGAGCTTTTAAATTATTCCGCATGGCCGGACATGAAAAAAATCACCGAGAATTCAAGCTTTCCGTGGTACGACCATGTTCCGACCCCGGAAGAACGCCAGCAGATGGACTACAGGCTTGACCTTCAGGAAATCCGCACTTTGTGGAAGTATGTTACAAAAGTTTCCGATTCGTCCAGGAATGCCCTTGTCGGGTATTTTACCGAGGACTACAGGATAAAGAATATGCTTTGGGCGCTTCGGCTTAAAATCTATTATCAGATGCCGAACGACGAAATCGTCAAGAATCTTTTTTATATTTCAGATGAACCTTCCATTGATGACCCGCTTTGCAGCTCCGCGGTTGAAATTCTGGACAAAGCTCCGGATAATTATTCCGACTGGAAAAAGTGGCGTTATGCTTCGTATCTGAATCCTTACGAGGAAGGCAATCTGTGGTCTGTAGATCCTATGTGGATTGAGCAGAAACTTAGGATTGGAGAGGTAAAGAAAATTAAAAAGCTGCTTCACCAGAATCCGCTGACCTATGCGTCTTTAGTTATGTATTTCAGGATAAAGCTTCAGGAACTTAATTCCATTCGTGCGGCTACGGAAGCGTTGCGGCTTAATGCGGAAAAATCAGAGGCTATGTATGTGGCCGGAATTTCAGCTTCTATGTTGAACGGAGGTCAATAATGGCGAAAACGACAGAAATGCGTCTTGTGGAACTTATGGCGTTAAAACAGGATGTTCAGAACGTGATTCTGTATCTTGGAAAAAATGGAAATTTCCAGTTTCAGAGAAAAAAACGTTCCGTTCAAAAAAGTGATGATAAAAAATTCATGAATATCGACGCCCATTTTTTTGACTGCATGCAGAAAGCCCGCGCTTTTTTTAGCATACCGGATATTTCTGATTCCGACTTGAAATTTTCCGCGGCAACGGACGAAGACCGCGATAAGGCTAATAAAATAATCGCTTCGACCGATGAATTTGAAAAAAACGCCGGGGAAAAAACCGAAAAGCTTAAGAAGATTTCGGAAACTTTGAAGGAGGCGGAATCTTTTTCAAACCTGAAAATTCCATACTCGCAGCTGGAGCACCTTTCTTTTCTTTCTTTGCGGATAGGGCGTATTCCTGCTGAAAATTTTGAAAGTCTGCGCGAGGCGGTTGATTTTCATGCCGTTATAATTCCGCTTGGAAACGATAAGTCAAAAATTCTTGCGGCCGCTTCTAAGAAAGGGCGTTTTGCGCTTGATACTGAGCTTAAGAAATTTGGTTTTGTAAATATGGATATTCCTGAGAATTTTAACGGAATCCCGGATGAGGTTCTTGAAGGAATGCGGCAGGAAAGGATTTCTGCGGAGCGTGAAGTTGCAAAAATCAACGAAGAAAAAAAGAATTATGCGGACACTCATTCTGAGGAAATCCGCCGGCTTCTGGGTGTATTCAGCATTTCAAGGCAGGTAAAGGATATTCAGAACAGCCTTGAGTCGACTTCCATGGTTTACAGGCTTACCGGATGGATTCCTGCGTCGGATTCGCGTAACTTTATGAAAGAGCTTGATGATTTGACAGAAGGAAGGATTGCAATCCGTGAGTATCTTCCGACTGAAGTTCCGTCTGTTCTGCGCGGCGAGGAAAAAGTTCCGGTAAAACTTACTCATGGAAAATTTATTTCGGCGTTCGAGCGTATGATTTTCAGTTACGGTTCACCTTTGTATGGAACAATTGACCCGACTCCGTTTGTCGCAATTTTCTTTACGTTCCTTTTTGGAATCATGTTCGGTGACTTTGGCCAGGGGCTTGTGATTTTTCTTGCAGGGCTTCTGATGGCAAAAAAAGTTGTGAAGGTCGGCGCGTGGAATAAATTTGCCCCGATTTTTATGGGAGTAGGATGTTCTTCCTGCGTCATGGGGCTTGTGACCGGCGAATTTTTTGGAACTGAAAAAATTCTTGAGCCGTTCGCGCTTTTTGTGACAGGGCTGTTTGGAACTCCGCGCGCGCCTATTTTAAAGGTAATGCCGTCCGCGAATCCTAATTCAATTTTTGTGATTTTCGGAATCTTTGCCGTTACGATTGCCTTTGGTTTCCTTATCAATTCAATCGGGCTTATTGTGAATATGTGCAACAATGCGATCCGCAAAAAAATTGGCTCCGTTCTGTTTGGAAAAAGCGGATTTTTTGGAATCCTGTTCTACTGGTACGTTGTCGCCTTTGCGGTAAGGATTGCGGCTTTTCATCATGTTCCGGCACTTTATGACTGGATTATCATTGGAATCTCGCTGTTCTTCGCGGCTTTCGGCGAGCCTTTCGAGCGACTTTTTGATGGCGAGCGGCCTGTTGTGGAAAACGGTTTCGGCTCGCTTGTCATAGGCGGAATCGTGGAGCTTATCGAGGTAGTCTCAAGCTATCTTTCCAGCACAATAAGTTTTGTCCGTGTCGGGGCGTTCGCTCTGGCGCATGCCGTTCTTGGCTTTATCATTTCCCTTATGAGCGAAAAATGCGGTCCTGTAGGTGGAATTTTTGTTCTTGTAGTGGGAAATGCGATTGTTGTGGTTCTTGAGGGAATGATTGTCGCGATTCAGGTAATCAGGCTTCAGTACTACGAATTCTTTAGCAAATTTTTTAATGAAACCGGGGCGGAATTCAAGCCGCTGAAATTTCATTATGAAAATAAATAAATTATTGAAATAAAAATAAAAGAGGTTTTATTATGAACAAGAAAATTTTTGTAATTGCTGCAATTCTTCTTTGCGCTTCGCTTTTCGGTCTTTCTGCCCAGTCTTATGAGCCTGAGGCTGAAACAGCTGTCGAGGCTTCCGCTGAACAGAAATCTCCGGTTCCTTCTTCTGCATGGAAATATATTTCCGCTGCTCTGGCGGTAGGCCTTTCTTGTATTGCCGGCGGTATGGCTGTTGCAAAAATCGGTTCTGCCGCAATGGGCGCAATGAGTGAAAACGCCGAGCTTTCCGGAAAAGCCCTTCCGTTTGTAGGTCTTGCGGAAGGTATTTGTTTGTGGGGCTTCCTTGTAGGACTTCTTATTATTGTTCTTTAACTGAAGAGATAAAAATTGAAGTTTTATATTATCGGTGATAGGGAAATGGTTCTTGCGTTCAAGCTTACTGGTATTGACGGTACTGTTGCCGAAACCCGCCAGGAAGTTCTGGATGCGTTTAACCGTATGACTGGAAAGGGCGGGGCGGTTTCAGCGCCAGTTGAAGAAGTTCCGCATATCCTTATCCTTACGGAAGGCGCTGCTTCCACTATCGAAGAAGAAGAGATTGAATGGCAAAAAACTGGGAAATTTCCGCTTATTGTGGAAATTCCTGGCCTGGACGGTCATGTTTCCGGCAAAAAAACTCTTACAGATGCCATAAGGGAAGCGATTGGCGTTCAGGTTTGATAAATTTGATTTGATGAATTTAAACTGATTTAGTTGTTTGCTGGCAAAATTCAGCAGCAAAAAAATGTGCGGACTTCCAGAAATAGAAGTTCCTGTTCAAAGAGGAAAACGCATGGAAGAATTACGTTCTACGGAAATACTGGACAAAGAAATTCGCTCTGATGCACGCAAAAAAGCGGAAAGAATTCTGTCTAAGGCGGAAGTTGACTGCCAGATGATTCTTGCGGAAGTTGATGACCGCGTTGAAAATGCAAAAAAAGAAATTTCGGATAAAGATGAAAAAAAACTCGCTGCATACGAAAAGCAGAAGAATGCGGCTCTTCCTCTTGAAAAGAAACGCTTTCTTGTTAATTTTATCCAGACTGCCATAAACAGGGCTACGGATGAATTCCTGCAAAAGCTTACGGAAAAGGAACGCCTTGAGCTTGTTCTTAAGCCGCTTGAAAAAAACGAGGGCATTTTAAAGTCAAAAAAAGTGCGTGTAAGCGTTTATGGTTTTGACACAAAAATGGTTCAGGAAAAACTGGATAAAAAACTTGATGTGGATTCGTATTCACAGACAGAATTTAATAAAATGATTGTTGAAAATGACTGCGGACTGACACGCCTTGAAGGTGTGATTGTTGAATCCTGCGACAAAGCCGTAAGATGCCGCTTTACTCTTTCAGAGGCTGTCTCGCAGATGCAATATAAATACAGGGCGGAGCTTTGCGACGCTCTTTTTGGCGGGAGGCTCTAAGATAAAATGATTGAAGGAAAGATTACCCGCATTTCAGGACCGATTGTTTTTGCCGAAGGTTTGGACGGCTGCGGTCTTTACGATGTTGTTGACGTAGGTGAAAAAAAACTTATTGGTGAGATAATCCGCCAGAACAAGGGAAATGCCACGATTCAGGTTTACGAGGAAGATACTGGAATGCATATCGGCGAAAAAGTTGTATGCCAGCAGCGTCCTTTGTCCCTGCGCCTTGGCCCTGGCCTTGTAGGAACGATTTATGACGGAATCCAAAGGCCTTTAAAAGCGATGGCTGAACATTCAGGAGCGTTTCTTCTTCCTGGTGAACGCACAGAGCCGCTTGATACAAAAAAAATCTGGCATTTTGATTCGCTTGCAGAAATAAAAGCCGGCTGCCCTTTAAAGCCGGGGCTTGTGCTGGGAACTGTAAAAGAAACGGAGTCCATTACCCAAAAAATTATGGTTTCTCCGGCTGTGCGCGGCCGGGTGTTAAAAACTTTTAAAGGTTCCGGTGATTATACGGTTGATGATGTTATTGGCACTACGGAATTTGACGAGGAAATAAAGCTTTCTCAATACTGGCCGGTTCGTCAGCCAAGACCTTATGCAGACAAGCTTGAAGTTTCCGAGCCGCTTATAACCGGTCAGCGCGTAATAGATGTTTTCTTTCCGCTTTCAAAAGGCGGAACTGCCGCTATTCCGGGCGGCTTTGGAACTGGAAAGACTATGACCCAGCACGCGATTGCAAAATGGTGCGATGCGGATTTGATTGTTTACATAGGCTGCGGCGAGCGTGGAAACGAAATGACAGAGGTTCTTTCAGAATTTCCTGAGCTTGTTGACCCACGGACAGGCCGCTCCATTATGGAAAGGACTATTCTTATTGCGAATACTTCGAATATGCCTGTTGCCGCGCGGGAAGTTTCCCTTTATTCGGGAATCACACTTGCGGAATATTACCGCGACATGGGGCTTCACGTCGCTATCATGGCGGACTCAACCAGCCGCTGGGCAGAAGCCCTGCGGGAGCTTTCGGGCCGAATGGAAGAAATGCCGGCGGAAGAAGGATTCCCGGCTTATCTGCCTACAAGGCTTGCTTCGTTCTATGAGCGCGCCGGACGTGTTGTTTCTCTTGAAGGCGAGGAAGGCTCTGTCTCTGTAATCGGCGCTGTTTCGCCTCCTGGCGGAGATTTTTCTGAGCCTGTTACGCAGCATACCAAACGTTTTATCCGCTGTTTCTGGGCGCTGGACCGCGACCTTGCGAATGCGCGCCATTATCCTGCCATTGGCTGGATAAATTCGTATTCTGAGTATGCCGCGGAAGTCCGTGAATGGTGGGAAAAGCATAATCCTGTGTGGTGGACTGTTAGAACCGAGGCTCTTGAGCTTTTAAAAAGGGAAGACAGGCTTCAGTCTATCGTAAGGCTTATCGGACCTGACTCTCTTGCTTCTTCCGACCAGCTGGTTCTGAAAGTTTCCGATATGATAAAAAACGGTTTTTTGCAGCAGAATGCTTTTGACGATGTTGATATGTACTGTTCTTCAGAAAAGCAGATAATGATTATCCAGCTGATTATGGATTTTTATAAACGCGCGCTTGCCCTTGTGAAATCAGGGTGTCCGCTCGTGAAAATAAATTCCATGGCTGCTGCTGACGAGATTGTGCGAATAAAGATGGTTGTTCCGAACGACAGGCTTGAGCAGATTGCCGAAATCCGAGGCAGGATGAACAGTCAGTTTGCGGAACTTGAGTCAATTTATAGCAAGGCTTCGGCATTTTAGAGGTAGAATGAAAGGATTTGAATATCGGGGCGTAACTTCTGTAGACGGTCCTATTGTTGTTGTACGCCGAACTGAAAATATTTTTTACAATGAAACTGTAAGTGTCCGCGACCGCACCGGCGCAAAACGCCTTGGCCGTGTGATAGACATGAATGAAAAAGCCGCTGTGGTTCAGATTTTCGGCTCTACAACGGGAATTGACTTGGAGGAAAGCTCTTTTGAATTCCTTGACAAGCCGCTTGAGCTTCGCGTCGGCGAGGAATTGCTCGGCCGCGTGTTTAACGGTCTTGGCGAGCCGATTGACGGTTTTCCGGAAATTATCTCCTCTGAATTCGTAAATGTAAACGGAAATCCAATAAATCCGTATTCGCGCTCGTATCCAAGGGATTTTATCCAGACAGGAATTTCTGCGATTGACGGAATGAACTCTCTTGTGCGCGGACAAAAGCTTCCGATTTTTTCAGGAAACGGACTTCCGCACAATAAGCTTGCGGCCCAGATTATCCGCCAGGCAAAGCTTCGCGGCGCAGACGAGCAGTTCGTTATGGTTTTTGCCGGAATGGGAATTAAATACGATGTTGCGCGGTTCTTTGTAAACACTTTTGAGGAATCCGGCGTTCTTTCAAAGGTTGTAATGTTCCAGTCTTTGGCTGACGCGCCTTCAATCGAACGAATCATGACGCCGCGCTGCGCCCTTACAGCCGCCGAGTATCTTGCGTTCAAAAAGGGAATGCACGTTCTTGTTGTTCTTACAGACATGACAAACTATTGCGAGGCTTTGCGCGAGATTTCCACAACCCGCGGAGAAGTTCCTGGTCGAAAAGGCTATCCTGGATATTTGTACTCGGATTTGGCGGAGCTTTATGAGCGCGCCGGAAAAATAAATGATTCCGAAGGTTCTATCACCCAGATTCCGATTCTAACAATGCCTAACGATGATATTTCCCATCCAATTCCGGATCTTACCGGCTACATTACGGAAGGACAGATTGTTCTTGACCGCGAGATGGATTCCAAGGGAATTTATCCGCCGGTAGCGGGCTTGCCTTCGCTTTCGCGCCTTATGAAGGACGGAATCGGAAAGGATATGACGCGCGAGGACCATGCGAACGTTTCTTCCCAGCTCTTTGCGGCTTACTCAAAGGTAAAGTCAATCAGGAATCTTGCTTCGATTATTGGTGAGGAGGAGCTTTCTGCGCTGGACAAAAAATATCTTGAATTTGGAAACAGGTTTGAATCTGAATTCCTTACCCAGGGTGAATATGAAGAGCGTACGATTGAACAGACACTGGAAATCGGCTGGAAATGCCTTTCAGTTCTTCCGAAAGAGGAGCTGTTCAGAATTAAGCCTGAATTTATTGAAAAATATCTGCCGGAAACAGAATGAAGTGATTAAAGGCGGTGTTGAATGGCGAAATTAAATATTGCACCAACAAAATCAAACCTTCTCGCGATGAAAGAGCAGCTTGCCATTTCTGTAAATGGCTATGATTTGCTTGAACAGAAACGCGAGCTTCTTGTGCAGGAGCTTATGCACATGGTTGACAAGGTAAAACTTCTTGAAAAAGAAATTGACGATGCGGTAAAACAGGCTTATCCTGCTTTTAGGCGGATGCTTATGGCGGATGGTTCCGACCAGGTCCGGCGCATTGCCCATAACGTTCATTACGATTTTGAAATGAGGGAAAAGCAGGTTGTTATCGGCGGAATGTCTTTTTCAACAATCGATGTGCAGCTTCCGAAACGCCGGCTTTTTTACACGATGATTGGAACTTATGCGAACACCGATGATGTAATCAATAAGTTTTTCAGGCTTATATCCCTGCTTACACAGATGGCTTCAATCCGGACAATTGTCTGGCGTCTTGCGGAGGAAGTAAAGAAAACCCAGCGCCGCGTAAATTCCCTTGATAAGATGGTTATTCCGCAGACGCGGGAAACAATGAAATATATTGAAAATTCCCTTGAAGAAAAAGAACGTGAGAACGTTTTTGTTCTGAAAGCCCTGAAACGTAGAAATGACCGGAAGGTCAGCGAGGCAGAAAATGAATAAAAATCCGTTGTTAAAAAAAATCATAGTCGCAATCAATGGTTCTGAATCTTCCGTTCAGGCTGCGATGTACGCTGTTATGCTGGCAAAGCAGTATTCTCTTGCTTTAAGGGCGGTTTACGTTGTTGATACTGCTACGATAAAATTTCTTACAAGCTCAAAATTCCTTGTTTCCGAGGAAAAAGATTCTTACGAAACGGACTTGCGGCGCGATGGAAAAACTTATCTTGAATATGTAAAGAATCTTGCAAAGTCAAAGGGAATGGAGATTGAGACAGAGCTTAGGGAAGGTTCTGTCTGGGCTGAAATAATAAAGGCGGCGGATGATTTTTCCGCCGATATGATTCTGCTGGGCGGACACGAAACTAAGGATAAGCTTAAGGTGATTGAATCTCAGCCGCATCGTTCTGCCGCGGCGACTGCAAGAAGCGAGATTGTGAACTATGCGCACTGTCCGGTTCTTGTAATCCATAAACCGCAGATAGAAGCGCTTTTCAAGATATTTTAGCCTTTCAGTGTAATTAGAGTAAAAAAGTGATTAACTGCTATAAAATTTTGGGAATAAGGCAGGATGCGACTGCCGCTGAAATAAAAAAAGCCTTCAGGGCCAAGGCAAAGCTTTTTCATCCGGATTCGGCGCAGGTTTCTGATTCTGAAAAATTTCAGGAACTTGTAAAGGCTTATGAAATCCTTTCTGATGTGCGCCAGCGCTCCCTCTTTGACGAGTCCCTGTGTACCCGGAATGCTTATACAAAGAACACAAGGACTTCTTTTGATTATTACACATGGCTTTCTGCCCGCACGGATGAGGAAAGCCGCGCGAAGCTTATATTTTTTAATCTTATGCACAACCGCGAGGACGAGGCGGTCGAGGAATTCAAGAGAATGTCGATGAACCACGCGGATTTTAGCCTGAAGCATTGGTTTACCCGCGAGGATTTTATGGATTACGGTTACATTCTTGCGGAGGAGCTTGCGCTGCGCTCGGAATTTTACGATGCCCTTATACTTCTTGAGCAGATTATACGTATGGAATACAGTTATTCGTATTTCAGGTTGTTTTTTCCGGAGGTAATGGAATTTACTCTGAGCCTTCTGAAGCATAATGTCGTGGGAACAATAAACGACGAGCTTGCGCTTGATATTTTTGAGCGCGCTCTTGATTTAGGCTTTTCTGCCAAGGATGACGCCTTCTTTTTGCGTCAGATGGCTGGATTATATAAAAAAATGGGAGATTATCAGACTGCCGCAATCTGCGAGGAAGAGGCGGTGAAAATTTCTTCTTCCGCTAAAAAAGATTTTGAAGAAAGAGGTTATAGTTATGATTCGTTTGAAGAACACTGAGGAAATTGAAGGCATTAGAAAATCCTGCCATCTTCTTGCAGATATGTTTAATTTTATTATTCCGCAGGTAAAGCCCGGAATGTCTACAAAAGAGCTCGACAACATTGCGCTTAAATTTATAAAGTCGCATGGCGGAACTCCCGCGTGGTATCATGAGGATTTTCCCGGAGCATTGTGCATAAGCATAAACGAGCAGGTTATACACGGAGTTCCCTCTGCAAAAAAAATTATCAGGGACGGTGATATAGTTTCAATAGATGCGGGAATTGACCTGAACGGTTTTATAAGCGATTCATGCCATTCTGTTCTTGTTGGAAATGTAAAGCCCGCCGTGCGCAAGCTGGACGAGGTGACTCTTGAGTGTCTTGCCGCCGGGATAGAGGCGTGCAAGGCCGGAAACCGCATAAGCGATATTTCAAATGCTGTCTACAATATTGCAGAAAAGCACGGCTATGGAGTTGTGTACGACTACTGCGGACATGGCGTAGGACTTGATGTCCACGAAGATCCCAGCATTCCTAATTGCCCTAGCCACGGCCCGAATCCAAGAATTCAGCCTGGAATGGTTCTTGCGATTGAACCTATGATAAATATGGGTACGGCCGATGTTTATTCTGATAAAGATGGCTGGACTGTGCTTACAGGGGATGGAAAGCCTTCCGCGCACGAAGAGCATACTGTGGCGGTTTTTGAGGACCATACTGAAATTCTTACGGATTTGAACTACAAGAAATAGCATGATTTTCCGCTGAAAAAGCGATTTTTGTAACTATTTTTGATTTTTGTGTTTATTTTAAAAAAAAGCCTGTTGACTTTTACGGAGGCATAAATGAAAACTTGGACAAAATGTTTGGTTGGAGTTGCTGGAGCGGCTGTCCTTTCTTTTGGGGCGATTTCCTTTTCATGCACCAAAACTCCTGTTGTTGGAAATGCCGGCACGGCGTATGCCGAAACTTCGGCGATTGTTCCGTCTGAATCATTGAAAATTGTGGAAGCGCTGCAGAATTCTTTCCGGGCGATAAGCGACGGAGTTCTTCCTTCTGTTGTTGAAGTTGATGTTACGGAAACAAAAACCGTGCAGACAATAGATCCGTTTGATGATATAAGAAGATATTTCTTTGGTGTTCCGGACGATGACGGCGGTAAAAAAGGCAGAACCCGCGAGTACGAGCAGAAAGGTCTTGGCTCTGGTGTTATTGTGCGCAGAACCGGCGACACGCTTTACGTGCTTACGAATAACCATGTCGCAGGCGAGGCGACTAAGATTTCTGTAAAGCTGAACGACGGACGTGAATTCGACGGAAAACTTGTCGGTTCGGATGCGAGAATGGATGTCGCCCTTGTTTCGTTTGAATCAAAGGACAAGAGTATTCCTGTGGCGATTCTTGGAGATTCTGATTCTGTAAAAACCGGAGACATTTGTCTTGCCATGGGAGCGCCGCTTGGATACAGCCAGTCTGTAACCCAGGGTATTGTAAGCGCGAAGGGCCGTTCAGGTTCTGGAATCGGAAATATAAACGATTTTATTCAGACTGACGCTGCGATAAACCAGGGAAATTCAGGCGGTCCGCTTGTGAATATTTACGGCGAGATAATTGGAATCAACACATGGATTGCTTCTCAGTCAGGCGGTTCCCAGGGACTCGGATTTTCAATTCCGATTAATAACATAAAAAATGCTATTGATTCCTTTATCAGCAATGGAAAGGTTGTGTACGGCTGGCTTGGTGTTTCCCTTATGCCTGCGACAAATGACTATAAGGACGCTCTTGGCGTAAAAGACAAGGACGGCGCCCTTGCTGCGCAGGTGTTTATAGGATCTCCTGCTCAAAAGGGCGGAATGCGTCCGGGCGATTTTATAATTTCTGTTGGCGGACATAAAATCAAGGATTCATTCCGCTTCTGTCGGAAGACTCGTCATTTATTGCGCTGATTCCATCAATAACTTTATCACGCGCAAGTTCTCCTATTTTTTCACAAAGAGTTCTAGTATTCACTCCGTAAGGAAC
>OBCM01000012.1_pt1 | contig 34181 bp, 45 predicted proteins | sample 1495921 | NCBI WGS metagenome assembly OBCM01 (sample SAMN03418274, study PRJEB22391) | human gut metagenome | biome: human-gut; feature: organic feature; material: feces | host: Homo sapiens | place: Tanzania | collected 2013-01 | reverse complement strand
ATTAATCATCCCACTTGGCATCCTTAAGAACGGTTACCACTGTAGCTAAGATAACATTATTAGCATATCTTTCATCCCTCAGAATAGCTATAACATCTTCAAGAGTTCTGCCAGTATTGTGATACAACTCTTTAAATCTTTCTATACAAGATGTAAAAACATCCTTAGTATCTTTAGCTGTCTTTGTAGCCTTAGCTAATACCTCCGAATCTTTCTTTATTGTACTTTTTACCTTTTCTAAGTAGGCTTCAACCTTTTCGGAGTTTTTTAACAAATCGAAAGCAACAGTTACATCAACAAAATCAAAATCCCCTAAATATATGCTATCTTTTTTGATACGAAAACTATATCTTGAAAACTTTTTCATAACTGTCAATGCTGAATCTGCAGATGACCAATCTAATTGAACATTATCACTTAGACTAAAAGCTTTCATAATAGAAAGAGATGAATCGTTAGGAAACTTTGACATCAAGACTAACATAAAGTGACTGAAAGCGGACTTTAAAGTATTCTGATTAACTACTGGTACCTCAAAGGAACTTAATTTAAAATTTACTTCCTCTAAATCTTTTTTACTTATAATATGATATCCCATAATTCTTTTACTCCTTTTACACTAATTATAAAGAGGTTCGTCTTCCATTGGTAAGCAATCTACAACAACCTTACCCTGACTTACTAAAAACAACTTATTCTTAAGTATGTTTAAGCGGAAGTTATCATCATACCCTATAACTCTTAGGAACTTGGTTTTGCTACAATCTGACCACTTGACAAGCCTAAATTGTGAGCAATCGCAAATATTAAATTATTATCACTATGCCCTATACAACTTAGCAACGCTGGGAGATTTTTATATGAAAGAACTACATATTTTATAGGTACATTAACCACTAAATAATTTATACTTTCATCCAACCTTTTCCATACTAATGGGGTATTATACCATTTTACATCGATAACGGTGTTGCTGTTTTTCCATACTGGATTATTACCTATAACATTATCCACCCACAAGAAGTGAAACTGTTTTAGTGAGTTATACCCTATAAAGACTACAACCCTACCATCTTTCATTATAAAAACATCGCCAATCCTGGCTGTTCTAAACTGTGATACTGGTATCACCTTTGTATATTCCCTCATACTAATCTTTCCTTTTGACAAAATTAAGTTGCACAAACACTTATTTGTTATTTATAAAATCATACATTTTTTGTAAAGAATTCTTACAATCCTTTAAGCAGACTATTTCAGAAATAGCATACTCACCATCAGCACTATTAAAGGTAAACAAAAATCTTCAATATCAACATATCCATAAATTGGAACCTTAATTTGTTTCATATATACTTTTCTCCTGTTGATAAGTTAATTATTATTTTGGACATATTCTATTGATTTATTAACCAAAAACTTTAAGATATTAAATGGCAAATAACCAATAAATCTACTTTCTAAATCATCTATACTTTTTGTGTTTACAATATAAATAGAATCATCACTTTGATTATATTCAAAATAATCAGAAAAATCATATAATGCAGTAACCACTTGCTTTGATGAAGATAAAAAAATGGCATCTATCTCGTCATCTGCTAAAGATTGTTTTTGAATATAGATTCCTGCCTTACTTAATTCATCCAAAGTAATAGATTCTTTTTTGTTTAACCTTTTTAAAGCTATTAATACATTAGCAATAATATACTCTGCTCCTACTATTGTAACCATAAATTAAACCTCCTGCTAAATTTATATGACATATCAAAAACATATCACCTAAAACCTTTCAAAATATTTTTAATACATAGTTAAAGTTAACTCACCATCATCGTTTTTACGAGCAATGACTTCATTATACTTTAAAAGACCATCAGATAATACAATATACACTTCTTTAACATTATTACCAAAATAAGATACTATTCCCTCTATTATCTTATCTATTGCGTTTTCTGCAACTACTGTATTATCCTCTAAAATAAAATCAAAAACAGGTTTGCCTGCTTTCATATAAATATGACCTATTCTTTCACCCTTGTACCCGTTTAAAACACTACCTAAAAACTTACTGAACTTCTCAGATACTTTCTTCGCTCTACTCCAATTATACCCATCTACTAAACAAGGACAAAACTTATCAAAAAGAGAATATACCTTGTCTTCATCGTCTACATCACCAAAAAAGCGATAATACAAAGAACTATAATCACCATAAGACTCATAGCAATTATCGGTTTGGATGTATTTACGAATTATGAGAGGGTTGTAGCAGATAAGTCCATTCACACCTACATGAGCATAGGGTTTGGTATTAAATGAATAATCATCTAATAAGCGTTTTACTTCTTGGACAGTCCCTAAATACCCGTCAAATATAACTATATCGACAGAATAATCATCTGAACAGTACCCAATGTATTCAGGATGCTCTGGGTAAGAATCTACATACAAATTTACCAAATACAATATATTTGGTAACTTACTATCAGAATGAGTAGAATCACCAAAAGAACTATCACATTCAAAATAATATGATTTGTCATCACTGTACTCTTCAAGGTCTACCTTCTGTAACACTACTATATCGTTAAAAGCTTTCTTTGAACTTACACACTTACCATCTCTCTTAAGAACATACCCTTTCTTTTTCATAGAATTAACAAACCTATGTAGAAAGTCAAATGCCTCCTTGTTATTTAATAAGTGACTTAAAGGATATCGAGAAATATCCTCGGTGATTATGTATTCACAATCTAAATTTAAACCTTCTTTCTTTAAACTCCTTAACACACTTTTAGGTAAACCTAATAGAATTAAGTCATTATATATTTTGACCATCTCATCATTTTTTAAACTTTCTGAATATTCTGACATAAATAAACCTCTCACATCATTTTTTAAACTTTCTGAATATTCTGGCATAAATAAACCCCTCACTTTCCATAGTTTAGAATATACTCTATTGTAATAGATAATACCCTCATCATTAATTTTAAACTTATTTGAGAATACCCATCTTTCTGTTTAACCATACAGAGATGAGTATTCTCAACACTACACTTTTAACCTTCAAAACTGGTATATTTAAGACTCTTCAACTATAATTTTAAAACAATCATTAGTTGAATCCCACATTAAATGCCTTTTTGGATTTGTTATAAAAATGTCTATCAACCGTTGCAAGGATGTTAAACTATTATATCTCTTCATTGTGATTGGCTTACGGACTAATATCTTTAAATCCTTGTCGCTCATAGTAGCAAAAGGTACTTTTAAGAGAACTTCATCCCTGCTCACAAATCTAACTGTCTTCGTATAAGGAAAATCCTGTAATACATAATTACCCTTTTGTAGATTTATTACCCTACCCTCTTTTTTCATAAGTTCAAACACTTCATCAAAGTGGTATAAACCCTCCTGCATAGTTCCTACTACCATAGGCTTTATTTGCATTTTCGGGGCATTGTAACATTTACTATAAGTATCTACCATTAAGAAACTTTCATCCTCATAATCATAAGCGTAAAACTCTATACTTACATATAAAGGTTTACCTGTAATACCATTCCCTCTGTTGGCATGATGTACAATACAAGTCATAAACCTAAATATCTCATCTACAACACAAGATTCCGAATCAAAATCGTATTTAGTAAGTAAAGGAAAAGTCAACATATTACTCTGCGGATTATGGATACTAAAAGCTTTCAATGTACAATCTTCAAAAGCAGATTCATTTATTCTATAAGGATTAAAATAAGGATTAAAATCATTATCCTCAAGTCTATTTGAGTCCTCACAAAGAACATCATTACTTAACACAAACTGCACTATATCTGATGCCGTTTTTAATTTTTTTACTTTATCTTTTAACATATGAACTACTCCAATCTTATTATATAAATTTAGCTAATTAGCAAAAGCAATTAGCATAATTCAATTCTTATAACTTTAGGTGAGATAAGCAATAATATAATTAGTACCTCTATCTTTAATATTCACTTGTGAGTTCCATACCCACTTCGCTCTCATTTTAGGTTACTATGAACTCTACAAGAAATTATTACCCACATTTTACAATGTAAATATACACCTTTTTAAAATTAAATTAAACTGTAAGCTATTTTTATTTGCCTCTGTAATACCCTATTAGCTATTTCATACCTATTTATAGATTTACTAAATTTGAACCCTCTTAAAGTATTTAAAGTATTATGAATGTACTTACCATAACCTAAATCTGATAACATTTTTATTATATCTTCAAAAGGAGTACCATCGTTAGCATATAAATAAGTATCATTATCTTTCCTATTTATATAATCCTCTATTGTACCATCTAAACTATCAGTATAATAAGGCAAAAAAGCTAAGTTAAAATCATATACAAGGGCGATACCCATCATCCTTTGAGTTTCATTATGGATAAACACCCCTATATTATTTAAATGCCTATCTATATTTAATGACAAAAAATCTAACAACAGCATATTTACCAATCTTATTAGGTCTCTCTTGCCACCATAATTGTATTTAAGCAAATCATTAAAACTTTTTATATCAGGAGAAATATCCGCTACTGAACTCATACCTATGCTCTCTGTACAAATATTTTTACATCTTGTAACTACTTTGTTTTTATATTCTACTAAATCATATTTTACACAATCATTAGGAAACAACTTCTGAGCTAATTTAGATGTTAAATACTCGGAATAAGGCTCTCTACCCGAATTATATGCTATATTAGAACCTGATTTATACAAATATATAGAACCGTCAACTCTCTTCCAACACTTAGGGAAACTACCACCTGTTGAAAAGTCTGGAGAACCTGTTATCTTTTCCCATTCACTATACTACCATCATAGGAAAACCTTGAAATTCTCTCATTCAAAGGGTTTTTATAAGGAGATACACTATTCCAAGACAAATTAGAATTAACTTCTCTTACCCAAAAAGAATCCAATAAAGATATACAATTAGTACAAGATAATATATCTTCTATTTTCGTAATACCCTCAGATTGTAGCAAAGAAAATATGTTCCTTCGATGAGACAATACTAACCTATCTTCAATCCATTTATTAAAAGAAACCATACCCTTAAATGATAAAGGAACTACCTTTGTAAAACCTTTATCTATATTTATAGAGGATACACCCAATACATCATTTATTGTAAACTGTAATACTGGAGTATCTTTATTCATCAGGTAAAAACTTTTCATAGTAACATACCCTTATCCTGCAACTATATTTTAAAATAGTTACAACACTTTTCACCTCTGCCCATTACTACAAAGGTTCTTATACCAGATAGAGGTATTGAAATGTCTTTATTTGCACCAGTCAAATATACAACCACGCTTTTACTACCTATCTTTGTCAAAAACCCAACATAAGATAAACCACTATTTAAGAAAAACCTTACCTTATCACCTACCATTGCTTTTCTAAGATACCCGCTCTCGTCTTCTTTACTCAAAGACAAGCATTGAACTCTTCTTACTTCTACTGACATAAATACAAACCTCCTAATTAGGTGTTATTACTTTTACATCGAAAACATATCACCTAAAATAATAATTCTTCACTAATAGAATCATACTTTAAAAGCTTGAGAATAGATTCTTCGTTTTTCATGTAAAGATGAGCTGTATGAACACAATCATTATTTAACAATAAAAAGACATATATCCAAAGTATTGACACCACATCTGTTGAATGTTGAAAGCATTACTTTGAATAAATACTAATAATTTAGCTAAATCACCTTTACTTACCCGTGACCTATTGTGTGCTAATTTCACTTTACCTTCTTTAGTTAACCAAACTTTTGTTGCATTTGCTTTCGGGACACCTTTACAAATATGAACATGAATAGGTTCTCCATTCTCATTTGACCAAAAATATATTTTATAACCAAACACATTAAATATACTTGGCATTAGCAATACCCCCTTGTTTCGCTACACTTAATATTATTCCTGAATTTCTTATACAAAAATCCACAAGAGCGCTCACTTCTGTATCACTAAAGCCTACAATATTAGATACTCTATATGTTGGTATTAAACAATCAAGTTCTTTAAAACCATAAATAGCGTCTGGTTTCTCAAAATGAACAGTAACAAAACCATCTGAAGATAAGGGAGTATGCACAACCTCAATCGTATCATACATTGTACAATATGGATAATACATGATAAATCACCTTTCAATTATATTTTTTCTACTATATCAATAAACTGTTGAGCAGTTACAATTGGTATATTGCTACCCTTTTCATTATATCTTTCTACCTTTTGTACCTTACTCGTGTACCTTGCTGGAGAACCATCAGCTCCTGCCCATACAAGATAATCTATATTCTTAGTTACGCTTGGCATAAAATCTACATGCAACTTATCAGCAAAAGTATTGTTTATATAAGCATAAAACTCAGCTTTCTTATTAAAACCATTACCCACCTGGTCTGAACATACAACTTTTAGAGTCTTCTTGTTAGAGAAATCTATAATTTCTACATTTTTTACACCCTCTAACAAATCTTCTTTAAATTCACATAAAGAATTATATACCTTTATTGCCTGTACAGATACAATCTTATCAGTGTCACTTAAACCAAGCTTATTCTGAATAAAAGTAAAACCACCAGAATCAATATCCTTAAAGGCTTCTTCCAAAGAACCGTACCCTTGAAATATCTTTTGAGCAGAAGTTCTTACAAAAGGTATATTTGAAAGCATAACATACTCCCATAATTGCATTTTCTTCTTAGATTTAATCTGACTAATTACATCAGCCGAGATTTTAGGTGATACATCTGGTGCTAAATCCATACCCTCCTCTAATTCAAAGATATCCATTGGAGAGGTAGGACTATAATAATCAATAAACTTATCAATAGTACTCTCACCAAAGCGAAGAATACCTAAATCTGAACATAAAGTTTTAATTCTCATAGCAAGCTTATCTTTACATCTTGGATTACTACAGTGTAAACCTGTAAGAGTTTCTCCAATTTCCATAGGAGCTCCACAAGTTTCACAGAATTCTGGGAGAATATCTGCAAACTGATATGGCAAGTCATAGCTATCATAATTTTCTTTAATATCTGATACGAACATAATTAACCTTCCCTTTTATTGCTTAAAATCACTAACCTACTACTTTATATACTTCAAATAATCCTGAAGTATCTTTAATATTAAAAATAAAAGTATCATACTTTTTAGATACGGCAATATTATCTACTTTCTTACCAAGCACCATATCTCTATACATATTATATGGGTTTATTTTTTCCTTCTTTATGATACATACCCTTGCAGAGTTTTGATATAATTTTGGTACAAAACCTACCAATAAAGATTTTTTCCCTCTTATCAATCCTGGCACAATACCACTACCTGTTGGAAACCCACATAATGGAAACCTATATACCACTCTATCAAAAGTATCCTTACCTATCTTCTCTATTTGTAAAACCACAATTAAACACTCCTAAGAACATTAACTATTCAAATATCTTATGATATTATTTTACCATATTTCTTTCTAAATTACAAGGTGTTCCTAAAATAAAAAGGTTTACAAGTTACATTTGTAAACCTTATTACTACTTATTTAAAACTAATCTTCCCAATTTACATCACCAAGCACGCTTAATATAGCAGATACTATATCTGACTTGGAATACCCTGCCTTCTGCATACTGTTTATTGCAAAATTAAGAGTCTTACCAGTATTGTGAAATACCTTTTCAAAATAGGAATTGGCGGATTCTTTATTAGATGAAATAGAAGAGTCACCCACCTCTTCAACTACCGCTTTGCCACTTACCTTTTTATTTGAAAAATTAAAAATAGTTCTTATATCCTTTATATCATTAGGTGCTACTTTACCCCACTGGGTCTTTGAACCTGTGTAGTATATAGTAAGTTTTTCACAACCTGAAAAAACATATCTTCCAATACTTTTTACGCTATCAGGAATAATTACACTCTCTAAAGCATAACAATCTGCGAAAGCTTCATCTTCTATAACCTCAATGCCATTAGGTAAGTCAATCTTCTTTAAACTCGAACACTCAGCAAAAGCCTTATTACCTATATATTTAACACTATTAGGTAACACTAAATCTTCTAAGTTTACACACTCAGCAAAAGCACCCGTAGCTATACTGACAAGGTTATTAGACATTCTAATCTTTCTTAAGTTTTTACACATATAGAATGCCCACATTCCTATGCGACTAACACTGTTTCGCATTCCTACACTTTTTAAACCTTTAAAGTTTTCAAAAACTTCTCTACCTATAACTGTAACACCTTCTGGTATTGTTATAACACTACTACCATCAGTAGTGCAAAACTCTAAAATACCATTATTAATTCTAAAATCTTTTATGCTCATTGGAATCACCTTCTTATACTATGCTTAAACCATCTCAGCAACCTTGACAATGATTACCTTTTATATTTACACACCGTTCCTGATATTTACTACCGTATTAGATACAAGTACATTACCATTTCTCGCCATTAATGCTACAGAATACTTTACTTCTGTTTTTTCATAATCTGAATAGTAAGTAATTTTATAAACATTACCTATTCTTAATACCTTATATTTTGAGGGGTTCTTACTTCCCAACCAAGCTGTAGCTAATTCACCTGCATAAGAACAGAAACAAGTACCCTTCTCATAGAATACAGTCTTTTTAACTAAATCAAGTACAGGTATTTTTATAATTTTATCTAACCACAACTGAGTTATAAAATTATGAATGGTTGTACCGTATAAACCTATCAACTGAATAGTATCCCCTGCTACATAGGCATACTTCCAACCACTATATACTTCTGTAAATTCTTTACATATTCTGAATACTTTTAAATTACTGTTCAATAATTCCAAACCTTCACACTGCCCTGTATAGTTAAAAGATATACCCACTTCTGGGAAACAAACTATTACCCTTGGAATCCACTTGAACTTTTCTCGATACTGCGAGTTACCCACAGATGTTGTTTCCTCATAAGATTCTACAGTAATGATGAAACCTTTACCTATATTTACACCATTTATTACGCAGGGTCCTATAGATAAGGTGTTTGTATTAGCAGTCTTTATTAACAAAGGAGTACCATACCTTTTACTAATAAGACCATCTTTATTTAAAGCTAAGTTTGACTTTACCCTTCGACTTACTCTATCTTTAAACACTACTGAAGAAAACATATTGGATTTGTTCTGTTTTAACTTCGCATATAAAGATTGAGAATTTACTAAACTAATACCCTTCTCCGTAGCCACCAACATACCCTTGCTATGGATAATATTTCCTAATATAATCATATTAAACTGCCTCCCCTAAATTCAAACTTCTTATTAAAATCAGCACCCACTTCATTTGAGTACAATACTTTTAAATTTTTCACATCTAATAGTCAATAAATCAATACTTCCCTATTATTGCACCTAAAATAACCTTAATAAGATATGTAACCACCTATCTCAATTCGATATACACCGTTACCTAAATCAATAATGTAACTACCTACCAATGCAAAACCCATATTCGTTAAGCATTGACAGAAATACTGAATATTACTGTTACAAGATATTATTCTAATATCTATGTACCCACTGTTTACTAAATCATAATCAGTAGATAATAATATCAAATCACTTTCCTGTGCACACCCTTTAATATTATTTATATTTTTCTGTAAACCTTGCATAACTCTATAATGCATATAAATATCCTCCTTATTCCCAATCTAAAAAACTACTGATATGCCAAGAGGAAATACCCTGTCTCTCAGCCATTTGTAAATATGGTACTGTATCATCTACAAAAAGTATGTCTTTAAGAGGTATTAGATTCTCTGAGCAATAATCAATTATACTTTTATACTTTGGTATATCTTGATAAGTAAGAATAATATCATCAATCATAGGATAATATTCCTTGAGCCATTTCTTTTTATCTAAAATCTCTTGATGATAAGCACTATGCCCCATTATAATATTCTTTTTAGCACCACTGGTATTTAATACCCTTTGCATATGTTTAGATGGTTTCCTGTATAGGAAACACCCATTATCTACCTCTTCTTTTGACATACCATTCTTAGTACCATCATCTACACCTACATGATTATTAAACCTATAAGGTGCTAATACTCCATCTATATCCCAAAATATTGTTTTCCCTTTGGTGATGCTACTATCTATCATACCGTTATATAAATTCATCAATCTCACCTTCAAATTTAAAGATACATTATTTAGTTTAATCTCCTTTATTATTTGAAGATATCTTGACCTACTCTCACTTCTTACATTTTAAACTAAAGTATTCAACTTTCAATTACCTCTAAAACCTTTACTACATCTTGACGAGGATTTATTATAGGGATTACAGTACCCTTTACTTCCAACTTATAAGTACCATCTACTCTTAAGACATTCATCAAATCTTTGCGATTTACTCCATCAACCCAACTATCTCTTACTTCATAGTCTTTAAAATTACCCTCTTGATCCTTACAATGAATTAAACCGTAACTACCTGCATACCTTAACCTTACTGTTTCCTTATCAACAACTGTTATAGTTACAGTATCCCTTTCAATATTTACTAAGCTATTAGTAACAAAAGTACCCAACATTAGCATAATCAGTACAAATAATAGAATAATTAACTTACGATTGATACTATTTTGATATCCAGCGTTCTTGACCATTACAAAACCTCTTATAAATTAAAACTTAAATACAAAAGTAACCAACCCCCATCTTGTATAACGAGTTAGTTCTGTTAAAGGGTCTCTATGGTAATCATATTTAGCATCTTCCACCCATTTCTTTACTGTCTCTCTGCCTGCTAAAGACTCTAAAAAAGACCTTGTTACCTTCTTGTTGTTTAAATAAAAATTAGTTCTCAAAACTTTAACAATCTCCTTATTTTTTATTAATCTATAGCACCGCAATTACTACCCTGCCACATATAAGGTATTAAATCATCTAACTTTTCCTTTGGTATATTAAACAAACTCATCATTTCATACACCTTATCAAAGTTACCATAATCTTCAACATACCCTTCCATAGCATCGAAAAGGTATAGAGCTGAACTCAACTTATCTGGGTACATTAAAAAATCACAAATTACCCTTTCTGGGCTTGGAATATTATGGTCTATACCTATCTTTGTATTATAATTAGGTAAGTATATAAATCTTCTTATAGAAGTCACCAAATTATCTAAATCTTTATTAGAAGTATATACCTGAAAGCCATTACACAAATTAGCATAAGAGTACCCATTTAATACATTAGCAGTATCTCCTACTGGAATGTCATAATTTATTAAAGACATTACCCTCTCGTATGAGATACCGTTACTGCTGTTTAATACTTTTATCATAAACTGCTCCTCAATAACGCTTTATGCGAAAAATTTCAGTAAATTATAAATTACAATAACTGCAATAATAGGTACAACAATTGCTATGTAACAGCCTGTCTGATGCTGTGACTCAGGTCGCACTTCAACATCTGCTCTTGCCTTATTCGGATTGTGTTTATCATAATAAATTGTCAATTCAATTGGGTAATTAACTACAACCCCTGTACTTGAAAATTCTATTTTTCTTTTATATTTTCTGTTGTCAACAACATACTCATAAGTCACTATTTCAGTTACGAATTTTCCTAAATACCCACGGCTTCTGTATGAATGTTTTACAGCGTTTCCTGTAGCGATACAACCGTTTTCTTTCGCCTTTCTCATCAGTCTATTGCCTCGTGTATGACCTTTCAGAAAGACAAAAATGAAAAGAATTATAAAAAGACATCCACCGCACACAAGAGCAATATTGATTTTCATATCATCTGACATATAAACCCTAACTTCTTTCAAACACAAAAACCCGTATCTCCAATAACAACTTCAATTCCAGAATTTTTAATCATTCTTTCACAAATTGGACAGGGTTTACAATCCTTTATTCTATTATAGATAAAGCTACCCTCTTTCTCATAGGAATCAGTATCTAACTCCTCTCCTGCTAAATACATCTTAGCACCAAGAGTTTTCTCCCTTTGAGCAGAAATTAAAGCATTCTGTTCAGCGTGAACAGAATGACAAAGAGAGTAATCCCCCGAATTACTTGGAGCGTGTAATCTGTTACAGAACCCTAAATCACAACAGTTTACTTCTCCTCTTGGAGAGCCATTGTACCCTGTAGCTATAATTTCATCGTTATTTACAATAACAGCACCGTAATGACGCTTAATACAATTAGACCTCTTAGATACTGCAAAAGCTATATCAAGATAGTACTGCTCTTTTGATATTCTATCCAACGCACTTTACCCCAATCTTATTTAAATTCAATAGTAACGAAACCCCATCTTGTGTAGCGGGTTAAGTCTGTAAGGGGGTCTCTGTGGTAATCATACTTTGCCTCTTCTACCCACATATTTACAACACCCTTACTTGCTAAAGATTCTAAAAAGGCTCTTGACACCTTTTTATTGTTTAAGTAAAAATAAGTTCTCATAAAACATATACTCCTTTATTTATAAATTATTATATTTCCAGTGTTTTACCTTATCCCAAGTCAAATCTTTTTCATCATCAAACCTAATCCAATACAAATCATCTACCAAAATACCGTGGGTATCTCCTATAATAGCAATAGGGTCATACCCATAAGGTTTATCTTTTAATATCTGCTTAGCATTAAATCTTGTCCTTGGAAATACCCTTTCCTCAAATAGGCTTTCTAAATCTTCCATTGTGGGATGTAGATTTACACCAAAAGGTCTATCTATAATATCATCAGTATAATTAACTAATGATATTGTATCATCTTCATTCACAGTTACCGTCGCTAAAACGGTATCTTTCAACATATAATCAAAACCCCAGCTCATTTCCAAGCTACTCCTCTTAATAAATCTAATCTATTTTTCAGTACCTTTAAAGCTCTATTAAACTCTTTAATTTTAAAATCTACTAAGCAGTTATTTAACCTTTCATATAAACTATTACAATCTATATGTAATAAATCATAATTTTTAAAATACCCTACCTGTTTAATAAAATCTGAGTTAAAAGGTTTTGATTTTACTCTTTTAATATTATCATACAGTCTCTCATCTAAAGGATAATCCTTTACATCTGATAAAAAGCTTAAGCCATTATCAAATATAGGACATAAGGAGTAACTTCCATTTTTATCCTTTAAAAAAGAAATATTATTAAAATGCCTATCTTCATTTAAAATTATAGCATCTAATTTTACGATATTAGACCAATACAACATTATATCATCTTGTGAAATACCTGATACTTCACTACATATATAAGATAAGTTTTTTACCAAATCAATACCCTTATTCTTCTTATAAAACTTATTCCTTTCTGTTATAGAACCTAAACACCTAACTACCATCTTATCTACAGATACTAACATTTCATCATCTTTTGTAAAAATATCAGATACACACCCATAATAGCTTATAGTAGTGTCTTGCACTATTTTACATAATGAATAATCTACATAATTTAATCCCTTAGTAGCCATCGCAACTTCGGTCGCTAATACCTCAGCTATACTCTCATAACCCATCGTATCAGCTTTTAAAAATTTATTACCCTTTACCCATTTGATTTGATTTCCTCTTGAAGTGGAAGATAATCTAAATCTTTCATCTCTACTTACATTAAAAACCTCCACTTACAACACCACGCAATACAAGATTTTCTATTTAATATTATAGCACATTTAATAGTCAATTACAACCTATTCAGAATAAGTGTATTTAGCAAATTAAGGCAATATTGTACCCTACTATTCTACCTATTCACTATACCAATAAAACCTGTTAATACGCTTCATAGTTGGTATATAATCTGCTATTGAAGTCTTTTTATTGTAATTCTGTTTTAATAAATAAAAACTATCTAATACCGAAGTATTCAACTTCTTTATATTCTTAATATAAAATGTAACTTCCTTAGTACACTTACTATAACTATATTCACAATCTGTACATATATAAGCAGTGCAATTAGTATTAGATTTATACGGAATGTTCAAAAATAAAATAGAATCTAAAACCCTTAGCATCTTCTCATTTATAGGCATTACCGTAGTAAATTCATAAATACCTTTATTAGCTATAGTTTCTGATACCTTCTTAAAATAATCGTCAAAAGTAGTCATATTTTCAAAGAAAAATCTATCACCTAATCTAAAGCAAATACCCTTCATATTTAATTCCTCCAACATATTAACAAGTAAATAAATATACTTTTCTATAGCCTTTAGCTATTTCCATAGAACCATTTGTCCAACTTTCAATGGTATAATTAGGACAATACCCCTTGTAATACTTCTTTGGGATTTTAATACCATTAAAACCGCAGTTCAGTATAAACCTTATAGATTTTACATCTAAAGTATCTCTATCTTTTTCCGAAACAAAAAACTTAAAACCTTTTATTATAAAATCTTTAATACCCTCTACTCCGAGTAGGTCAGAGGAAGATACTTCATAGGAAGATATATCATGAACTTCTAAACCCTTACACATAACCTTAGAACAGGTATTAACATTTAATAAATCTTCAATACTACCACCAAAGGGAACAAACAATTCTCCATAGGACATACCATACATTAACACAACTTTAATACCATCCTCTTCTAAAAGATAATCTAATGTTGCACCGAAATTTTCATATTCTTTAGAATTTTTAAACATATTTGTACCCATTGAGTACATTTCCGATACAATACTGTTAGGTATATCATCAAAGGAATTAACCTCTTTACCTATAAACTTACAGCCATTATAGTCAGCATCTTTAATATGGATGTAGCAGTTACCTACTTTCTGTAAATTACTATCTTCAAAAGAGTTAATAAATTCTTCTGAAGAGCATTCTACAACATCAATACCCTTCATACCACTAAGATTTCCATCTACTTTATAATACATAAATACACCAAGCCTTTCTTTAATTTTGTAACTATATTATACCACAAATTAAAAAACAATGTAATCTTTTCATAATAACACATTATACATTTCTTAAAACTTTATGAATATTCTACAAATAAGTAACTGACTCGCATTGACTGATTTTGTAACTTCTGACTAAAGTACCTTATGCTCTGTTTAAAAATAAAAGGTGGTATTATATAATACCACCTTATAATCATATTAAACTTTGCTTATTTTACAATATACTGGTCACCTAAATACAAAACTAAAGCACTATCTACAATAACCTTGTTATATCTATTATATAACCTTTTAGCTACCTCTCCAACTGTTAAACTACTGCTACCACCTTTGATATCAAACATTTCCTGCATCTTAGGTATTAATACTTTCTTACCAAAAAGAGTAATCATCGGAGAACAGGATTTTACCTCAGCTAAGATATTCATAAAATCATCATCTGAAATATTGTATGCATCTTTAAAGGACTTATAAACCTCTGCTTCATTGACATAAGGGTTCTTTATACTTTCATACATAGCGTCCTTATCAATAATTTTAACATCTCCGCATCCACTAAATGATAGAGTATCTCTATCATCTTTAATTTTATGTAAGACCTTTAATAACTCATCGGTAGCATAGATATATTTTAAATTCTTACAACCATAAAACATACCTTCCCAATATACAGAAGAATAAGTGTAAAGAACATCTACTTCATCTTTTAACCATTCCAAATGGAAAAAGCCACTCATATCTAACTTCTCTAAACTACTACAATGATTAAACATATTTTTCATATACTTAATATACCCTAAATCAACAAAAGTAGGAAGAATCAACTCTTTTAAATTACAACATTCTGTAAACATATCATTCATATAACAAATATGATATAAAACAAAATTATGTAAATCCAATTTTTGCAGATTCCCACATCTAAAAAACATACCAGCTGTTGATTCAACCTCTTCAGTACCAAAAGAAGATAAATTTACCTCTCTTAAATTTTTACAACCAAAAAACATATCAGTCATATTACTTACTGAGCTTGTATCAAAATTAGATAAATCTAACTTCTGTAAGTTATTACATTCTCTAAACATACTACACATATCTTTAACATTTTTTGTATTAAAATTAGATAAATCTAATTCAGTACCTTTATACCCTGCAAACATACTATAGCAAGAAATATTACCCTTAGGATTTCTTACATTCTTGCCATCACCTACATATATCAAAAACTCCTGATGAAGTGGGTTCTCATCTATTTCAACATCCTCTTCATCATATTCTTCATCATTTACTTCATAGTCATCGTCGTCGGAATCTATTTCTACAGGTGGTACCTTATAGAGTACAAAATCTTTAGTATCATACTCAACCTCAACACCATTCAAAACACATCTTTCTATTTTTGAAGGTCTCTTCTCATCAGACTTAATACCAAACCACTCATATCTGGCATCTCTAACATCTTCTTTACTTGGAATAAACATAACTACATCTCCTTAAATATAAATACCCTATTCTGTTAAATATTCTTTACCAAGCATCAATACTAATGCTCCATTTACCAATTCCTTAACCTGCAAAATACTGGTCTTTTAGTACTGACTACCAAAATATAAACTAATTATACAAGATACTGGTCTTTCAGAGCAGACACAATAGCCTTATTTACCGTGTCTTCAGAGTATCTCTTATAAAATATCTGAGCTACCTCTCCTACAGTGTATTTACCTGTTCTCAGCAATCTGTACACTTCTACAGAAAAATTAGATTCTATAATATTAGATACAAACCTTGTCTCTTCATTTGTATGTTTAATTGGTTTACCATAATTAAAGTGCACCTTAACCTTGGGGGGAAAGCTAACATCATTTTTTGCCTGATACTCTTCTTCTGAACCAACAAAGTACACATCTTTTAAACTGCGACAACGTCGAAAGGCAAGACTACTAATACTCTGTAGTGTTTTAGGTATTATCACACGCTTAAGTTTATAACAACCCATAAAAGCAAAATCAGAAACACTTACTACAAGATTTGGTATTACCACTTCTTCTTGATTTCCAGTATATTTTGATAATACTCCCCACTTATCTATTACAAATTCACCTTTATACTCATCTACTGTCATATTTAATAAACACTCCTTAATAATTAATACTAAAGTTAACAAGGTAAGCACCCTATTAATTTTAAATTAATACTGCATTTAACAAGATATTTTGCTTTATTCTAATATAAACGAATACAAGCATTAACTTTTATCATTGGTAAATTTATCACCCATTTGACTCATTTACCTTAGCCTTAGCAATAGCTTCCATATTTTCTTTCTGTACTAAGCCTGGCATCTTAAACCTGATAGAATCAGAAGTATCCTTTCGTATCTGTTCTCTCGACCTACCCATTCTCTTGTTTGCCTCTACTGCAATACGAGCAATTTTCATTACACCAGTAATAAACTTCTTCTCTTCTTCATCAAGTACATCAAATTGCTCTTTTGACATTCCAAGTTTACCCATATTGCGTTCTATAATATGAATCAGCGTGTGAGCGTCAAGACATACTGTAATAAGGTTATCCATAGAGTCGGTTCCACCACAATGTACAGGTATTTTATGATGAACATTGAGTATTCCAAGAGCAATAGGGGCTGGCAAACCTTTACCTCTTCCAGTTATCTGACAGCAATAACCATCTCTCTGTAATACAGCTGCCTTCAAAGCAGGGTCCAAAGGATGTCTATCCCCTACCGTCTGCCTATCATCAGGTAAATTATTACCCATTAGCTCATCAAAGTCCTCTTCTGACAGGTCACCATCAAAACTATCTTCCATATCGAGGATTTCCTTTACCTCGTCATCCGATAATTTATTATCATTACCCTCTTCATTTACTACCCCTTCGGTTTCATCTATATCACTAACACCACTGATATCTTCCTTAGCAAGCTGGTCTTGCTCCTTCATAAGCTTATTTAACATATTATAAGCCTGCTGTAATGTTTTCTTTTTACTTAACAAATCCTCAGCTGGCTCAGGGAACTCATCTTTACGAGTCATTACCTCTTTAAGCTTCATTGCATCTCCAGGCTCTAACTGTAAAAGATATTCAATATTTCCTGGTGTTAAGGCTGACTGCCCCTCTAAAACCTGATACATATACCATATCTCAGACCAAGACTTTCTCTGGGTTTTATTAAGAATTGAGGATATAATGTTAATCATATCTGAACCCTTATCCTTGTCGTCAAAGTCATAGATAACAGCATTTACCCTATCTAACCCATTCTTCTTTAAGGCAAATATTCTTCTTAAGCCGTCTAAAAGAACATACTTAGGTCCTTCGTACCCTTCTTCTGTACCCTCTTCCTCTACATACTCAGCAAACCCTTCAGATACCATTACCTGTATAGGTACTAATACCCCAAGTTCTTCGACAGACCTCATTAATCCTAAGTAAGTTTCCTTACGAGAATCTTTAATCGGAGTAGGAATAACTATATCTGATATACTAATAGCACCCATATTAATCTTAAAGTTACCCTTGTTTAACTCCATTACACTTGCAATCGAGTCATCATTGTCTACTGAAACAGAAGAGTCATAACCCTCTTCCTGAAAGTCATAACTCTTCTCATCATAATCATTATACATATCAAGCACCTCACAACAAAATAATTAACTCTGTTGTAAGACACTAATACTATTTATACAACAGAGAGAATAGCCTCTCCATTTTCATACTCAGCAGGCTTAAAATCAGAAACATTTTCTTTTTTAGACTGTAACTGACTCTTAAGAGTAAGCCTATCATCATCCATACAGAAAGGAGTCGGCTCAGCATTTGAAAGAAATCTTGTAAATTCACTATTCAAATACCCGTTAAGAAACTTAGTAAATTCATCGTTAACCGAAAAACTTTCTGCCATTTCGGTGCAATATCTGACTACAACTCTAATTCCTTTTTCTGCCTCTGCCCTATTCCTTACAGGACATACAGTACATTTATGTTTACCAATATATACCCTGACATAGAACCCACCATCTCGGTCAAAACCATCAACCGAGATAGAATACTTACGGTCAGTAAACTTTCTCATTACATAAGCTACATCTTTAAGAATAGCTGTGTAGGTCTTATTATCAAAACCGTCTACTGAAATAGCCATAAGATAATCAAGAGCAACAGCATAAGCCTTAGCAAGACTACACAATCTCCAATTAAAAAGGCGGTATTTTGAAATATTCCAAAAGTGACTTCCAACAAATTCGCTCTTTACGAGGAAGTCAAACCACTCCTGCTGAGAAAGGTAAGCACCATCTGAAATAGCTTTATCTACATTAGAAACACCTAACCTAACCTTTCTTTTATATGTAACAATATCTCCTTGTTTCATTTTTAATAGTCCTCCTAAAAATAAAAATAGTATTGTAAAGAACTTTTACTTTACAATACTATTATAACATAATTCTATATAAAATAGAAGATATTCTTAAAATTTTAAATCATTTCATATCAACTCTAAACTTGAATTATTTATAACCAATTTACCACATCGAGGACAAAAGAAAACCTCTACATTAACTATACCCTGAGATGTTGGTACAGGTACTACCTGTTTATCCAACAATTGAATAAAACAACTACCCCTGCATATATGTCTTGCCCTCATTGTTTCAAATTCATCTACCAATACCACATCAGTACAACCTGAATACAAACAGAGGTAATCCTTTATAGATTTCTTAGTGGGAGATACCCCGTCCATAAAATCTACATTATTAACATTACCATACATAATAACACCTCTTATACTTATACCCAGTTAAATCCCATAAAAACAATAGCAAAGAACATAAAAAAGCACACAATCATTATAACATTAATAATGCCACTTATGATAGATAAAATTGTACCTGCCATTGCAGTACTTGCTTTTGTAGTACCATTCTTCTTAGCTATTGAAGAAAAGATTAAGGAGAAAATACCAAAAGGAATCCAACCCACAAAAGATAATATTCCTAACACCATAGAAAATGTGGCATAGCTATCAGCAGTTTTTACATTCATAAATATAAACCCCTTCCTATGTACAATACTACACTAATAATCTGTATAATAAAACCTATTCCTAACAGAATGTAGCTAATAATCGTAAAAGCCTTGATAGCACATTTTCTATCACCAACTACGGATAGTATTGAGAATACCAATCCTACAACAAAGCAAGGAATACTTGATATTGCGAATACAGAAAATGACTGCAAGAAATACAGAATTGCAGATACAAAACCTACTATCGATAAACCCTTACCACTACAATCAGCAACAGATAAATCATAGTAATCTAACTTTAAACCGTAAGGTGGCATAAACTTACTATTTTCAAAGTCCTCAGGTTTAAAACCTTTACCCCCAAACATCTGATTTTCTTCCGTATTAGCACTAAAAATATCATCCTCTTTGCAATAAGGATTTTCTTCAACAGGAGTAAAAGTTTCCTGTTTATTCTCAATTGTTTCATTTTTAGAAACAGTAGTATCTTCTACTATTCTTTTACCGCAGTTAGAGCAAAATACCCCGTTGGTATCAAGCCTGCTACCGCAGTTTGTACAAAATTTAGACATTTTACAATACCTCCTAAAACTTAAAACATCTAACTATAATATATCTTTCCTACAAAAACTTGTTATATTCAAAGAAACTCCAATATTGAAATCATAACCTTTAAAATAACATATTTTTATAATAATTTAAAAAATCTCCTACTTAAAAATATCAACTCTACAGAAAATCAAACAACTAAAAATACCTAATTTTTATACAAAAATCAAATTTTAAAATATACCTATTAACATATGTTATTGTAATTCTCAATTAACCGATTTTACAATATCTTAATTTTTATAAAAATTCTAAATTTATAAAAGTTACTATATCATAAACCTAATTTTTGTAACTTCTTTCGGTACTTTGATTTAGCCTTCTCAGACAGCCAAAAACCAAAATACCCCTTCTCATTTAGCAACTCTAAATCCATAGTCTGAGACAATAAACCTAACCTAATAGGCTCAGAAGTAATAAAGATACTATTTATATCTGAAGATATATAATCAATAATAGCCTTTTTAGTAATCTTCTTATCTTTTATCATCTTTACATTGATATCTTCATCATTGTAATATGCTTGAACTGTAATTAAATCTGTATCCAACTCATAGGCAAAAGATATGTCTTCAAATTTTACTCTTATGCCTTTCTTTATTGAATTGCTAATATCAGTATTAGAATTATTCTTACTTAGTAAATACCCCAACAACATTCCAGTAGCATCAAGTCTATCTTGAAAACCTTTATCTTCTCCCTCTTCAATACCTAAAATTTTTAAATACCCTTGAATCTTTTGCTTGTCTTTAAATCCTTTATATACCCCGTTACTATCTACTACTGATAACCAACTTTTCCACAATGTGTTTGATACTCTCTCAAACTGATTACAAGTAATATTACCATCTAAAATCAGTTCATCAATAGCAGTATTTAAAGCATAAAGTTTTCGAGTCGTATCAGGGTTAATACCCTCAAATACATCTTCTATAACAATTACTTCAAAATTCAAACCGTCTATAAGTCCAAGTAAATCATTCTTTAACTGCCTACGAAGTAAAACTTCTGCGTGGGGATTATCTTCTTTATAGTCAAGACTAATATTAGCAGTGGCTTTAATACCATCTTTATATAAACAGATACCCGTTGAAGATATTGAAATATCTAATCCTAAATAGTTACCTGCTTTTGGAACTAAACTATCCTCAGACAACACATCATATTCTTTTTTAATTACAGTATCTTTACTAACTTCATATTCTAAATCTAATAAATCTAAATCCATAATTAAACCTTCTTATACCTTTCAACACATTTCAAAAATTCACTGTTAGCTACATTAGCATCATAAAAACTGCTTTCCTCAATAACACTGTTATCTTTTAATACTTTTATTATATACTTCTTATTGTTTACAACAAAGCAGTGAATCTTATATTTATCACCTACCCTGTACTCTTTTACATTTAAGTTAATCAATATCGTTAGACTCCTTTTTCAGTTCATTTATCATCATCATAATCAAAGCATTGAAATACCCTACATTTTTCCCTTTGATTTTACCTTCTATAAACTTATCTCTTAAATCAGAAATATCAAACCTATCTTTAGCAGACTGTATAGCCATTTCAAACTGTATGCCTTCGTCTATTTCTTTATTTGCAGTTTCAGCTACTTCATCATAAGACACATTAAACAATCTGCATAAATCCTTTAAGGAATCTTCATCAGATAAATACTTTTTAAATAACCTTCGATTTACCTTCTTATTAAGTTCAATAATATTACCCCACTGGTTACAGCCAAAGCAATGAAATAACTCCTCACCATCTTTACCTTTGATAATACCCATAGAGGGGTTTACATCATCGTGTAAAGGACATACCATCATCTTGTCTGACTTAACTTTGTACTTCCTTGGGTTAAAAGGTATTACTACCTTTTTATAATATTCTACAATAGAAAAATAATCTTTATAAACCATAAAAAACAACCTTTGCATAATTAAATACAACCTAAATAAAAAAATAAGGCATCATATTTCTATGATGCCTTATCATCAACAGATATCATCTCATTGGAGCGATATCTATAAACAGAGCGTTGCTACTCGGGGCAACAATGCAAGCCTTGAGTACCCCATCTGCTTTCTGCTTAATCTCAAGTGGTGACCTTACTGCTCCACCTGCAATGAAACCATAGTTCATTTTAGCACAAATATCGCAGAGTTCATCAAGAGTTACTGCGAATGCTGGATAGGATTTACCGTCTACTGTGATAGTTTTACTATCGTTAGTACAGAAAATACCGATTCTGCCTTTATACCCCTTCTTCATAAGCTTAGCTACCGAAAGAACAGCATCTTTTCTATGGTTTACAGCTTCAGATAATGTTTTCTGGTCAAATACTCCAAGAGCCTCTTTACCGAGAATACCAACCAATCTATTGATATCCATATATAAAAGATACCCTGTGAGTTTCTTTGTGTGGGAATAAGTAACTTCTTTAAGAACACAAGATTTACTATTCTTAAAAGCATCCATATTTTTTCTAATATCAGATGTATTTCTTACAAACTCCCAAGAACAACCATTGATAATATTTGCTGCAATCACAGACACCGCAATCTGCTCATCAATAGGATACTTTTCCATATTTGTTGCAAACTGCTCAGCTGCTCTTCTTGTTCTCTCATCAATATTTACATTTGCCATAATATATCTCCTTTTCAATAATTTGAAATACATAAAATATAATCTTATCATTTAAATAAAAAACCTATTCTAACACACTAACCTCCTCCATTAAACAAGCTCATAAACTTATACATAGTCTGTACTACTACAGGAATTACCCCACCTGATATGAATACACAACCTATTATAAACATTACAATTAAAAGAATTATTACCCTTTTCCCACTAACATATTTAGTCTTTTCACCATTCTCTAAAGCGTAACTATCTTTTGAATAGTTAATAACCCCTAATGACATCACCTTAACTAAACTTATACTAAAGAATGTATTCCAACTATCAAACAGAAAAGCTAACGCTAAAAGTAATGTGTACACCACCATTAACAATCCTGCAAAAACTATGTACCTTCGAGCCATTGTCCAAGCGTTGTACTCAGAATTCCTTGATATATCAGAACCTATTGATGCTAAGTTGTACTGTTCATTTGTAGTTAAATCAGACCTCTTAGCTAAAGTGGGTATATTCAAATCAGCAGTTAATCCACTCTTTGTAGGCATACCAGTTAACTGCCATTCATCTATTGCAGAACCCCCTGCAGTAATTACAGAATCATCTGAATCCCCTGTATTACTTCCACTTGTAGATAAACTACCATCGTAATCTTTAGCTTTTAAACTTTTAAACTGCCTTGAATATTTTTTAGAATAAGTAGCTCTATCTCCAAAATTATTAACCGCTGGTCTTTCGTAGTTAGCACAAAAATCATTGGATAATTCTTCAACAGTATGACCACTTTCGTAATACTTCTTACTTAATGGAAAATACCACTCTTTAATTGTTTCTAACTGAACACCTAAATCAGTCCACTGTTTACCCTGCTTTTCTGCAACTTCAAATAACTTATCTTGTATTGCATAATAGGTAAAACCCATCAAACCAATACCCGTTACACCGTAGGAAAAACTATCCCAGTCTACCCAATCCTGGGTTGTATCTGTAACCCACCCTTCTGCACGAAAGTTACCTACCATTGCTGCTGCACCCTGCTCTGTTACTCCCCAAGCTAAAAACTGTTGATAACAAGCTTGGAGTTGAGAATCACAATACTCTTCATCAAGTATGTTTTTATGGGGATTATAGTGCTGATTTACTTTATGCGGTTTCGTTAAATCATATTTACCTGAATAACTACCTACATTTACTGCACCTACAGATATAGATGTAAGACATTCAGCAAGTAACATTATAATTAAGAATAAAGCTATAAGCCTTTTCTTATCTGTATTGTATCGAGTATGTACCGTCATCTAATGGAACCTCCCAACTCTTTCCTACTTTTTTAAAGAATTCCTTCTCTCTTTCTGTAAATTCAGTTTTCTTTATAAAAACAACTGGAGTAGCATCATACCAAGATGCTACTACCGAAATTTTTTCATTATTAATTGTATAGTCTATTCTATACCCTGAATCTACTTTTCCTATTTCATAACTCGAATCAGACATATACTGATACCATGGTGAATCACTACAAGATAAGAAAATCGTCGCCTTTTGTATAGATGCTTCTTGTAAATCAGTAGTATCTACATCATTCATCATTATAAGCATCTTATCTATATTAGACATAGAATTCCATTCCTCTTTAGAGTACCCATAGGATTTCCATTCCTCTTCTACTACTTTTTCTGTTGTTGGTTCAGTTGTAGATAAAATATCTTTAGTAGTATAACTTGCATCTAATATCGAACCCGATACACCCCATACTACCAAAGCTACAACTAATACCCCTACTAATACTAATCCACCAATTATAATATATTTTAAACGCTTAGATTTATAATCCATACTATCATTCCTAACCTTTAAACTTCCTATATAATATAGAAATATAGCCACCTCTCCTGACAATTCAGAAATAGGTGGCTATATTATTAGTCTGATATAAACTGACAAGTACCCAAGTCTATTCTTACATCAATATTTGGAAATGCTGCATTCAAACGAGAGGGTAATGAAATAATTTTCATACTATTGTTACGAATATCATCTACACTCGCAAACAATGCCCAAAGGACATCAGGTGTTCTTAATACCTCACTTGAACCACCTGCTGCAGTTCTTAAGTCCGCACCATCTACAGATGACTTTTTCAATAAATCATCGAAAGAATCCTGCTTAAACTGAGCTGGAGAAATTACCGCCACATTTGCTTTCTTACAATAGTTAAGTAATTTCTTATAAGCCTCAGCTATACGCTCTCTTTCATTCATACCCGAAGATGAACCTATAAGCTGTAAATAGTCAATAATAACAAGCTTACTATTATTTTCTTTTACAGAAGTATCAATATCTTCTATAAAAGTTTCTACATTAAAAGGTCTATCTATGTAATCAACACTACCATAATCTTGATTCGATGCCAAGTCAAGTTTACTTGACAGTTCAAGCTGTCTTAACTCATCTGTCCTAAAATCATCGTGTACAATTACCTCTTGCGTAACACCAAACTTTCTCTCTGTTAAAGCTACATCAGTATTATAAAGATAGTCAAAATGAATGGCTCGCATTTGAGCTGTCCACAACTCGTGACCACCCTCTTGTGCCCATACAGACACATTATTACCTGCTAATACTGATACATTATGACAAAGCCTTGCTGCCAATTTAGACTTACCCGATTTAGGTGGTGCTATAAACGAGTAAAACAATCCAGTATAAATACCCTTGTAGGCTTCATTTAACTTCTGTAACCTACCAAAGTCACCTATTAGAATTGGCTTTTTGTTGTCAGGTTTTTCATCAAGAATAACTTCAGACATTTTTACAAAACCACTACCTGCATTACAATCAACCAAACCTTCAATCTCAGCAAGTTTTTTCTTACAGTAGCTTTGACTGTCATCAAAACCTGAATAATACTTTCTTCCTACCTTTAATCCCTCGGTAAGAATTTGCTGAGCCTGTTGATATACCTTATTAGCCTCTACCGCTTTAAATTCAATTAAATACTTTTCAAATACTGTTTCAAATTCCGTTATATCTATATCTGGTAAGGTTTTTAACCTGTTAAAGTGCTTTACTACCCCACCTATGTACCCTAACTCTGGAGAGTTATCAATCTCTCCATAGGCATTGATATCAATATAACCCCTTGATTTTGTTAATAAACTTCTATTTCTTTTCAAAAATAGTTTAATAAATTCTTCATCAATATTTATAATTTTTAACTTACTTCTATAAAAGTAGTAGATAGAAAATAATATGTAGTTTTCATCCCTGAATAATCTTGGATTTGTAATACTCATTAACTTATCTATTGCATACTTTTTAGTAGGTCTACCGTCTAACATAGCAGACAGAATTTCGTCGGAAAATACCCTTAACTTCTCCTCAGAGGACAGTACATCGTCCTCTGAGGAAGAAGTATCTTCCACTTCCATATCACCTATATCAACACCAGTCAAATCTATATATTCTGGTTCAACATCTTCTTCAAGTTCTTCAACTTCTTCAGTAAGATTAGAATCTTCTATAACTTCAGATGTACTGTCCTCATAGATGTTTTTGTCATCTGTCATTATACAACCTCCAGTACCTATATTTTAGTCAAGGTCTTTACAATACTCAAGATACTTGCCTTCTTCAATATTAAGGTCCTCTATAAAGGTATCACCCTTTACCTTTGCCAACTTATTTGCAAAGCTATTGGCGTCTTTAATAGAACTATACACATCTAAAGCAGACATACCCATAACATACTCAGTGTTTATATTTGTTCCATTAAATACCTTAGCTCTACTTGTTCTACCTCTTTCAGGAATATCTTCAGTATTTACTATACCTACTTTTAAATGTTTGCCTGAATCATCTGCTAACAACAGACACTGAGGAATTTCACTCTCTTCATACACTTCCAAGAGTTTATCCATAACTGCAAGACAAACACCCTTAGATACTACCTTAACAACTTTTTTCCCTACCCATTCTGAGGTATCAAGAAAACCTATAAAACCATCCCTATATACAAGCATACGCTTGGTTCCATCGCAAATACCCATATAAAGGACTTTGTATGTCTTTTCTGCTATAGCTTCAAACACTTTAGGAAGATAAACTCCTTCGCCTCCGACCATAGTGAATGGTACATCTGAACCACTTATTCTTAATACCCTGCCAAAATTGTCAAAGCCAACCAATACACTGTTAGCCTGACCTCTGAACTGACAAAGAATATTATCTCCACCAATTATCTCTCTTGTCTTGAGAAGAAAACCTTCTTTATTTAAAGTGTACACACAAGCTGAGTCATCTTCAATACCCTCAGAGTCTGAAATCTTGCTAAAACGATAGTCTATATTAGAAATTTCAGTTTTTCTTTCGTAAGTACCTTTATTTTCCTTAAGTAAGGTTGTAAGTTCTTCAACAATGTACTTATCAGGATGAGCATACATATCTTCACAATAGTCTTTGTACTCACTTAAATCATTAAACCTTTTAATATACTTACCACCATTGTTGAAAGCACTAATAGCTCTGCTGTTAATCCAATCACAAACATCCTCTGGAATGTCTGAGAAAATATTATGAAGATATACATCAGCATCTTTCTTAGATACCTTTGTAGCCGTTGCTACATAAGTATCTCTCCACTCAGGATTTCCAATCAATCGCATAAAATAAGTCAAAGTAGTCAATTCACTATTGATACCCTCAAGTTCTACTTTGAACTTCTTTGTGATAACTTCTCTACGAAACTTTACCCAATCCTGTATAATTCCGTGTACACCTAAAATATAAGGTTTACCTTTATTGATGACAAGAATATTACTCGCATAAGTAGTCTGCAAGATACCCCTTCTATAGAGCTCAAGGAGTACCCACTCTACTACCCTCTTGCTTCTACATACAATAACTACTTTACCATCGGAGTCGTTACCTGTAAGGTTCATAGCAGACTTGATTTCTTTCATATCCGCATTTTCAATAGCCTTAACAATGCCTTCAAAAGTCTTTCCATAAGGTACTTCGTCTACAATGATTTCATTACCCTGGATTTCTACCCTTGCTCTGATTTTCAACTTACCTAAACCTGTTGCCATAATCTTAGCAACTTCAGAATCAGTCTTAACAAGAATACCACCCGTTGGAAAATCAGGATATATAATATCAGCAACAGGGTCAAGTCTACCTTCTTTGATATACTTAATAGTTAAATTAAGTACATCTCCGAAATTAAAAGATGGGATTCTCGTACCTACTGAAACAGCAATACCACTTGTACCATTTACAAGTACAGATGGGAAAGACGGAAATAATACTTCTGGTTCAGTACCATCACCCTCTTCAGACTGTACAAGATTGAATATATTCTTCTCCTTGAAGAACTCTTTGGAATTACTGTTTAATTTAGCCTTCGGATATCTGTAAGCTGCTGGTGGGTTGCTGGAATAAACTTTACCTAAATTACCCATACCGTCAAATACTGGAAAATTCCAGCTCCCATTCTCACCCGTCATCAAACAGAATGAACCGTAAACGGAAGAGTCACCGTGAGGATGGAGTTTCATAGCATCAGCTACGAATGTTGCACACTTTTGGTACTGCTTCCTATCATTTAATTTAGCAGAGTATAAAATTCTTCTCTGTACAGGCTTCAAGCCATCTCTTAAATCTGGAATAGCTCTGTTAGCAATAACTTCCTTTGAGTAATCTATATACCCATCTGTAAGAAAGCTAAATCCTTCAGAACTACCATTATATATTTCATTCTTCATGATAAACCTCCACGAATTCTTTTATTTTACCTATATTATAACATATTTCTACTTAAAAAGCAATGTACTTATATAGTATAGAATACTATTTATTTGATTTTTCTTCCCTCTTTATGCCTTTTTAGCCTTATGGGTTTAGATTTCTTATACTTAACTACCCCTACTACGATACTAATTGTTACCATTAAACCTACCTTGATTAAAAGTAACCAATCACAACTACCCACTTTGAATAGTACATCTAAACAATAATCATAAGCGAACTGAGCCATTAGCATACTTACTAAAGTAATCATTATACTTAAAACTCTACCTATCACTCTTTTTACCTTGCTCAGGTTTGAATACATATAAACTACTGTCAAATATATCAGCATACAAGTAGTCACTATATCAAGTACAAAGAATTTTAAAACTACATGCTCACTCTCAGTTATTGTCAACTTAGATACCATATAATTAGTATCCGTATTGTAATAATACTTCACATCATTAGGAACTCTTATATACCCTTTTACTTCGTCTGAGGAGCATTCTTTACTATCACCAACTAAGGTAAAACTACCATCAGTTTTTATGTTTTCTACCTCAGTCATAACCCCTGCTTTTACATCAGATTCCACGATAATCTTATTGTTATCCAATATGGCACAATTTAACCACATCTCCATACCTGACACAAAAGCAAATAACCATATGAAAATGCATACAAGGCTGAATAATACAGCCTTGTACTTCTTTCTTTTATCATTAGACAAATTAATCATATTTAACACCTACAATAATTAATCACTAAGTAATATACTATCTACAATAGTACCAATAGGATTAGTATATTCTTTAAATACCCTTTTTCTTGAACCTGAGCTTACAATCTCATTATAAATATCCTTAAAAGTAACACCTGGTTTTAATACCCTAAAGGTTGTGTGGACAGAACCATCATCTATCCACTCCACCATTTTAAAGTCTTCACCACTTACATACCATTTAGCTACTGTACTCTCAGCATACATACAATCAGAAAGCATATAAGTATTTATCAGGCATATATTCTCATACACCCTATCATTTTTAATTTCTACCTTACTCGCTACTATGTAGTTGTCTACCATAACTTTAAGTTTGTTACGAATCTCCTGAAGTCGTAAAGCACTGTAAGAATAAACAAAGCTCCTTGTATCTTCAATCTTCGACTTATCTCCTTGAGAACAATGCTCAATACCTCTGTAGAACATATTCAAAACCAAAGGGTCTGCATAATTACTCCAAACTATCTTTTCCATAAATTATCCTACTTTCAACTTTAAGTTTCCGTCGCCATCTACAGCTACCTTGATACTCTTTAAGTATTTATTATAAAAGGCTGTTTTCTCATCGTCATTTGCAGAAATTCTTGCATTTCTGTAAATAATGTCCATAACCCCTTTAAGATTTACATCTACTACACTTAAAGCATCATTAGCTAACTTAACGAGAATATCTTCTTTGAGTTTTGAAACATTCCCTGTATAGAAATCATCTAAAGAGCAACTAACAATATTGTTAGATTCCATTTTATTTAATACTACATTACTACTCTTTCCATTCTCATAAACTACCATAAAATTAGCATTAGGCAAAGATTCAATAGTACCCCAGAAATCAGAATCACTTGATACTACAATGAAAGAGTCTACATTATCTTTAAAGTGACTTTCACAAATACCCACTGACATCTTAATATCAACAAGGGATTTATTTTTCAATACTCTCTCTACTGGAGTGTATTCAGTAGGAATACCGATATGATTTGATAATAGTTTCCAAGTTTCTACAGTATTCTCATCATCGTACAATACAATTTTAGAAATTTTGTCAGACTCAGATTTACCAAGACTCTTAATAAATCCAAAAAGCTTGTACACATTTATATTTTCACAATCTACAGCGATTACAACCTTTTTACTTCTTTCTATAAAGTCATAAATATTGCTTGTAGTATCACTTGATACATCAATTACCTTACCCTTATCTTCAAACTTATCATTATGTAGAGAATATAGACTCTTTAAAAATATACTATCATCTAAGAGCATACCCTTGCATTCAAAAGGTTGCCAATAGATGTACATTGAGAACGGATACAATGTTTTATTACCCTTAAACTTATTGTATTCATCTATAAGTACACCTGATTTATTGTAATTCGGAACTACAAACAAAGAACGAATGTATTCCCAATTTACCCAATCTGGGAATATTTTCTTTACGCTATCAATATACTTTTCAATAAGTTCACAAAAATATTCCATATACGGTGCACTTCGGTAATTTGCCTTTACAATAGAGATACCGCACTTTTCAAGAAATTTAATATCATTTGTATCGAACCACGATAAAGAGTTTAAGTTTTTAAGATTATACCAAATTTCATTGTCGGTGGAAACAAAATTCTTCATTAGACTTGTTCTTAACTTGCAAAGACACCTTACAATTAAGCAATCATTATCATTACTGTTGATTTCTTTACCTATCTCATCTGGATAGCATTTATTCATAACTGCTTCATCTACACCAATTAGATATGCAATTTTAGCGGATAGTTCTTTTCTTTTTACATAAGCCATATTTTTACTTCCTTTCATTAATATAATTTAAATAAGACTTCTTAGTATAAAAACCATAACTTACATACTTATCACCTTCTTCTCCTTTGAAAGTATAATAAATTGATTTGTTACTGAATAAATCATGTAATACAGTAACTAATTTCTTAGGATTGTACTTTACACTATCCTCTTTAATCAAATCAACATATTTATTAGCTAATTCATTAAACCCTGGATAGGTAAACAACTCACCACCTGGTTCATAACATACCCTTTGGTAGATATCAATATTAGATGGTTTCCAATTAAAACTGTACCCTTCCTCTCTGTAATAAATATGATATACCTTATTAGCAATCTTATCAAGTGCTCTACTTAACATATTTACTACTTTATACTTAGAAATAGATAAATAAAAACTTATATAATCATAAGAATACAAATAAATATATCTTAAAATAAGTATTTCTCTTTCCAAAACAGATAATAGTCTTAAACTACAGTCAGCTATTAAAAGACTTATAATTCTATAAGCTTGTTCCCTTTCTTTAATGTCAACCGTTGTAAATATATCGTTACGATACCTGAAACCATTAGTATCACGAAGTCTTTCAAAAATACTCTGATATACATTCATAGGATAATAAATACCCACATTCGGTAACTTTTTACCATTTATAAACTCAAGATTTTTAGGTTCTCTCCTTGCATTATAAAGATTACTTAACTCAGCATTTATGAGTAAATCTTTACCCTTAGATTTAAACTCTTTGTAAGATTTAACACCTTTCTTATACAAGAAAATAGCATTTAATCTACTTAAATTTGACATATGCCTTGACCTCCTTTATAAAGTATAAAGAAAAGTAGAATACATTAATATTCTACTTCTTCAAATTCAAAGCCATCAATATACCACCTCCATATTTATACTTTTAATCCATCTGTTTAATTTTCTCATAGTATAAATCACATTTTGATTTGTAAACCCAAACTCTTCACTTATAAACTTATATGAGTGTAAATCTTTGAATCTTAACTTTAACATAACTATATCATTAGCTGTTAAAATATTATTTTTATTTCTACCCTCTACTATATCTTGAATATACTTAGTGGCATTAGTAATATCACCATTAAAACCTACATTTGTAAAATCTTTAAAGGCAGATAAGCATTCACATATGTTACATGGATATAATATATTTATACCCGTTGCCATATCTACTTTTATATTTTCGTCATAAAGATACCCTATGGTGTTATTCCTTATACTTTCCAATAAAGTAGATATATCAAATAATATAGACATAGGGCAGTGTTCACGCACATTACATAGAAAATTATTTACATCTTGCAGAAAACTATTAGATACAACTGACAAATCATAAATAGTACCAATACCCATCCTTTTCAGTGCCAACATAGTATTCCTATTAATTTTTAGTTTTTCTATTTTCATCTTTGACAAACTCTGCATATGATAACTCCTTTTAATACCCTGCTGAATAGCCTTTTACCCTTCACTAATAGTACATTTTAAATATTATACCAAGAAGTAGAGTATTAATACTCTACTTCCTCTACATCTAAGCCACCATTAAGGTCAAGACCATCAATATATTCAATGAGGTCGTCAATACTCTCAACAGTAGCATCGAAATCCGTTCCAAGCATACTGCCCAAGATAGCTCTCTTACGGCTCTCAGTAGATTTACCGAACAATACTTCCAATGCCTCAAATACATCAGTATCATCTGGGTCAATCTTAATCTGTCGGAGAGTTCTACTCTCTGGGTTAAGAGTTGTTTCCCAAAGAGTTTTCTTATCACATTCGCCAAGACCTTTAAAACGGTCAATACTGCGAATATTAAAATCACCAATCTTGGCACGCTGTTCTTCAAGTTCAGCCTGAGTCATACAGTAAATAGCTTCGTCACTCTTAGTATTTATAACATATAAAGGAGTTTCAGCTACATATACATTACCATTATACAAAAGCTGTGGAAAAAGCTTATAAAAAATAATGAACAAAAGTACCCTGATATGATAACCATCCAAGTCACCATCAGTACAGAAGATTACTTTTCCTACTTTAAGCTTACTTATATCAAAGGTTTCAAACTCATCAATACCCAAGTCTACCCCACATCCAAGAACACTAATCATATCAAGGATTTCTTTGTTGGCAATAAGCTTCTGCAAAGGTGCTTTAAAGACATTAAGAGATTTACCTTTGAGTTTTAGCAGGCACTGATATGATGCATCCCTCGACTGCACAACCTTACCACCTGCTGAGTCACCCTCTACAATAAGGAACTCAGTAGCTGATGGATTTTTACCATCTTCATAAGAACGACAGGTTACGAACTTATTACTTGCCTTATGCTTTGTTGTTGCCTTCTGTACCTCTTTATAAGATTTAGCCATTTCAGCAAGGGCAATTCT
>OBCM01000011.1_pt1 | contig 34911 bp, 34 predicted proteins | sample 1495921 | NCBI WGS metagenome assembly OBCM01 (sample SAMN03418274, study PRJEB22391) | human gut metagenome | biome: human-gut; feature: organic feature; material: feces | host: Homo sapiens | place: Tanzania | collected 2013-01 | reverse complement strand
TTTGCAATTGCCTTTCCGCGGTTCATTTTTCCGTCCTGCTTTGGCGGCAATGGTTCCAAGCCGCGAGGAATTCCCTTACACAGTGCGCGTAGTTTCTGAAATTATGGAATCTAACGGTTCTTCTTCACAGGCTTCTACTTGCGGCGGATGTCTTGCGATGCTTGCCGCCGGTGTTCCTATGAAAAAAATGGTTGCCGGTATTGCGATGGGTCTTATTACGGAGCCGGAAGGAGATAATCCTTATGGCCGATACAAGATTCTTTCTGATATTCTTGGAGAAGAAGACCACCTTGGCGACATGGACTTTAAGGTAGCCGGAACAAAGGACGGTATTACCGGATTCCAGATGGATATCAAGATTGCCGGTGTAACTACTGAAATTATGAAGAATGCCCTTGAACAGGCACGCCTTGGAAGACTTCATATCCTTTCTATCATGGAAAAGACTATTGATAAACCGGCTCCGCTTTGTCCGCGCGCGCCGCAGATTATCACAATGAAAATTCCGGTAGACAAAATTGGCGCTTTGATCGGACCTGGCGGAAAGAATGTAAAGGCTCTCTGCTCTCAGTATGATGTTACAATCAACACCGATGATGACGGAACTGTTACAATCTACGGAAAGAACGGTGAGACTGCTGAGCTGGCTAAAAAGGCCGTAAAGGGAATTACTGAAGATCCGGAAGTTGGAGCAATCTATCAGGGAACTGTAAAGCGCATTATGGATTTTGGCGCATTTGTTGAAATTCTTCCTGGAAAAGAAGGCCTTTGCCACATATCTAAACTTTCTAAGCAGCGTGTTGAAAAGGTAAGCGATGTTCTGAAGGAAGGACAGGTTATTCCTGTAAAACTTCTGGAAGTTGACAAAATGGGCCGTCTGAACCTGTCGTATATCGATGCGATTGAAACAAAGTAAATGAACTGAATTGTGCGGTTTTGTAAATGAACTGCGCTGATAAAGGACGTGCGCTTTTTTGGCGTGCGTCTTTTTTTTGGGGGAAAAATGGAAACCGCTTTGTATTTAATTCCTGTAACTTTGGGTGACACAGAATATTCCAAGGTTCTTCCAGACTATAATTTTCAGGTAATCAGGCAGATAAGGCATTTTATTGTTGAAAACATAAAATCAGCGAAAAGATTTCTTGCAAAAATTGAAAACAGCCACGTTGATGACGGCGATTTTGTTGAGCTTAGCGAACATACGGATTCAAAGGATATTCTGCATTACCTTGATTCGCTGGAAAAAGGCGAGCCTGTAGGAGTTATTAGCGAGGCGGGGTGCCCTGCGGTTGCCGATCCTGGCGCGGATATTGTGGCGTTGGCCCAGAAGAAAGGGCTGAAAGTTGTTCCGCTGGTCGGGCCGAATTCTATAATAATGGCTGTTATGGGAAGCGGTTTTAGCGGCCAGAGCTTTGCTTTTAACGGTTATCTTCCGGTAAAACCTAACGAGCGCGCCACAAAGCTTAAGTTTTTTGAAAACAGGGCTTACAAAGAGGCGCAGACTCAGCTTTTTATAGAAACCCCTTACAGGAACGCTCAGCTTTTTGAGACGGTATTAAAAACCTGCCGCCCGGACACAAAGCTTTGCATTGCGGCGGGAATCACAACAGATTTGGAATATATAAGGACAAGGACAGTTTTGCAGTGGAAAAAATCAGGATTTCCGGAATTGAAAAAAGTTCCGGCGATTTTTGCGATATATAAATAGCCGGGGGGAATTATTTTATGGATAACACTTATCTTTTTTTTGATATTGAATGTGCCAACTGTTTTGGCGGCGTTGGAAAAATGTGTTCTTTTGGATATGTTGTCGTGAACCGGGACTGGGAAATTCTTGACGAGGATGATGTTGTGATGAATCCTGAAACTGAATTTGACTGGTACTTGTTTGACCCGAAGCACGGATGTAAACTTGCGTATTCAAAAGATTATTTCAGGGCGCAGCGCAATTTTGAAAGTTTTTACAGCGGAATAAAAAAACTGATGGAAACCGGAAACCGTAGAATTTTTGGTTTTTCCGTAAAAAACGACATGGGATTTCTTCAGAGCGCGTGCGAGCGCTATGGCTTGCCTTCTATAAATTACGCCGCTTACGATGTGGCAAAGATTATTGATGGTGCAAACGACTTGAAAAACGGCAAGGGACTTGAAGAATGGTGCAGAATCTATAAAGTTCCGTGCGAAAAATTTGTTTCACATAAATCCAGCGATGATGCGAAGATGACTATGCTTTTGCTGAAGGCATTTTGCGATCAGAACAATGAGACAGTTGATTCGCTGATAGAAAAGAACCGTGGAAACAAGCTTAGCATTGAAAAATTCCTTGAGCAGCGGGAAATCAGCCGGCACAACAAGGAAGTTATTGGAAAAATCACCGCGCTTTACGGAAAAAAGGCAAAGGCATTTTTGACACAGAGGCTTAGCGGAAATTTTTCTCTGGGTTTTAAAATCAAAAAGGATGTTGATTTTAGCCTTAAAATTGCAGAACTGATTTACAAGCACGGAGGAATCCTTCAGAAAAACCTTAAGTCGGACGGAACTGTTGTTGTTGAAGACAGCTGCAGCCCTGAGATTATTAAGGATTTAAACGGAAAGAATCTTAAGGTGGCTACGGTTTCTGAAATTTTAGAAATTACAAGAATGGAATAAATTTAAAAAAAAAGATAAAATCATATTGGCTAAAAAGTTTTTGCATGGCAAGCGCCTGCATTGTTTACTTTGCCTATTTGCTGTAAATTCATTATATTGAAAACAGAGCGGCGACTTTTTTGGAGCGAATATGATATTGCTTGATGTACAAAATATTTCAGTAAGTGTTGACGAAAAAACTGTCCTTAAGAACTTGAATCTTAAGATTGGGGAAGGCGAAACCCATGTTCTAATGGGACCTAACGGAGCCGGAAAATCTACTTTGGGAAATGCCCTAATGGGAAATCCTGTTTACACCCTGGATGGCGGAAAAATAATTTTTGAAGGGCAGGATTTAACCGGGGAATCCACTGACAAGCGCGCAAGGGCCGGAATGTTCCTTTCGTTTCAGAATCCGCTTGAAGTGCCGGGGATTTCACTGGAATCGTTCATAAGGTCAAGCATTCAGCAGAGAACCGGCGAGCGCGTGAAGCTCTTTCAGTTTCAAAAGGAGCTGCAAAAAAACATGCGGCTTTTGAATATGGATGAAAGCTATGCGAAGCGCGACCTGAACGTTGGTTTTTCCGGCGGAGAGCGAAAAAAGAGCGAGATTCTTCAGCTTCTTATGCTGAAGCCGAAATTTGCAATCCTTGACGAAACGGATTCCGGGCTTGATGTTGATGCTGTGCGTACGGTTTCTAAAGGCGTTGAGGAATACCAGAAAAATCAGAACGGCGGACTTTTAATAATTACTCATTCAACAAGGATTCTTGAAAGCCTGCACGTTGACTACACTCATGTTCTTGTGAAAGGACAGATTGTAAAAACCGGAGACGGTTCGCTTGTTGAGGAAATTAACGAAAAAGGTTTTGACAAATACATCAATGCCTGAAAGGGGCGTTGCGGGGTGTCCCCGCTAGAAGGGGTAGGCGAAAACCAAAGGTTTGAGCCGAGGGGAATGCATTCCCCGACAAAGCAAGTGCCAGAAATTGACATTGGCAATTTCTGGTAAGTTCAGACGCGTTGCGGCTGAACGTCGGGAAGGCTTTCCCCATCTAAAACAAGAGCCAGAGATTGACTTCGGCAATTTCTAGTGAAGTTTCCGGTGTGCATTGAAAATTTTACCTTTTTTTAAGGAATATTATGGCTGACGAAAAAACAAATATTCATGATATAAACCAGGATTTTTATAATTTCCGCTACGAAGAGTCTGAAAAGGAATTTTACCGGATTGAATCCGGGCTTAATCCTGAGATTGTAAAAAAACTTAGCGAAGAAAAGGGCGACCCTGAATGGATGCGAGAATTCCGGCTGAAATCCCTTGAGCAGTACAATAAAATGGGCGTTTCCGTGAACTGGATGCCGAGCATAGAAGGCCTTAAGATGGAAGATATTTCTACTTATGTGCGCCCGAAGACAAAAATGGCAGGAACATGGGAAGAAGTTCCCGACGACATAAAAAATACTTTTGAAAAGCTTGGAATTCCAGAGGCGGAGCGGAAAAGTCTTGCCGGAGTGGGCGCTCAGTATGATTCCGAGCTGGTTTACCACAATATTCAGGATGAGGTTGCAAAGCAGGGCGTTGTTTATCTTGATTTTGAAAGCGCGCTGAAAAGTCCTGAATGGGGACCGATGGTAAAAGAATATTTTATGACTCTGATTACGCCGAAAGACCACAAATTTGCGGCTCTGCACGGTGCTGTATGGTCGGGCGGCTCGTTTGTGTATGTTCCAAAGGGCGTGAAGCTTTCTTTTCCGCTTCAGTCTTATTTCAGGTTGAACGCAAAGGGCGCGGGGCAGTTTGAGCATACTCTTATTATTGTTGATGAAGGCGCGGATTTGCATTTTATTGAAGGCTGCTCAGCGCCAAAATACAATGTGGCGAACCTTCATGCCGGCGCGGTTGAGCTTTTTGTGAAGAAAAATGCGCATTTGCGCTATTCAACTATTGAAAACTGGTCAAAAAATATGTACAACCTGAACACAAAGCGCGCGAAGGTTGAGGAGGGCGGCTCGATTGAATGGATTTCCGGTTCTTTTGGAAGCCACGTCGGCTGCCTTTACCCGGAAAGCGATCTGGTTGGAAGAAATGCGCGCGCGGAATTTACAGGCGTGACTTTTGCCGGCGCAGGCCAGGAGCTTGATACCGGCGCAAAAATGGTTCACCTTGCGCCAAACACGACCAGTGTTATTACTACTAAATCTATTTCCAAGGGCGGCGGAGCGTCAATCTACCGTTCTGCTGTTTATATTGCAAAGGAGGCGGCTGGTTCTAAGGCGAGCGTTTCGTGCGCTTCCCTTATGCTGGACAGCGAGAGCCGGAGCGACACAATTCCTGCGAATGTTGTTCTTACGGACAAGGCTGATGTTGGCCACGAGGCAAAAATCGGCCGGATTTCCAATGACGCGGTTTTTTATCTGATGAGCCGCGGAATCAGCGAGGAAGAAGCTAGAAGCATGATTGTAAGCGGTTTTGCAAATCCTGTCTCAAAGGAGCTTCCGCTTGAGTATGCGGTTGAAATGAACAATCTTATCCGGCTTGAAATGAAGGGGACGATGTGATGGCTGAATCTTTAAAAATAAATAAACTGGTTTCTCTGTCATGGAGCTGGCTGAAAATAAACGAAGCGGCGGTTGATTTTGATTTTTCGCTTGAAACCGTTATGCCTGAAATAAAAAACGGCCAGGAGTTTGCGGTTTCTGAAGACGGTTTTGAGTTAAAAGCAAAGTTTCCGGAAATTTTGTCTGGAACAGGCGAATCTTCTGACTCGATTTTTGAGCCTTCCGGTTCTGGTTCAGAAGCCTATGCTATGGGAATTTCTGTGCCGGCAAACGCCCGGATTGAAAAGCCGCTTGTCCTGAACTACGATTTTTCTGAAAAGAACTGCGCATTGACCCGCCAGGTGATTTTTGCAGGAGAAAATTCCGAGGCGACTGTGATTATTGTGAGCTCTTCGGAACAAAATGCCTCTGGTTTTCAAGCGTTAAAAACTGAGGTTTATGCAGCGCCTGGTTCAAAAATTCATATTGTTAAAGTGCAGCTTTTGGGCGGTGGATTTGTACAGGTTGATGACACTGCTTCGTATGCGGCGGAAAATTCTTCTGTGCACCTTACGCATGTTGAGCTTGGCGGCTCGAAAGTTTACGTGGGCGCTGGCTGCAATCTAAAGGAATATAAAGGTTCTTTTAAGTCCGACATGGGATATTATCTGCGGAACGAACAGTTTCTGGATATGAATTTTATTGTGAATCATTTTGGAAAAAAGACTTTATGCAGGATGAACGTTGCAGGTTCGCTTGACGGCTGTTCAAGAAAAACTTATCGCGGCACAATAGATTTTAAGACTGGAAGCGCAGGTTCTGACGGCAATGAGCAGGAAGAAACGCTTTTGCTTAGCCCGGATGTTGTGAACAAATCCATGCCGGTAATACTTTGCACAGAGGAAGATATTTCAGGCGAGCACGGAGCTACAATCGGGCGGTTAAGCGACGAGATGCTTTTTTATATGGAATCGCGCGGAATAAGCCGGGCAAACGCTGAAAAGATTATTGCCCGGGCAAAAGTCCAGGCGGTCTGCTCAGAAATAAATGACGAAGAGACGGTTGAAAAAATTAATGCCGAAATGAACGTGATTTTTGGCGGAGAATAAGGGCAAGGTTTAAAATGGCGAACAGTTTTAAGAAGGATTTTCCGATTTTTAATGCTCCAGAAAACAAGGGTCTGATTTATTTTGATAATGCAGCCACTGCTCAGCGTCCTGCCTGTGTGCTGGATGCGGTTTCTGATTTTTATGCCCATAACAACGCGAATCCTTTGCGCGGTCTTTACGATTTGAGCAGCCGCGCCACTGAAGATTATGAAAATTCACGCCACACTGTCGCGGAATTTTTGAACGCAAAAGACTGCGAGATTGTTTTTACGCGGAACGCTTCTGAAAGTTTAAATCTGATTGCCTACACTTATGGACTGGCGAACGTTAATCCGGGTGATGAGATTGTTGTTTCTGTTGCGGAGCATCATTCCAACATTCTGCCGTGGCAGATGGTATGCAGGGCAAGGGGCGCAAAGCTTGTTTTTCTTGAGCCTGATAAAGTGTCCGGCGAAATTCCAGAGTCTGAATTTTCCAAGATAACTGAAAAAACAAAAATTGTTGCGGTTGCCCAGGTTTCTAATGTTCTGGGAATTGAAAATCCGGTGAAAAAAATTGCCGCTCTTGCCCATAAGGTCGGGGCTGTCTGCGTTGTTGACGGAGCACAGTCCGTGCCGCATTTAAAGGTTGATGTAAAGGCGCTTGATGCTGACTTTTTTGTGTTCAGCGGTCATAAATTGTGCGGTCCTATGGGAATTGGCGTTCTTTACGGTAAAAAGGCTCTGCTTGAAGAGATGCCGCCGTTCCTGCGCGGCGGAGAAATGATAGAATATGTTACCCGCGAGGATGCCACTTGGGCTGAGCTTCCGCATAAGTTTGAAGCCGGAACTGTGAATGCCAGCGGCGCAGTAGGTCTTGCGGCTGCGATTAAATACATCAGTTCAATCGGATTTGAAAAAATAGAGAAGCATTGCAACCATCTTGCGTCGGTTCTTGTTGAAAAAATGAAACGGAATCCGTACATAAAGATTGTTGGAAATCCTGATCCGGAAAAACATTGCGGAATCATTACGTTCACTGTTGAAGGTGTTCATCCGCACGATGTGGCTTCCCTTCTTGATACAGAAAAAATTGCAATACGCGCCGGACATCATTGCGCGCAGCCGCTCGGGGCATATCTTGGTGTTCCGGCAACGGCCCGCGCCAGTATGTATTTTTACAACGATGAGGACGAGGTTGAGCGTTTTTATTCTGTTCTGTGCAATATCCGCAGAATGAGCGGCTATAAGGATTAGAAAAAAACTGGAATTTGCGGAATTTTATCGGAGGGCGTAAGAAATTAGATTTTCGGAGCGCGGGATTTTATGGATACAAAAGAACTTTATAGAGAGATTTTGAACGAGCACAACATCAATCCGTCTCATAAAACTGATTTGCCGGATGCAAACATTCAGCTTAACGGCGTGAATCCGAGTTGCGGCGACAATATTACACTGAATCTTAAGGTTGAGAATGGAGTTATAACAGATGGCTCTTTTACCGGAAGCGGCTGCGCTGTGAGCCAGGCAAGCTGCGACATGATGCTTGACCTGGTTATTGGAAAGACGACCGAAGAAGCTGAAAAACTTGATGATATTTTTATGGAAATGATTCGCGGCGAGGCTTCCGAGGAAAATATTGAAAAACTTGACGAGGCCGCTGCCCTGCAGGATATTTCAAAAATGCCTGCGCGTGTAAAGTGCGCTGTTTTAGGATGGCGGACAATGCGGGAAATGTTCAGGACAAACGAAAAATGCGCGTCGTGTTCAAATCCGAATTGTCATTGATATAATATAGAATTTAAAACAAAAGAAAAGGAGTTTTGTTATGAAAAAATTATTGATTGCTTCTGCCGCAGCTCTTTTTGCTGCTGGTGTTGCAAGCGCTCAGGTTATGAAAAATCCTGGTGTTGAAAACACATTGTATTCTGGTTTTGGTTCTCCGCTTATTGGCGATCCTGTTTATTACGGCTTTCTGGATACGCTTCAGGCCCGCATTGACGTTGGTCAGTTTACGCTTGAAGGAATGTTGAACTGGGGAGCGATTGCGCATGTTGATGATGAAGGAAATCTTGACAACTTTACGTTTGAGATTACAAACAGGAATCCGCTTGGCTATCATTACGGATATGGTAAAGGTGATAAGTTTTATGCTGATACAAATAATGACAGAATTAAAGATAAAGAGTTTTACAACGGTTATTTAACCGGCCAGACAACAACAGACTTTTTCTATGTAAACTTCCTGTGGCATCCTATTGCAGGACTTGACGTTGGTATGGGTACAAAGCTTAACTGGCAGGTTGGACCGGCTCCGCGCTATGGTTCATGGCTTTGGGAATCAAATGCCCATGTTCGCCAGGGCGGTTTTTCTACTGATTATGATGACAGGCATGGAACTGCTGATACTTACAAATTTACTCCGGACGCGCCGGGTTCTGCTGATGTAGTAGGTTTTGTTCCGTATGCAAACAAATACGCTAAAACCGCAATCGGTGTCCGCTACATTCACGACGGTGATTTTAAATTCCAGGTCGGCGGAGCAATTCCTAGCGGAACTAACACAGACAGTTTCCGTTCAAATTTTGGAGCGCAGTTCCAGTTTGATTATTTTGGACTTTCTGTCGCTTACGAAGGACTTTTCCAGAAGGACGGAAACTTTTACGCGGGCGCAGAATTTGGCGTAAAGCAGTTCCTCTTCGATGTTTACTTTGCATGGGATTCTATCGACACGGATGATGATAAAAAAGCTGATAACTATGAGGATATGTCGTTCAGTGCCGGCGCTACAATGACAATGCATTTTGACAAGGTAGGAATTTCTCTTATTCCGGAATCTTCTATCAACTGGTTTGAAAAAACCGATTACACTCCGGCATGGTATGCAGGCTGTACATTACTCTGGAATATAAATGAAAAATTCGTTATGGATGTATATTCATCTTTTGCAATTGGTTCAAGAGACAAGAGATGGGATAATTCAGAAGAAACAGAAGACTGGAGCACAGGAAATATCTTTACAATCCGCCCGGATATTAAGATTGCTCTGACAAACAACCATTCTATTAACGCATACGTGAACACAGAACACCGCGAGTCATTCGATGGAAAGTCACGCTGGTGCTGGTCAACAGGCGCGTACTGGACATACAAGCTGAATACTGCGGCTTCCAGAAAAGCCGGCCGCCGCTAGTTTTGTTCTTCTTTAGTTAATTCAGACTTTTACAAATTCAACAGCTTGGGTAGTAATATCCAGGCTGTTTACTTTAACATTGATTTTTTCGTTAGGCTCAATGTCCTGCACACCTTTTATGGTTGCCTGCATTGCAAGGGATGGAATTAAAAATAGCGGATCGTCAAATTTTTTGTCGATGCAAACTGCTTCTCCCTGCCAATCCGGATTTTGAATAAGATAAATGAGTTTCCAGTGGGTCTCGCTAAGCCGGCTTGCTTTTCTGGCGGCAACGCTTGCCGCGTCACCCTGGCTTATCCGTTCAAGCATGGAATCTTTGTCTATCAGTTTTTGTCCGTTCAGGAATGCGCGCAGCTGCTGATGGGCAACCAGGTCGCTGTAGCGGCGGAGCGGGCTTGTAACCTGGCTGTAGATGGCAATTCCCACGCCCGAATGCATTGACGGTGTAATTCCAACGCTGCGCTTGTGCATACATTTTAGAAGCTGAAATTGACCGGCAAGTCCTGGCAGAAGTTTTTCAGGAAAAGCAGGTGCTTCCTGGCTTACATAAGGAAAAGGAATTTTGTTTTTGAACGCAAAATTCGCGGCGCCTTCTCCGGCTAAAAGCATCATCTCGCAGACCATTGAATCCGCCTCATAGCGTACCAGAGGCGAAATTGAAACTTTTTTTGTCTCCGGGTCAACGCTCATGTGGACTTCCGGAAGCTCTATGTTCGTGGCACCGGATTTTTTTCGCCGTGCGATGTTTTTTTCCGCGATGTCAAAAAGCGGCTTTAATTCCGGTGAATCTTTCTGTTCGGTCGCCTGCTCGTAAGTAAGGCGCTTTACGTTCACTTTTGTCTTGAAAATCTGACATTCATCAATGGTATTGTCTTCGTTCAGAAGAATCCTGAACGAAAGGGCATTGCTTTTTTCCTGAAGTCCCAGCGCATAGTCGGCAAGGCTTTCTTCCGCAAGCATCCGGACTGTTACTTCCGGAAGGTAAAGAGTTGTGCCTTTGTTTCTTGCGACTTTATCAATCGAACTGTCCGGAAGAACATAGCAGGCCGGGTCGGCGATGTGAACCCAAAGATATTTTCCGTCCCAGGCAATTGCGTCATCCGGGTCTGCTGACCACGAATTGTCGATCGCGTATGCGACTTGCTCCAGCTCAAGCCGCTCTTCCTGAGGAGGCGCTCCGAGCCCTTCTTTTGCGCTGACCGTTGAAAGACCGCAGCGCGTTGGGTACGGATTTCGGGTAATATCCCAGATTCCTGTGTCTATTAAAAGTTTATGCGCTTTTTCCGGGCTTTGCGTTACGCCTGCCTCCACCATGATTTTTGATTTTTCAGTTTTGCAGAGCGCGACATTTTCAACTTCCCCCATAAATTTCGCATCTTCCGGCAGGTTGAGTTTTCGCTGCTTTAGTCTTTGTATGAATGAATCGTGAATTTCCTGCTCGTGCTCTTTTTCGTAATTTTTTTGATGTATGATGTCTATTTGTTCCTGGGTTCGCGGTAAGAACAGAATTTTTCCATTTTTAAGAGATTCTTCTGAAAGAGCAAATTCCACGGAAGAAACCAGCGAGTTGAAAACGAACCAGCTTTCGTCTGGAATACATGAGCCGCGCAGAATTTCCGTAAGTTCTGAAAAATCGATTTCTGAAGCCGCTGTTGTGTCATCGCTGGTAAGAAGCTCGTAAGCCTCTTTTATCTGTGCTGAAATTTTATCGTCTGAAAAAGCAAGAAGGTTTTCCAAATTAGAGCATGGTTCATCGCATAGTGGAATTATGTCTTTTTCGCGGACTTTTTGCGTTGCGTACTGCGCTTTTTTGCCTGTCGGCGTGGCTGGTGAAACTTGAAAGTTCACAACAATCTTGTCGCCGTCAAAATCTTGAATCACAGCGCAATTTTTTTTATACAAAACAGGAATAGATTTTTTGAACATGCTCTAAATATAGCAGAAAAAAAACAGTTTTGACAGAAAATTCAATTTTATTTTTAATTTTTCTCAAAATTCAACATATTTTCTTACAACTAAACTTATAGATTCTGTTTTATAAGTTTAATAAAAAAAGGAAGGGTAAAATATGAAAGAAAATGTTTTGTTAAAAGTTAAGTCTTGTCCTGAAACAGACGTACTGGCTCTTGCTTATTATTTATATCAGCTTTGTCTTGATGAAGCTTTTGTGTCAGAATATAAGACGATGCAGGTTTTGTTTAACGCTCTTGTGGAACGTCTGGGGTTACAGGAGCATTTGGAGTCAATTCTGAATATATTTATACAAAAACTTGTAAAAGAAAAAAGTCTTGTTCCTGTGGAAGTAAGTTGCAGATACAGACATCCTTATGATTATAAAAGAAGATTAAAAATAAATTACAGGGAAGATGAAGATATTTATCAAAACACAGGGGCTTGGACGACAAATACAATCCGCGATATTGATTTGGCTCGGGTTGTCTTTTGTTTTTCAAAGACCAAATGTTATTTTTCAAAAATTGTTGCGCTTACTTTTTTCAAAAAAGTGGGAACTGTTAGCCAAAAAGACATTGCTTCATCAACTAAAATTGCTGTTCCTGCAAAGATAAAAAAAGCTGTTGAGGATGTAAGTACCGTTCAGTTTGCAATTGATGTTTTAAAATTAAATAAAGACGAAGGCGTGTTTTTGCAAACTATATATAGGCTTCAGTCTGTAAAAGAAATGTATGATGTTTGCAATTCGTTTTTTCATGAAGATGATTTTTCTCGTATTGATATTTTTTCAAAGTGTATGGGCAAAAGTCAGCGGGAAATTCGCATGATGCTAAAAAATGACCAAAAACTTGTTGCTTATGGTCTGATTGATAATGAAGGAGCATTGGAAACCGACGCTATTGATGCAATTTCCGAAAAGGACATGAGACTTTATTTTATCGATATAATAAAAAATGAAAAAGCCGAAAAATCTTATGAACCAAATTCCTTTAGTATTTCAAAAGAAAAAACTGAGATTGCAATACAGCTTTTAAAAAGTAAAAATGCCTGCAACATTTTGCTTTACGGTGTTCCCGGTTCTGGAAAAACCGAATATGCAAAAATGCTTGTTAAACAGTCTGGGCTAAAAATGTCCACCTATAAAAATGAACTTGAAGTCTGCGAAAAAGACGATTCTGAAACAAAAGCCATAAGCCGTCTGAACTGTTATCTTTCGCTAAAAAAAGACGATTCAGTTTTGATTGTTGATGAAGCCGAAAATGTTCTTCAGACAAAGGAGTTTAATTTTTTTCATGGAATTAGTTCTTCTAAAAAAGGAACTGTAAACAGAATGCTGGAAAAATCTGAAAACAAGGTGATTTGGATTGTGAACTACACAAACGAAATGGACGAATCTACTTTGCGGCGGTTCACGTATTCCATAAAATTCAGCCAGATGCCAAAACAGATTCTGCGTTCAATTGCGGAAAGTAAGCTGAAAACTCTGAATATTCCGGCAAGCCTGAAAACAGATATTCTTGATATGTCCAGCAAGTATAAGGTTACGGGTGCTTCTGTTGAAAATATTGTGAAAGCGATAAATTCTTTTGACTATCAGAGTTGCGGCGAAAATAAAATTCTTTCTGATGTAAAACTGGTTTTGGAAGCAAATTCTTCGCTATTATATGGAGGAAAAAAGATTCGTGAAGAGGTGAAAAGCTCTTACAATCTGTCAGTCTTGAACACTTCGGTAAAAGCCTGCGAAATTGTGGAGATGCTGAAAAATGCAGAAGAAAATAAGGATGAAAAAAATCCGGCTGGTGTAAGAATGCTTTTTTATGGAATGAGCGGAACTGGCAAAACCGAGCTTGCCCGCTACATTGCGGAAATCTTGCAAAAACCGTTGCTCCTGAAACGCTGTTCAGATTTAATAAGTCCTTATGTTGGAAAAACGGAGTCCAACATAAAAGCCGCTTTTGACGAAGCCGAAAGTTGTGACTCAATTCTTTTGATAGATGAGGCGGATTCATTTTTTTCTGACAGGAGCATGGCCAGCTATAATTGGGAGCGCACTATGGTGAATGAATTTCTTACACAAATGGAAGAATTCAGCGGAATTATGATTTGCACCACAAACTTGCATAAAATTATGGATCCGGCGATGCAAAGGCGCTTTCATATTATTACGGAATTTAAGCCGCTTACGGAATGGGGAATTCAGGCTTTGCTGAAAAACTACTTCGGCTCTTTTTCCTTTGAAAATAGCCAGCTTGAAAAACTTTTTAAATGCGGCGCGGTGACTCCGGGTGATTTTGGTTCTTTGAGCGGAAGACTTCGCTTTGTCGCAAAAGAAAAATTAACTTCGGAATACATCGTTCAGGAACTTTTGAAAATCCAGATGGAAAAGAGAATGAACGGCATTGGTCAAATTGGATTTGCTTCGTAAGCAAAAATTGCATCGGGCATCGGGCGGTTGTTGAATAGAAAGTTGAATCTTTCTTATTAATTTTTATGAGGAAAAATTATGTATATTGAACCACGTTTACCAGATCACACGGATATTTGGACTGCTAATTTGAAAAGCAGGATTGTTCACTGCTTTGGAGAAATTGAAGAGAACATGGCGGAAAGCATTATTGCCCAGCTTTTGTATTTGGACGCTCAAAGCCATGACGACATTCAGTTTTACATAAACAGTTACGGCGGCGATGTTACCGCTGGAATGGCGATTTATGACACAATAAAGCACATAAAAAGCCAGGTCCGCACAATCTGCGTTGGAAAAGCTATGAGCATGGGAGCGGTTTTGCTTAGCGGAGGAACAAAAGGCAAGCGCAATGTTCTTCCAAATTCAACAGTTATGATTCATCAGGTTTTGGGCGGTGCAAGAGGTCAGTCTTCTGATGTAGAAATTGAAGCAAATGAATTAAAACGCACAAAAACCAGCTTGAATAAAATTCTTGCGGAAAACTGCGGAAAATCATTTGAACAAATCGAAAAAGACGCGGACAGAAACTTTTATCTGCACGGAGCAGAAGCCGTTGAATACGGAATTGTGGATTCAGTTTTGGAATAAAGCAGGAGATATTATGAATATTTTTAAGTATACACTATTAATTTTCACTTTTATTTTTATTGGATGTACAATGCAATCTTATAATAATGAATACATTGAAGATAAAATCCGTTTCAAAAATCATGAATGTCGTTATAGTTGTTATGTCCCTACGACTTATCTTGAATATGTTTTCATATTTAATAGAAATCTTGAAATAGTTGATGAAAATTCCCCATTTGATGAATCCAAAATGTGGACTGTAGAACAGACAATCTTTGATACCAATGGCAACAACAATTGTTTAAGAATGACTTTTCAAAAAGTTGCAGATTTAAAATATAAATGCACTTTAGAAAATATTTCTTCGCCTGATATTTATCTGCGAACTGGATTTTATGATAATGAAACAAAAGAAAATTGGTTTTACTTAAATTTCGGAAGTGATGAACTTCTTGAGTCAATTGAGGATAGTGCAGGAGTTCTTGTCAGGAGTTTTACAGATAATCCTCAAAATTTAATTATAAATTGGATTTCAGTTAATTATTTTTCTGGAGAGAGAAATGAGCGACCTATTGAATTAAATCTATTTAAGAAAGCACCGTTTTGGCAAGAGGATTTTAATTATATAGGAATAAAACTTTGGCATCGTTGTAGTCCAATTTTTTTAAAAATAAATGATGGTTGCAAGTTAGATAATAATAGGAAATCTTATGAGTCAAGATGATAGAAGATACGAACATATATTCAAAATGTGTACAGATTCTATAGTAATAAAATATCCTACTTGTGGTTTTATGGATTCATTTTTTTATATGTTTGAAGATGCTGCTAAAGAAACTATTAAAGATTACAATAAAAAGCATTCCGAAAAAATAGAATTAAGAACTCATTGTTGGAGGTATGCCGAAGACCAAAAGGTGAGAATTTTTGTAAAAAACGATGTGGTTTACGAAATTGACACAGAACTTCAAAAAGAAAGCGGCTGGACGCTTCAGAAAGCACTTGCGTTTTGTGAAAAAATAAAGGTGGCTTTAAAAGACACTTTAAACAGCAAGCATGATGAAATTATCGAACAGCAAAAACTGAATGAATTAAAAGTGGAAAAAGCAAAGCAGGAACAGGACATCAAGTTTCTTTTTGAATATTACTATTATTTTATGCAAAGTGATGAAAAATCTTTGACCTATTTGAAAAAACTTGTAAATCGTTATGAAAATTCTGATTTTTACAAAAGAAAACTGTATTGGACTTACAGAGAACTTGCCTATAAATACAAGAACAAAAACTTCCTTAGGATTGTAAAAGCTATGGAAAATGAAGAAAATCGTGAAGCGTTTTAAAAGGACTTTTTGCTAAAAATAATGCAGATATATTATAATAAAAAATAACAAAGGGAATCTATGGAAAAGTTTGAAATCAAAAATGGCGTATTAAAAAAATATAACGGAACAGATACTAAGGTAATTATTCCGGATGGAGTAAAAGTTATAGGAGAATGTGCTTTTGCAGAATGTGTTTTTGAAGAATGTGTTTTTGAAAAATGTCCCTTTAAAAACGGTTCTTGTTTTCATTGTCATTCCTTGAAAGAAGTGATAATTCCAAAGAGTGTTTTAACTATAGAAAAGAATGCTTTTTCTAATTGTTATTTGTTGAAAGAAATTATTATTCCAGAAGGAGTTATAACTATAGGAAATTTGGCCTTTAATCATTGTAAATCGTTAGAAAAAATAATTATTCCAAATACCGTAAAAAAAATAGGTAGAGAGGCTTTTTTGGGCTGTTGGTCGTTAGTTGATTTAACTATACCAAATGGTATTGAGGTTATTCGGGAGGGAACTTTTTCGGATTGTAGGTCATTGAAACATATAAACTTACCTAACGGAATTACTAGAATTGAAGATTCGGCTTTTTGTGGATGTTCTTTGCTAACAAATGTTACATTGCCAGAAAAATTAAAAGAACTTGGAAACGGTGTCTTTTCTAGCACTAGTTTATCTGATATTTCTATTCCAGATAGTGTAAAAAAAATAGGTGAAGGATGTTTTGACTATTGTAGGATAAGAGAATTTAATCATCCTTTGTTGAAAATTAAAAATGGATTTGAAATAAAGAATAAAACTCTTTTGTATTTAGCAGATAAATCTCTTAAAAATATTGTAATTCCTGAAAATATTGAAAAAATTAATGACGGTGCATTTTTTGATACAGCCATTGAAAGTGTTGTTATTCCAGCTAGTGTAAAAGTTATAGGGGAAATTGCTTTTAGGGGTTGTTCTCATCTTAAATCTGTAAAATTAACAGAAGGCTTAAAAATTATAGATGCATATGCTTTTAGTGAGAATGATGTTTTAACCTCTATTAATATTCCAAACACTGTTGAAGTTATAGGTATAGATGCTTTTGGTTCTTGCCCATTGACATCAGTTTATATACCAGATTCTGTAAAAACTATAGGAGCTTACGCTTTTGCTAGCTGTAAAAAAATACGCATACCAAAAGGCATTCAATCAATCGGAGAGAATGCATTCCCTGGATGTGGTCTGGCAAAACTTAAATTGTCCATTAGAAATTTTTTCACGCGGAAATTATCTAGGAAATTATAAAAACATGAAAAAAGCTCAAAAAAAGATTCAATTACTTTTTTTTTAATTGTGAAAAAAACGCTTACGCTTTTATTCATTTTCTAAAAAATAGACATTTGGGCTAACTAATATTAAAATTTCTTTCCCAGCAAAATATGAATAAATAAAAATTCGAGGTTCAAAATGATAAAAATCAGTGTAAAATCTTTGGAATATGTTTTAAAAGTTACTCCTCCAGAGCAAAATGTAATGTTGGTAGGGCGGCATGGTATTGGAAAGTCAAAAATTTTGGAAGATTATTATACAAAACAAAATATAAAAGTTGTTACTTTGTTTCTTGGGCAAATGTCTGACCCTGGTGATTTGATTGGGCTTCCTCAAAAAAATGAAAAGACAGGGCAGACTGATTTTTTACTTCCATATTGGTTTCCAACAGACAATACGCCCATCGTTTTGTTTCTTGATGAATTGAACCGGGCGCGTCCAGAGGTTCTTCAGACAATCATGGATTTAACTTTGAACCGCAAACTTGCTGGAAAATCGCTCCCAAAAGGAAGCCGAATTATTTCTGCGGTAAATAACGGTGACCAATACACTCTTACAGAATTAGATCCGGCTTTGGTCAGTAGATTCAATGTGTACGAATTTGTTCCGACTGTTTCTGAATGGCTGCTTTGGGCAGAAGGAACTGGAATTGATAAACGGATTATAGAGTTTATTTCTGAAAATCAGAATATGCTGGATGGAACGGAATATGATAAATCTGTAATGGGATTAGAACGCAGTCCTGACCGCAGAAGTTGGGAGCGACTTTCTAATGTAATGAAAAATATGACAGGCATGGGGCAACAGGAACTGGAAGTTATTTCTGGAATTATTGGAACTGCCGCGGCAAGCAGATTCTTTTCATCAATTTCTGAACATAAAATTATAAATGCTGCAGAAATTCTTAATGCTAATAAGTTTTCTTCTATTAAACAGTCTCTTATGGAATACAAAGTACCGGAACTTGCTATTATAAATGAATCAATATTCCGTTATCTGGATGTGGAAAATTATGATTCATCAAATGAGGACAAAATTCTTACAAACTTGGAAGCGTATTTTTATACAATAAGAGCAATGAAAAGCAAAGAACCTATGGCTCATTTTGTTAATCTTTTTACGGCTGCAAATTATCCTCATGCGGTAGTTACAATTGCAACTAAGTGTGAAAAGACAATTTATAATCATATTCAGGAGTTTATTTCAGATATTGGCAAAAACTAAGGAGTTTTTTAATGAAAAAGAATCTTACAGAAATTCTTAATAAAATTACTCAAACATGGTTTTTGACAGAACCGCTGTTATTTTCAGTTTTTTGCAGCCATGAATTTATTGCCAATGAAAAACTTCACATTCCATTTAGAACTGGAAAAATGCGGATTGAGTATTCTCCGCAAATTGTAGAACAACTTACCGAACACGAAATTGCAGAATATCTAAAAATCGAAGTTTTTCGCATCCTTTTGAAACACCCGTATCAAAGACAGCCGACTGGAGCAAATAAAGTCTATTTAGCCATTGCCAGTGATATTACTTTACAGGCAAACTATCAGACTGATGTAAAATTAAATGGTGTTGAAACCATAAGAGAACTGCTCATAAGATATATAATGATGAACCATGGAATGCCGAATTATATGAACCGGGCATCACAGTCAACAGATTTTGCATATAGAAACATCGTCTCAAAATATTGGAATGAGCGTGAAAAGATTCTGATTGAGAACGAAAATCAAAAAGGATCAGGTGAATTTCTTCAAAAAGACCCCGACAACCTTAAACTTACTGTAAACGGAGTTCAATACCAAGTAATAAAGGACGAAATCAACAATCTAAAAATTCTGGATGCCAACGGTAAGAAAATTCCAGAGCCAAACAGTGCCAACTATCAAGTGCGAATACCTGCAAGCGCTTTACATCAGTATTTAGAACGTAACAATACAAAAAGAATAAAAAAAGAAGATGACGGATTTTCTGCATATATTAATGATGAAAAACTGCTTTTCCAGCTGGAAGGGGAATATTATAGTGTTTTAAAATATAACTCTATTCTTCACAGATATGAAATAGTGCAGGGAACAGGCATTTTTCAATTTTGGAAAGAACGCGTGTGGCAAAATGGAGGCATTTTTGAAATTCCAAAAGACCTTTGCTTTGAAGAATGGTATTCAAAAATTCTTGCTGTTATGAATTTTATGGCAGAAGAAGGCGATGAAGACTTTAAGGATGGAAACACAGGGGCAGAAAACTCTAAAGATAAACAAAAAAAGGAAAAAACAAAACCATTTGAAAATCTTTCTGAACTTTCAGGCTTATGGGAAGAAGATGACCAGACACAAGAAAAAATCAACAATATGATTGAAGATGCTGAAAAAGCCAAACAGTGGGGCAGCGTAAGCGGTAATCTTAAAGACCTGATTTTGGCTAATAAAAAAGTTGACATGAATTATATTGACATACTTCGCCATTTTAGCACTTCAATCATATCGAGCAAACGAAACCTTACCCGGATGAAGCCAAATCGCCGTTTTGGATTTGACCGCCTGGGCAGTAAGTATAATCTTACTTCAAATTTGCTTATCGCTGTTGATATAAGTTCTTCTATAACTAAAGAAAACCTTGAATATGTTTTTTCTGTTGTTAATCAGTTTTTTCGTTATGGTGTGGAAAAAATTGATGTAATTCAGTTTGACACCCAGTTGCAAGGTGAAGTTACAGAAATGAAGCGTGCCATAAAATATATTCAGATTAATGGGCGAGGCGGAACAGATTTTCAGCCTGCGGCAGATTTTTATTGCAATCACAAAGAATATGACGGTATGATTTACTTTACCGATGGATTTGGACCTCATCCTGAATTTAAAAAACGGCTGGCTCCTAATGTATTATGGATTTTTACAACAAAATCTTATTACGATAAAGGCGTTAAATGGACTGAAAAAATACCGGGGAATAATGCAACCTATATTCCATTGCCATAAAAAAGGAAGTTTTTGATGCAAACAGAAGAGCATTTTATCCGTTACTTTTGGAACAATGTATTTAATGAGCTTAATATGCACAATAGAACTATGCCGGATGTCGCGGAAACACCTGATAATTTTATCAGCAGATTAGATGAAATTGCCGTAGCAAAACAAGTTTCATCGTTTGGCTTTAATGAACATCATGGCGGAACATTGGGCGACATTAGGGCAAAAATGACGGTTGACTATGGAGCTGGCAAAAAATTCCAAATTGACATCAACGCCGATATTAGATTTGATAAGAACACAAAAGTAAAAATTGTTTATGTGGAACTTAGTAAAATTCATCAAAATGCTAAAGAATTTTTAACAAATATGTTTTTTCAGAATCTTCCTTATGCGGAACTGGAAATGCTCCTGGATTCCTTAAAAGATTGCAATGAAAAGTTTGATTCTGCGCTGATGGAATTTCGTAAAAAACAAAAAATGACACAGCTTTTAATTGCTACAATCAAGTCCTTGTTGTCTGAAAAGTTTAAGAATACCAATTATGACTGGAAAATAACCGATTTTGGCGATGACAATGACGTTTCATTTGTAATAGTTCTTTTGGAAGACAAAACAGAAGTTTCCAGGTTGATTGTTGACAAGTCAAATCTGGTTCAAAAGATTACCGAATGGGAACTATAAGATAATTTTAAATAGCTCGAACCAATTCAAAAAAAGTGCGGGTACAACCATCTGTAGCATGGTTTAGTAAGCTAAGCTTGCAAATTTGCTGAAAGCGTTTTCTTCACAATTTATAAAAAACTCGAAGTTTGGGCTAAATAGAAAAGGGTAAAACAAAAATGACAGAATTACAGACAAAATTTAGAAACGGTATTTATGGAGTTGCAGCAGGAGATGCCTTAGGTACGCCTGTTCAGTTTTGCAGCCGAGAGGAATTGCGCAAATACCCTATAACAGGAATGAAGGATGATGGAACTTATCGGCTTCCGGCGGGAACCTGGAGTGATGACACAAGCATGTCTCTTGCATTGGCTGAAAGTCTTGGAAGACTTAATGATATTAATTATGAAGATATCATGGACAATTTTATAAAATGGAATAATTGCGGTAAGTTTACTCCAGATGGAAAAGCTTTTGATCAAGGTTATACATGTTTGACCGCAATAGAAAACTGGCTAAACAGAAAAAAACTTGGCTGGCCAGAAAAAGCCGTTGATTGTGGACTTACAAAGTTTAAAGATAACGGTAATGGCAGTCTAATGCGTATATTACCAATTGCCTTCTATATATATGCAAAGTATGGAAAAAAATCTTACTTGCACGGAGATATTGTTCGTAATGTTTCTAAACTTACCCATGCTCATCCTGTCAGTCAGTTTGCCTGTGAATTTTACTGTAATATGATTTATCAGATGCTGGAAAATCCTGAATCATCCAAGAAACAGATTTTTCAGAATGTCAAAAATGTAATGCTGAAAATCTGGAAAGCCCCTGAATTAAAAAATGATAAGGCTGAATTAAAAAACGTATTTGACAGGTTATATGATTCAGGCTTTGACATAGTTCCTGATGAAGAAATCCAAAGTTCAAGTTATGTGGTTCATTCATTAGAAGCTGCAATCTGGTGTTTTCTTAGCACAAACAACTATTGTGAATGTACTTTAAAAGCTGTAAACCTTGGTGAAGACACAGATACAATTGCCGCAATTGCAGGTGGTCTTGCCGGTATTTTTTACGGTGAGATTTCTAAAGAATGGATTGATGAACTAAGAGGAAAAGAAGTCATTGAAAATAGCATAGCTGGTATGGTTTCATTGTTGTAATTTTATTTGCATGAAAATATAAGATAATTTCAAAATGGAAGCAGTTTTTTGGTAAGATAAAATTCTTTGCTAAAATCTATCAAAACTCTTTTAAAAGCTGAACAAAACCTGCTATAAGTTTTTTGTCACGACTTGAAAGAGAAGGAAAGTTTTCTGATAAATTTAGGATTTCTGAAAAATTAATCCTAATAATAAATCTACTTGTTTTATCCGTCTAAAATTGTTATATTTGTAGTAAATCTGCAAATATGAGGTGTTTATGCTTTTAGAAATGAGATTTAGTAACTTTTTTTCTATTAAGGACGAAGTTTGCATTGATTTTAAGGCTGGTAACATCAATACAGCTGGTGCAAAAGAATTATCAGATAATATTTTCTCTTTTAATGATGAAACTCTCATAAAAGTTCAGGGGCTCTTTGGACCTAATGCTTCTGGAAAATCAAGCATTGTGAAAGCAACTCAATTTTGTAGAAAGTTAATTCTGGATTCAGCTCAATATAATGAAGGAACTTCTTTTGAATATCAGCCTTTTAAATTTGATGATTATACAGTTAAACCTAGTTCTTTCTTTGTTGATTTTGTTTCAGATGGAATTGAATATGAATATTCCTTCACTTTTAATAAACATGAAATTTTAACGGAAGATTTATACTATTATCCTGGAAAAAGAAAATCAAAAGTGTTTACAAGAAATGAAGCAGCCGGTTCTTCTAAATCTGATATTTACAGTTTTGGTGAAGGGCAATTTGTAAAACCTCTTGATGTTGCTCAGAGTACGGGAAAACAGACTTTATTTATCAGCAGAGCAAGTCAGATGGACAGGGAACTTGCAAAAAAAATCTATAATTTTTTCAGGACTCAACTTCTGATTGGTCTTCCAAAATTTTCAGAACAAGATACTGTTGAACTTTTTAAGCATAATAAAGAATTGATTCTTCAGGCATTGAAAATGGCAGATAGTGATATTGTGAATGTTTTTCCTCTTAAAATGGGAGACGCAATCATATTCTATACAACTCATAAAAGACAACCTGATATTTCCTTTCTCATGGAAGGAGAAGAATCTGCAGGAACAATTCAAATCTTCAACCTCCTATTAATTCTTCTTGATGTATGTAAAAACGGGAAAATTCTTATTCTAGATGAGTTTGATGCCAGTCTGCACACTAAACTTGCGCAGTTCATTCTTGATATGGTAAATGCCTCTAAATCTGCACAGTTCCTTTTTACTAGTCATAATATAAATCTCTTGAACATTAAAAAGATGAGAAGGGATCAGATTCTGTTTACGAACAAAAAGGAAGATGGTTCTACAGAAGTTTATTCTCTTTTTGACTTTAAAGATTTTAGAGAAAACATGGATGCAGAAAAATGTTATTTGCAGGGAAGATTCGATGCGGTTCCTTATATCAATTCTTCAATCAGCATAATCAAAAATCTTCTTGGAGAATAAACATGGGAAGAGAACGAAAATCAAATCCTAGAAAAATGCGGCCGCAATTTCTTGTTCTCTGTGAAGGTGAAACTGAAGAGACTTACATTAATTTTCTAAAACAGCGTTACAGACTTCCAATCAAAATTATTCCAAAAATTATTGGGAGTAATATCTCTCAGAGATTAATCAAAAAGTATAAGGAAGAATTGTCTGGAAATCCATCTGAAATAAAAACATTTCTAATGTATGATGGAGATGTTCCTGAAGTTTTAGAAGCTCTCAAAAAATGTGACGGCATAATGCTGATTAGTAAACCGTGTATCGAAATCTGGTTTATCGCACATTACAAGAAAGTTCCAGAAACAGACATCGCTAGTGAGGCTTGTGTAAAACAATTATGCTCAATTGCTGGATGGGAACAGTACAAGAAGGCTGTGCTTACAGTTAAGCAGCAGGACTCATTATGGGATAATCGAATGACTGCCATTGCAAATATGAAAGATAAAACAGAAGAAAATAAAACATACAGCACAATTTATCAGTTCATAAATATTCTGGAAGAAGAAAAGAAATAATAAATCTGTTTTGAATTCTTATTAATCGTTTGGAGAAAATTTTCAAGTTTTCAATCTAAGAAAAGATTTCAGTCTGCATTGAAGAATGTAGGCTGAAATTGCAAAACAATACTGCCTAAATATCCTTTATTCTGTTGGAATTAATTATTGAAAAATCGAATCTGGTTCAAAAGATTACCGAATGGGAACTATAAGATAATTTTAAAATGGAAGCAACTTTTTTGTAAGATAAAATTTTTCTGTTAAAATCCATCAAAATTCTTTTAAAAGCTGAACAAAACCTGCTATAAGTTTTTTGTCACGACTTGAAAGAGAAGGAAAATTTTCTGAAAGGTTTAGGATTTCTGCAATCCGGCAAAGTTTTGCATTGTTCAGGTTTTTCTGTTTTATTGCCGGTTTGTTGAGTTTTCCTGTAACCAAATATTCTACGGTAACGCCCAGGGCATTTGCAATTTTTACAGCGACATCGGCAGGCGGCATAGAAGGATTTTTGCTGGCAACGTAATTATACAAAGCCCGCTCCGGAACACCGGATTTTTCCGCAAGTTCCTTGTACCGCATATCCGCAAATTCAATTTCTTCTTTAAGTCGTGAATGGAAATCCATAACATAAAACTACTACATCTGGCAATTAAATGCGTTGTTCACAACTTAAAATAGTTGTGTTATAATTTTACTACTAGATTTGGTAGTGAGAAAAACAAACTAAAGGAGTGTTTTTTATGACAACAAAGTATTGGGTTATTCCAGATAGCGATGGAACTTTTTATGTAACAGAAGGTTCTGAGGCTGGAAAAAGAGCTGCGGTTGGAATTCCTACAGAAATGGCAGCGGTTGCAACTGCAAGAGGATTCTTACATAACAAAGGCGGTGGGCAAATTGTTATAAAAGGTGCAGATGGAAAAATAAGAGACCACGAGATTGTTGAGTAAATTTTGATATTTCATCCACTGTAAAAAATACAGTGGATGATTTTATCGAATTTTGAAAATTTCATACTTTATTGGAGTGAAAAATTTATGAAAACCCTTGAAGACCTTGCAAATGAATTAAACAGAGAAGAATGGGCTGTCGAAAGAATGTTGAAGAATCGAGGTTACTTAAAAAATAATGGCGAGCCTAGAAAATCCACAATAGATGCTGGATATATGAATAAAAATGGATTAATTACCAATTCTGGCTGGAGTACATTTGTTGAAGAATTAGGATATAAGGAATCTGAAGATGTAAAGAGTGATAATAATTCTGATGATGTTAAAGATAAGACGAAGCCCGAACAGACAGAGCCGAAGAATGATGACGAAGAAGATGAATATATCGAAACTTATAGAGGTTACGAAATTTATTATTCTCCAACTATAGAAGAATATGTAGTTTATGACTGTTTTGGAGATACTCTTTTTTCTGAAGAGCACATTGAATGGATTGAAGAAGCAATTGATGATTTAAAAGGTGGAAAACCAAATTCCAAATTAAGAATTTGCCCGCATTGTTACAACGAGGTTATTTTTAAGCCAAATGGACAGTGTCCTGAATGCCTTATGTTTGAAGATGAATAATTAGCCTAAAAATCTAATGTTATTTAATTAGGAAATTTAATTATGGCAAGAAAAACAGATAAAAAGGAATATGTCAAAACATACAATGAATGGGAAATTTATTATTCTCCAATTAAAAAGATATATGTAGCCGATTTAGATGGTCTTACAGTTTCTATGCAGTATCTTGAAAAACTTGAAGAATTAATTGACGAATTAGGAAATCTAAATGACTAAAGTTAGAATTTATAAATTGTCAGAAAATGCAGGAAAAAAGGCTAAACGAGAAATTAAAGAAATCAACAAAAAATAAATGATTGTATTTTATGGAGAAAAACAATGAAAAGTCTAATTGAATTTAAAAAAATCAATATTAGATTTATTTTTCTCAAAAATATCATTCTTTTCAACAACTTATTATATAGAAATCATTCTTGTAAGAGTGTTGTTAGAATAAAACATAAATAAAAACAACATATTGTGGGGTGTCATGTACAAAAAGATTGAAACTTTTGCAAAAGAAATAGGGATGCCAATTGATGAATTTAGAGATCATTTAAAAGATTTAAAAATTCTCAAAAAGAATGGAGAACCTAGAAAAGAATTTGTTAATAAGGGAGTTCTTGATGAAAACGGACATATTAGGCATGAAAATGATTTTGAGCAACTAGTGTCTGATAAACAAGATGAAATGTTACTCTCATCTACAGGAGGAAAATATGAGTGATAATAAATCGGGAGGATTAATAATAGACGCAATCTTTCCAACTATGAAAGAAACAATCAAAGCAAAAAAAGCCATAATAGATGAAATTAAAGCTAATAATGGACATGGTCAATGTAGAGTTGTTCCACCTGCCCAATTAAAAGGTCCAAATAGCCCAATTAAAATTGAATCAAATGATTCTAATAAGGATAGAAAATGAGAATTGATATTTTGAAAGAAGGTGATGAAGTGCTTTCTGTTACACAGAGTTACATTGCTGTAAAACGAATAAATGGCGAAGTGGATCTTGTTCCGTTAATTGATGATCCGACTTTTGGGTTAAGAGTTGATGTAGAAAAGATAGTCACTATTGGTTATGGGGATAATGAAGTTAGCGTAGATTTACCAGACGGTGGCTCTGTTACAAATTTTTAAGAAGGAGATGTTCATGATGTTTGTAAAAGAGGAAACACAAGAGCAGATAAATGCTAGACATAATTCTGATAATTATATGCCTGAGTTTTTAAATGAAAATGCAAAAGCAGAAAAAATATCAAGAGAAGCTGGGTATACACCAGAGACGAAAGTCGATTCAAATGGAAAACCACGAACTACAGGAATTATTCAGGAAATGGCAGATGATTTATGTAGGTCTGGTGATTTAACGGAAGAAGAAGCAGAAATCTTAAAAAAAGGAAAACAAGAAAGAAATCGGCATATTGCTCATGGAGAAGGAAATTCTACACAGTCCGTTTCAAAAGAAAGTTATAATAAATTTAACGATGTCGTGAATAAGATTAATGATTTTATGGAAAATGGTTCTACTACTTATTTTTAGAAATTTCAGAAGTAAAATTGTTTTGAAATAATTGCGAAAAAAATAGTTAATTTTATAACAATAAAAGAACTAATTAATTTAGGATAGGAAAAATTATGACTTTAGAAGAATTTAAAGAAAAATTAAAAAATGAACTTCGATTTACACCTGATGATGACAAAGATTCCATATACATTGCGTTTACGTTACAGGGCAAAAATTATTCATTACTTGTAGATAAACATAGAAAAGATGGTGACTTAATGGATTTTTACTTTAAAGAAAAGGAACTTAATCCATATATTGGCTATGTTATCATGGCATTTTTATCAGCACAAGAAATTGCTAGCTTTAAAAATGAAAAAGAATCTTATTATATACAGAAAATTAATGAACATATTCAGAAAGACGATTTAGAAAATTGGATTCTTGAGAAAAAAGAGTGTGACAATATATACAATTTCCTAATTGAAAAGAAATCTGTGCAAGATTATTTAATAAATAAACATAACAAAGAAGATGATTTAGAAAAATGGTTTCTTGGTTTAAAAAAAGATAACGAAGAATTATTTGATGTTATTAAAAAACAAGGAAAACTACAAGATATTCTTATAGAAAAAATAGAGAATCATATCCATGATGAAGATTTAGAATCATGGCTTATGAACTTTAAAAAGACAGATAATGATGTTTACGATTTTTATATGGGGCAAACAATTGTAAAAAATGCTTTGCTAGAAAAACATATAAAAAGTGATGATTTAGAAAATTATCTCTTTTCCGAATATTCAAAGTCTGAACAAATTAATTTATTAAAACGTGATAATGTTCGAGATTATTTGATAGATAAGCATATAAAAGAGAACGATTTAGAAAGCTGGCTTTTCAGTTTAAAAAAGAAAGATAAAGATGTTTTTGATTTTTATATGAAGCACTCACTGGTTAAAAAATCGCTAAAAGAAGGCTATTCTCAAAAAATTACTGAACACCGAGCGACTGGGGATTTAATGGACTACTTATGGGAACTATACGAAAAGGATGTAAGCTATCTTGTTTCTGATTTTTTATTATCAAAAGAAAAAGAAGAGTTAGATGAACTTAAATGTGTAATAATGAAATTTGGGGCAAGTTATGAAGATCTTATTGCTGATGTTTGGGATAGAGGCTTCAAATACACCTTTAAACTTTCTCAAGCTCCTAAAGATTCTATTGAATATAAACGTTATCAAAAAATAAGAAGCAAGATAACAAAAACAGAAAATTTAGAAAAACTTGATAAAAGCATTGCAAAGACAATTTTAATTTCTCGTCTTAAAAAAATCGGCATAATTGCAGGCGCTGCACTAATTCTAATTCTTGTTGGTGCTTTTACCATAAATCGTGCTGTTACAAAAAATGCTCGTATGGCAAAAAAAGAAGCACAGCGCATAGAGCGAGTTAAAGTCAAAAAGACAAAAGATATTAAAAAAGCCCAAGAGTATGACTTGCGGCAGCTTGAAAAACTTTCTGCAAAGAAAATTTCTAAGCAGGAGCTTCTTGTTCAAACAACAGAGCCTACGATGTATGTTATTGCGCCAATGACTTATGACACAAACAAATTTTCGCAAGACAATTCGCATGATTCTGCAATGTTTGGCTTTAAAACTGTTGATAATTCGGTTGAACGTCTTGGAATTCTTGAAACTTGTATTACAGATTTTGAAAACAAGGTTGATGAAATAACAGGAGTTTCTTTCCTTGACCGCTCAAAAATTTCCCAGATTGAAAAAGAGCATAAGTTTCAGCTTGGCGACTGGTCTAACAACAAAAAAACTGCGGAAGTCGGTAAGGCTTTGAACGCTAACATTCTTTTGTTCCTGGATAAATTTACTTATGTTGATGCAGGTTCTGGTCAGTATCGCTTTGAGGCAAAGTTCGTTGATGTAAATACAATGCAGTCTAGTTCGTTTGTTGTGGCTTACAAAAATCCAAAGAAAAAAATTGTTACTCCAGAAGTAGTTTCTCAAATTTCGTTTAGGGATTTTACTCCAATTTCTACTAAAAATGATTCTTTTGATGATGAACTTTACTTAAAGACTCAAAACGTAATCAGAACTGTTCAAAAAAAGGATATGAAAATTGTTTCGCCATTAGGAGCTGTTACAAAAGTTCAAACATCTGAATTTGATGTGAACACTCCTAAGACAGAATTTGCGAACGCTTCTTCAATTAAATTTGATGGCTTTGGCGAACTTGAACTGGATTTGGGTAACGAAACTAAGTCATATTCGTACACATTTGAAGCAAATGAAATTTTTATCGAACGAAACGGATATAACTTCTACACAGATGGAAAAATTGGAGTTCTGACTGTAAAAACTGACGGCGGCTATGAAAAGTTTACTGTATTCACAAACAACAATCGCGAGTATTATTTGCGGCTTGGTTCTGTAGAGCTAGAAAAGGCATTTGTTAATTATTATTTGCAAATGATAAAACAATAAATCTAAACGGAGGATAATCGTGAAATTATTAAAAAAATTAGTTGGTGCTGTACTTGTTTTGGGAACTTTGAGTTCTTCAATCTTTGCTCAGTCGCTTAAAGGAAAAGATCCTGTAATGAACACAGGAACACCAGAAGTTATCGACTACAAGGGTAAGGCTCTTGGCTCAGAAATTCCTGCTTGGGTAAAGGCTGTTAGTGATGGTGCTGTTCGCAAGGTTTATAGATCGCTTGAACTTGATATGGCGGAAGATAAAATTTTCGTTCTTTACAATAAAGGAAGCGATTTGGATTTTTTAAAGACTTGGACAGACCAAGTTGACGCACGTGCAGAAGTTGCTTCTTCTATTGAACAGACCGTTGCTCAAACTGTTGAATCTGAATTAAAGGCTGTAAAATCTACTTCTCAAGAAGAAAAAGAGCGAAAAGCTAAAATTTATTCTGCAAGCATGACAAACCTAACTCTTAACGGTCTTATGAAAGAAGCTGACTACTGGATAAAAACTCGTACTCCAAAAACAGATGTAAAAACTCCAGAAAAAGCTTCTGATTATGATGTTGAATACACATATTATGTTGTTTTTAGCATTTCTAAGACAAATTTTGACCGTCAGGTGACTGCCGCAATGGATGATGTTCCAGATAACGATGATCAGACTAAATTCTTAAAGGAAGTTCTTACAAGAAAACTAAAGGAATCAATAATCACAAACAAGGACCCAGAAATAGTTGATTTTAAGAACGCAAAAGTGGAAGAACTTGATGACGGCATAAATGTCGTAAAATAAAAAATAACTTTTGAGCCTGTTTTTTACAGGCTCAAATTTTTATGAGGAAATTGTGAAAAAACTTATATCATTTTTTTGTCTTATTTTTTCATTGAATATAATTTTTGCGGAAGATTCCTTTTTTGAAGGAAAAGGTGGAAAAAATCATACGATTATGTTTGCAAATTCTGTTCTGGAAAACGGAATTTTTGACAATTCGGACGAATGGATTTGCGCAAAAGTAAAAACAAATCTGATTTCCGCGCTCAATAGATTCGGCGGTTTTAGTTGCGTGGACATGGCTTCTACAAAAAACATTATTAAGGTTCAAAAAGAGCTGGAATCTGGGCTTTATGATGAAAAACAGTCGATTGAAATAGGAAAACTTGTTCGTGCAAAAGAGATTGTCAATATCACTTCAACACGCCTTGCAAGCGGAGCTTATTCTATCAATGTGTCTTTATTGAATGTAGAAAGCGGCGTTATACTTGGAATGTATACGTCTCCAAAAACTTTTGATTCAACAGAAAGTTTTGCAATTTTGGCACACTACGATTGTATTCCGTTTTTATTGAACCAGCTTGGTGTAAAGCAAACTTCGGAAGGAAAAAGAACTCTTCAGGAAGAAATTCAGACTGCAAAAAATCAAGTTATTGAAAATAAAACTGTTGCAGTGGCGAATGCAAAACTGGATGCGGAACGAACAGAACTGGCTGAAAAGCAGGCAAAAATCGCTGCGGAAGAAAAAGCGCGGAAACTTGCTGCTGAAAAAGCTGAATATGAAGCAAATCAAAAGGCAATTGCAGAAAAAAAGGCTAGGGAAGCAGCTGCGGCGGCTAAGGCAAAGCAGCAAAATCCGTTTTTTAAGGAAACTTATGTTACCGAATTTGAAAACGGTTCTCGTTATGACAAATATATTGTTAAATTTGTTTCCCAGAACGAATGTTCAATTACTGTGATTTCGGAAAATTCACAAGGCATCAAGGGTGAATTTACAGCTACAGGAAGCTATGTTTATCAAAATCAAATGATTTCTGTTTCTGCCAGAATGAAAAACGACAAAGTGAAGCATGTTCAAAAAATCGACTGGAAAGGTATGGTTACCTTTAAAAATGGGTACAACACTTTTTATCTTATGATTCCTGTAAATTCCAATGATAATGCCAGAAAGATAAAGGCTGAATTTCAGCGAAGATAGCTTATGAAAAAGATTATATTTGTTTTTGCAATTTTGATTCATTCTTGTTTTATTTTTGCCGCAAAAGTTCCAAACTGGATTTTAGATGTTGATTCTGAATATCCAAAGGACATTTATTTGGCAAGGGTTGGTACTGGTGCAACGCTTGAAAATGCCCGGGCAGATGCACTTGGTCTGCTTGCAGGATATTTTAATGCTCAAATACTTGTTGACACAAAAGCAACAAACATTATGAACAACAAGGACAATAATGTTTCAAAAGAGCAAAATATCAATCAGGAAATAAATGTTGTTTCGGAAACGAGTCTTGTTGGGGTTGAATATTCAAATTCTTTCTTCAATAAAAAAGAAAAAAAATACTATATTGTTGCTTATTTGAACCGCGAAGAAGCCTGGAAAAATCTTGAAGACAAGTTGAATGTTTTGTTTGAGAAATACGAAGCTTTTCAGGATATGGCAGAAAAATCCGCTGATTTGATTACAAAATATAAGTATTCAAAAAAAGCCAGCAATGCAGGCGAAGAATTTTTAAATGAAGTTTATAAAGGATTTATAATTAATCCTGCAAAGAGGAAACTTTATAGACCAAAAATTGCAGAAATAAACCTGAAAATCGAAGAAAATTCACAAATTATTGTGCCTGTAAAGTTAAAAATCAATGGCGACTGCGAAAACATCATAAAAAATCTGATTGTAAATGAATTTAAAATGGCTGGATTTTTTATTGATTCAGACAGTACAAAGAAAAATTCATATTTACTTTGCGTGGATATAAAATCAAATGAAAAACTTGAAAACGAAATTTATTTTGTTTACCCAGAACTTTCTATTGAATTATTGAATTCTGCGGGAACACGCAAATTCTATTCTTTTGAAAAAAAATGGTCAAAAACGGCAGGTTTTTCCTTAAATCAAACGCAAAAAAAAGCATTCTCAAAAATTGCCGATGAACTGAACAACGTTATTAGCGAAGATGTAAAAAAGTCATTTTTGGAAAATTAAGTTTGGAAATTTATAAAAAATGAGCAATGATAAATTTAAAATTAAAAATGGAATATTACAAAAATATTGTGGAAGCGCTAGTGAAGTTATAATTCCAGCTGGGGTTAAAGTTATAGGCTCGCGTGCTTTTTCAGGAGCTCTTGACTTAGAAAAAGTAACAATCCCCGAAGGAGTGGAAGTTATAAGTGATAAGTCTTTTGAGTATTGTTTTTTCTTAAAGGAAGTGGTTTTACCACATTCGTTAAAAAAGATTGGGAATCGTTGTTTTGCTACTTGTAATATAAAAGAACTAAATCATCCTTTGTTAAAAATTGAAAATGGATTGGCAATAAAGGATAATAGTCTTTTATATTGTGCAGATAGTTCACTTGATAATGTAATAATTCCTGAAGGTATTGAAGTGATAAATGCCAGTGCGTTTGATATGTGTGACGCGGAAAGTGTTACTATTCCTAATAGCGTTAAATCTATTGAATTCTTTGGTTTTGGCGGTTGCACTAATCTAAAGTCCGTAAAACTACCTGAAGGTCTTAAAGTGATAGAAGCTTTCGCTTTTGCTTTTTGTGAAGAATTAGGTCCGGTGATTATACCAAAAAGTGTTGAATCAATTGGATGCGATGCCTTTTATAGAACAAATAAGTTTGGAAATATATTGAAAGAGCAGAAATGCAAAAATGATTCGTGCGGATATGATAAATGTGTTAGAATCTACAATTCCGATGGTTCTTTAGATATTTATAATTATGAAGAGCCAGAAGATGATTTTGATAACATCTATCAGAGAGAATATATTGCTCATTTTAAAAATGAAAAAGATATGAAAGCCGCCGGTTGGATAGAGGATTAATATTCTGATGAGCTGGCAAGTATTATTGATGAAATCAAGATAATTGTTTTTTTTAATCCTTTAAACATCCCACTGGCACAACATAAACTCCATCTGCACGGCGATAGGCAAATTTTCCAGTTCCAGTAAGAACCATCAGAAATGAAGGTTCTTTCATTTTGTCTGTGTCAATCTTTGTGCTGAATTTTTTCAGGGTTTCGGCGCCTTCTTCTATCAGTCTGTCGCCGCCAAGTTTAATTTCTATCAGACCGAAAGAGCCGTTACGAAGATGGACTACGGTATCACATTCTAGCCCGGATTTATCGCGGTAGTGGTAAACCTGACCGTCGATGCTTTCTGCATAAACCCGAAGGTCGCGCACGCACATGGTTTCAAAAAACAAACCCATTGTGTTCAAATCTTTTGTGAGGTCATCCGGTCCAAGACCAAGACTGGCGGTTGCAATCGAAGGGTCAGTAAAATACCGTGTGTCGGAGGTTCTGATTGCTGTTTTGGAACGAAGATTTGGATTCCAGGCCGGCATATCTTCAATCACAAAGATTTTTCGCAAGGCATTTGTGTAAGCATAGACAGTATCTTCAGAAAGTGTTTCAGAATCATTAACAAGAATATCTTCTCGCAGCACTGCATAAGAAGTTTGACTGCCTTGATGCCTCGAATAAGATTTCATCAGTCTTTTTGCGCGCTCAGAATCCCTCTGCACGTTATCAACTCTCGAAATATCAGTGTTCACAATTGCATCAAAATAATCAAAAGCTTGCTCCAAAGCAACATCTTCTTCCATGTCAATTGCCCCAGGCCAACCACCACGGCAAATCAAAAAAGCCAGCTTATCGATGTTTTTAACTTTATTTTCTGCAAGGAGCTTTTTCGGCTGATTGAACATTTCTTTGAGACTGACCTCGCCGGATGATTCCCCTGACTCAAACAGAGTCATAGGACGCATTTTTATCCAGGCAAAACGACCTGTTCCAGAATGAAAAATCTTATCGGTAACTGGAGGAACTGCGGAACCCGTAAGAATAAACTGTCCGACACTGTTTCTATGGTCTACTTCAAAACGTACGGCATCCCAAAGCTTTGGAGCAATCTGCCATTCATCTATAAGACGAGGCGTTTCTCCTTCTAGAAGTTTTGAAGGTTCTATGTCAGCCGCCGTAAGATTTGCCGTAACATCTTCTGGCTTTGACATATACAGAATGCTTTTAGCCATCTGCTCGGCAGTTGTAGTTTTTCCGCACCATTTTGGTCCTTGTATAAGAACCGCACCTTTTCCCCTCAATTTACGAGCGAGAATATTATCTGAGATTCTTGGTCTGTACATAGTTATATTTTATACTTTGTTCGGTAATTTGGCAAGTTTTTGTTCGGTAATTTGGCTTATAATTAATCGGGCGTATGGCAGATTTTTAATCGGTAATTTGGCATTTAAGATAGCGTTGCAGGACTTTGCATTTTTTAGGTGAAAACAGGTACAAAATAAACAAAAATTATAAAAAACTTGAACTTTGACTTAGGTAATGAAGAAAAATAAAATTTCTCCTTTTCTCAAAACTACAGTTTTTTTCTCCAACATATAATATGTAAGTTCTGCGGTTCAGAATTTAAATATTATAAAACAAGAGGAGGCATGATAAAAAAGTAAACGAACAAGCGGTATTGTGATACGCTGAAGTGATT
>OBCM01000010.1_pt1 | contig 35734 bp, 49 predicted proteins | sample 1495921 | NCBI WGS metagenome assembly OBCM01 (sample SAMN03418274, study PRJEB22391) | human gut metagenome | biome: human-gut; feature: organic feature; material: feces | host: Homo sapiens | place: Tanzania | collected 2013-01 | reverse complement strand
AATTATATAATTATATTAGAGGTGATATTTATGATAAAATTTAATCTAAGAGTTTTGATGGCTAAAAAGGATATTAATCAAATAAAACTGCACGAAGCTACAGGGATTAATAAAGATAGCATAGGAAGATACTATCATAATACTACTAAAAGAATAACATTAGAACATTTAGATATTTTGTGTAAATTTTTTGATTGTAAAATAGAAGATTTATTAGAATACACTAAAGAATAAAAGCCACTAAGTTAATTTCCAACATTTCACAATCCATTTTAGTATAAAGATAGCATTTATTTGTTTTTTATTACCATCTTTGTATAAACTTAATATGAAATATTTATCTAACTGAACATGTTCAGTTAGTAAAGTTATATTGTTCCTACTATTTTGATAATACCTTTTACAGAACTTTCAAAAGAAACAATGATCCCAAAATCCAAATTATTAGATGTAGCTATAAAATTATTATTAGAAAAATATAATAAATAAAAAAAGCATCAGGATTACCTGATGACTTTTTTATGAAAATTAATTCCAAGGAGTTGTTATTTGGAGAGTTACAATATTAATATATCCATTTTTAGAAAAAGTTATGCATTATTCTATACTATCTATACTCAATCGCATGCCGTATTTGCTATCCATTAATGTGAAATTTGCTATATGTCTGCTAAAAGGTTCTAATTTTAATAACTCCATATCTGTAGAACTTATAGTAAAAGAACTTCCGTCGTTTATACACGCTATTCCTACTGCTACATAGTGTTCACCATTTTGTTTTACCTTTTCATTTACATTCAATATTAAACATTCTAAATTTTCTATTTTCATCTTAAATCCTCCTACAATCTACCATTCTTTATTTTTCTTTTTCTAGATCATAATAATTGACCATCCCTTTGTGGTCCCTATATCCTATTTGATAAGAATTACAATAATTTATTTTATATCCTTCAAATTTTTCTAATATTTCTTTTATATCTTCTTTAGTGTAGCATGTAGTAACTAGAGGTTTATTTAATGTTTTGCAACTATATCCATATATTCTATATCCTTCTAAATTTTTGTCAGCCATGGACTTAGTTATATAGCTGCTTATATAAAGTGCAACATTTGTATTTTCTTCTTGACCTAATTCTCTGATATCTATTATTCCGTATGGCCAGTAATGTTTTCCAAAATAATTTTCAAGTGTTTTATGATCTTTGCTTTTTCTAGTGTTACTTTTGGATAATTTTATATTTATTGGTATATTACATAGAACATGAAAATGAAGTCTTTGAGTTCTATCTCCATATTCCAAACACCATAAGTACTTTAAATCTTTATAAACTCTTCTAAGTTTAGTAAAGAATATATTTAGGTATTTTTTACTTTCTTTATAATCCTTTTCTTCTTTGAACGTTAAAGTTATAAATGTTTTCATATCTTCATTTGCTCTTACTAATCTCATTATATGATTCTTCGCGTCTTTTAGTGAGCGTTTTCTATCTTTTTTATTTAAATTTTTTTCTCTTCTTTCTTTTCTTAATTCTTTTTGTATAGCTTTTATAGATTCATCCAAAGGTTCATGTAATTCTTCATCAGCTTTTTTCTTGATGATATAATTATTTATTTTAAATATTTCAATTCTATCTCCGCTTTTAATTATTTTTAAATTATACATTCGACACCTTTTGAGTTATTACGCTACTAAACAAGTTTAGCGTAATACTAAAATTTATTTTTTATAATCTTAACCATTGCCTTCAACAATAATTACGCATTTCGATGTCACCCTATTTTACTCCAAATAAATTTGGGTAAAGGGTTCCATCTCATGCTGCATTATTGTTTCAGCCAATTCTAATTTCATAAATCATAAGTTTTACCACGGCGCAAACCTTGGTTATCAGCAATATAAAACTCTCGTTGTTTTAATACTGGATCATCACTTGGAACACTGCAACCAAGTACTGCCCTAATAGAAGCTTCTTCTAAAGTTCTCATGCAAATTCTAACGTTAAATAAATTTTTAAATTTAATTACTTCTTTAGTTCCTTCTTGAGATATGCAAATAATATAAACATTATAGTGTCTAGCCATAGCTAACAAATCATATAAAGCTTTTTCAATTTTTTTATCTTTAATCAGCACTAACAATTCATCTATTAATATATAATGTGTTTCTGAATCGCTTGTGCGTCCTTCTAAACATGTTTCTAAATAAGCTAATATATTTTCATTGCCATTAATATAATTAGCTTCAAGGCTCGTAAAATCAGTTTCAAAGGCATTTAAAATAGTTATTGATTTTTTATCTTGTAAGCACTTTTCTACCATTTTAGATTTTCCACAATTACTAATGCCTACTACTAACATATGAGGGTCTATATTCATGTTTACTCTTATCGGTGTTTTATTATCCCTGTATCCTAATGTTAATATCTTTTCTTGGTCTTCATTTTCATAAAGTTCATCTTTAAACACATCACACTTATCATATCTATCTATAAAAGAACACCATTTATCGTAGATATAATTTGTTATTCCTGTTTTATCCATAATGTACTTGGTAACAATAGAATAGCTTAAAACTTCAACAAACATCGCAACCTCTTATTTATTTTTATGTTATAAACTATTCTTAAAATTCGTAATTTGTTACAAAAAAATAAAAGCTAGAATTAACTAGCTTTCTTTTTTAATAAATTCAATTTTTAAATCATAGCCTAAAGCTTCAGCGATTTTTTCCAAATCACTTGTATATAAATTATTTCGTCTTAGTTTATTACTTAAATTAGATGTACTATTATCAATCCTTTTAGCAAGTTCAGTAACAGTAACACTTTCATCAATCATAATCTTTCTTATAGTTTTTTCTATATCTAACATTTTATCACCTCTTACTAATATTATACATTTATTAATTTAAAAATACAACTAAAAAGTTAAAATAAATTATTTTTAAAATATTTTATTTTAAAGTGTTGACATTAAATGTAAAAGGAGTATAATAAAATCATAAGGTAAGTACTTACAAAAAAGTAAATTATAGGAGTGAGAAATAATGAGAGATTTAATACCGATAGAATGGAATAACCAAAGAATAATGACAACTAAAATAGTGGCAGAATGTTATGAAACAGAAGAAAGAAGAATTACAGAAAACTTCAACAGAAACAAAGAAAGATTTGTTGAAGGAAAACATTATTATAAATTAACAAGAGAAGAGTTAAAGCAATTTAAGAACTTGGTCGCTGAAAGCGTATCAGTTAGCAGTAAAACACCTGTTCTATATTTATGGACCGATAAAGGATTATTAAGACATGCTAAAATACTTGATAACGATAAAGCATGGGAAGTATACGAAATGCTTGAAGATACTTATTTTAAAGTTAAAGAAAAGCAATATACATTAAAAGAAGTAAGTGAAGAAGTGAAACTTGAATTTATAGCCTTTGAATGCACAGCCAACTTATTAAATTTAAATGAAGTAAGTAAATTAGCAGGAGCAGAAAAGATATATGATGATCATGGAATTTCAAAAGCAGCATTACCAAAATACGTGAAATCTAAAGGAGTAACAAAATCAGCAACAGAATTATTAAAGAAATTCAACACAGGAATATCAGCAACAAAGTTCAATAAGATAATGATAGAAAAAGGATATCTAAAAGAATTAGAAAGAAGATCTACCAAGAACCCTGATAAACCTAAAAAATTCAAAAATTTAGTAAATACTAAATACGGTGAGAATCAAGTTAATCCAAAGAATCCAAAGGAAACACAACCTATGTATTATGAAGATAAGTTTGAGGAGTTATTAAAAGAATTAGGAATAAAATAATTAGAATGGAGTTGATATTGTGAAAAGAAAGAAAATACATGATATTTTAGATACTAAGGAAAAAGAAAGAATGTCTATCCAAAGATGCATAGAATTTCAAAATAAAGATGAAAATAGAACAACTATACTAGCTTTTAGTGGTGGGAAAGATAGTGTTGTAGCATATATGATGGCTGCTAAAAGTGGAATTAAATTTATACCTATGTATTCTCCCACTTCTGTAGATCCTCCAGAATTAATTAATTATATTAAAAAAGAATTTAATCCTTGGGTCAGATCAAAAGGCTACCCAGAAGTAGTTTTTAAAAAATATAACACATTTTCAAGTAAAAGAGTTAAAGGAAAAATGACCGGCAAGCCAATTACTATGTGGTCACTTATAGCAAACAGAGCAATGCCACCTACTAGAATGGCTAGATATTGCTGCGATGAATTAAAAGAAAGAACAGGCGAGGTCGGCGATACAGTTTTTACAGGGGTAAGATGGGAAGAAAGTAAAACGAGAAGCCAACAACAAATGGTCAGTTTTTATAAAGGTAAAATAATGGTAAGACCTATAGTAGATTGGACAGAATACGAAGTTTGGAGTTATATCCTAGAGAATGAAATACCATATTGTAAATTATACGATCAGGGATGGGATAGAATTGGATGCATTGGTTGTCCTCTTGGAAAAGGACAAAAGAAAGAATTACAGTTATACCCTAAATTTAAAGCAGCTTATATAAGAGCCTTTGAAAAGATGATACAGTATAGAAAAGACAATGGTATGGAATGTGAATGGAAAACGGGAGAAGAAGTTATGAAATGGTGGACCGGAGATGTAAAAAAGAAAGAAAAAGAAATAGATGGGCAATGTAGTATGTTTTAAATAAAAATAATTAGATTGGAGTTGGTTTTGTGAAAGAATTAATTATACTAATATTATTAGGAATAGGTGCTTCTACAGCGTGGCTTATACTTTCTTTGCTAACAGGTGCTATAGTTATGAAAGTTGTTGTATATTTAATTAATAAAATAGGAGGTAAAAACTAATGAATATATGGAGTTTACTTAAAAAGTATGATTGCATAAACATAAAGATAGATTCTGCAGAAGAAATGAAAGAAATGCTAGAACTAGCAAAAGAAAACAATTTTTATATAGATTATGAAGATTATCACAAAGGAATATATGTTTATTTCGAAGGAGACAATTTAGAATTCACTAATGCTAATTTAGTAGATAGGCAAAAAACAAAACAATACAATTACAATTTTCAAAAAATAAAACACCACCTAAAATAAGAGCCAGTTTATTTCTGGCTCTTTTCTTTTAAATATTTATAAGCACTACATTTCCTACAGCCTATTTCACTGCAGCAACAATAAGTGTATAATACTTCATATTTATCTTTATCTAGTTTGGAAAAATATAAACTATTATTACTGCTGCTACAATATATTTTATTAACTTCGCCTTCAATTTTATTTTTGAAAAATGGGCATACTGTTTTAATATCATTCAGCATATCCGTATTTTTCCCCAGTAGATAAATCTCTAACTTTCATATATCCTTGTTGCCCATTAGACCTATTATATACTATCCAATTAAATCCATTCTTATCTAATATTACTGTATGATATATAACACTTTCTCCTGCATAATAACATAATCCAGTTTCGTATCCATCACAAGGTTGAGTTCTTATTTGTACATTTGTAGTAAAGTAAAATGTTCCATCTTCTGCGTATGTTTTACTATTTGAAGCTTGAGGAATATTTGAATATCTTAAAGTTCCGTTCTTATCAAATACACAATATCCGGCAGGGCAATTAGCCTTGGCTCCTTCTAAAGTTCCACTTGCAAATATTTGACTTGAAGGTGAATTATCACTCTTCCTTACTCTGAATGGAGCATCTGAATTTGTAGCTGCATTTGAAGTAGTAGGAGTAGTTGTTGAAATTGAAGGAGTTGAAGTGCTCACAGAAATATTTAATATTCCCTCAACTATAGCTTTAGCAACTTTATCGGCTCCTAAACTATCATATAATTGTTTATCAGCAACAGAGTCGCAGAAACAAGTTTCTATTAATATAGCATGAGCATTAGTGTTTACTAATACATAAAATTCCTCAGTTTTAACTCCTCTATTCATAAATCCTAATGAAACCATTTTTTGCTGGACTCTACTAGCATATCCTAAATTAGTATTATAAGAACTATCTGATCCATAATAACTTCTAGGCGCTAAATAAACTTCCGTTCCTCGTCCTCCACCCGCATTAAAGTGAATTGCTATGTATAAATCCACATCATTAGCATTAGCTTTAGATGTTCTCGCTCCTAAAGAACCATACATGCTAGAAAATTGGTTACCATTATCCACAGTGACATCTATAACTTCATGCCCATTTGCCCTAAGTAAGTTTATTATTTTATCTCCTAAAATTCTATCATACTCACTCTCTGAAAATCCACCGACACTTCTACCGTCTGCTGAAGTATCAAACCCATATAAACAATGTCCTTTATCAATTGCTATCTTCATAAATACACTCCTTTTTATTCATTTTTATTTAATTGTTTTATTAGTTGGTTGCTATATACAGTTACTCCTGTAACTAATATACCTTGTATTATCGCTTCTACATTTACGCCCATTATTGCTATGCTAAAAGCTATTCCTATTGGTGTTAACACTACTGGTATATATTTATCTTTTAATAATTCTGTGCCTTTTAAAATGTTTCCTATTATGTATAAAACAGGTACTAATATTATTGCATTTTCTGTTATATATTTTAAAAAATCCATAAAATCACCTCACTATCTTTTGCCGATTATATATCCTATCACTATACTCATTATACCGGTTATAAGGCTAGTTATTATAGTTTCCCATCTTTTTGCTGGTTTCCCTACCACTTCTTCTTTTAATTCTTTCACTACTGCACTTAATTCTGTAACTGTTTGATTCAGTAAAGCTATCTGCGTACTAAAACCATTATGATCCTTTATTTCTTTTTTCATTTCGCTAACTGTACTTTTTAAATTCTCCATTTCTGATTTTAACATTATAAGTTCTTCGTTAGTCATAAGAAGCTCCTTTCTTGAAATAAAAAAAGAAGGCAAATTATTTGCCTTCTTTGTTTGGTTGCTTAGAAGCGTTAGTTGGCTTGCTTGGCTTAGGTGGCTTAGGAAACAAAATACTTTTAATCCATTCCCACATCATTATTCACCTCCTTTTTGACTTCCTCTTTATATTCTGTATAGTTGTAATTTTCTGTGTGTTCAGTTGTGTTTTTAGCTCGTATTTCTTCAGAGTAATCACTTGTAAAATACATATAGCTGAAAAAACATATAAGTATAGTGAAAGAAGTTATTATAGCGATGCATATATGTTTTATAGATTTTATATATTCCTGCTTTGAATTAATTGAGATTATATCTGTTAATAATTTTATAGTTTCGGCTTGTTTTTTATACAAATCTTCCACTATACCACTTCCTAACTTTGAAATATAGTTCAATAAGAGATTTTTCTCTAGTTTTAGATTCTTTTCTAGTATCTATTAGTAGTTATGCAAAAGAGCCGCGAACAACCCTTGACTAATGGCAAATTTTAAAAGTTCTTGATCCATATTATCATTCCTCTCATATTTGCCCCATCTCCCTTATAAATTTATTTAAAAAAATTATCAGTATTAATATCAAATATTTTTCTTGGTTTTACGATTTCTCGTAGAATAATTAATTAATTGTAATATCCTCAAATTTACCATTCAATGAGGTTGTATTACTAATAGTAAGACCTTTAATAATTTGATATCTACTTTCATTGTATAATACTCCACCGTTAAAAGTATTATTTTTAAAATACAATCTTATTGCTTTTTCTTTATTCCTATCATTATTAAAAACGCAATTAAAATTCGTAAAAGTATTTCCTTCTAAAAAACATCCTCCGCTAAACCATTCAGTTACTACTCTTAATGCTTTTCCTGATGTTGTTGAAAATGTATTGTCTATTATTCTTGTATGATAACATCTATTGGATATTCCAACTTCTTTGCTAAAAACATTATTATAAAGAACTATTGATTCACCTGCACATTGCACATAACTTCTTGTGGAAGTTTCATCAAATGTACAATTTTTAATAACAAGACATCTCATATTTTCCCATCCATCTTCTAAATCTATATCAGCCGTAGCATTTGCTCCTCCATTATTATTGAAATTACAATTATCAATTACATTGTGTGTTCCTTGGCCGCTATAAGCTACTCCTAATGATTTACAATGTTGTATAGTACAATCATGAATATTTAAATAATCCGAAGGAACGTATTCCAATAAATACGAAACAGAGTTCCCAAAATCTGTATTACCATTTCCTACTTTAGAATCATTTAAATCTAACATTACATATTTTGCTCCGTTTGGTATATTTATTTCTCTATATGGCCTTACTGTAAAAACTTCTTTTATTAATGTTTTGCTTGAATCATAAAATCTAATGTTAAAATTAGCTGCGTCATCAATAGAACCCCAACCACCATATCCAAACGGATTTCCTATCATTAAATTATTAGTAAAAGATGATATATTTATATAATTAATTGTAGTCCAATTATTTGCAGAAATTTCATTTAAATTATCTTTACTTATATAAGCCATTGCTTTTCTGTCTCCATATCCTATAGCAAAACCGTAACCTAGAAATTTTTCTACAATTAAATTATCTAGTTCAATATGGTCTCCATTACAAACAATGCCATGAACGAACTCTTGACAATCACTAGAATCTCTGTTATCTCTATCACCCCTAATAGTTCCATTGGTTAATCTACAATTATGAGTTCCAGAAGGAATGTTTATTAATTTTATTTCCTGCTCTGTAGAAGGTTCTTGCTGTAATATAGAACCTCCCAAATCTAACACTAAGTCGCTTAGTAAAGTAATACTTTTTTTACTTCCAATCAGATAAGTTCCATTAGGCATAACAACTTTTTTATATCCTTGTTCTTTTGCCCAAGCTAACATCAGATTGAAATTATCTGCTGTTTCCGTAATTCCATCATTTGATATTCTGTGGTCAGCCAATACAACATTATAAGTTTCCGAATCACTTATAACAGTTTCTGAAGGTGATTCAGTAACCTCTAATGGAATTGATCCTATTACCTTTTTTTCATCTGGACTTTTTACAGTAATAATACAATTACCAATATTTTTAGGGACTATTGTCCCCATTTTTATATCGGCAATTGTATTATTATCTACTTCAAATATAGGAAGTATGTTATCAGCATCTATAGGATATATATCTACTCTAATAGGGACAATATCGTCAACACTCATTGTAACTGATTTATCAAATATATTTATAGTCTTAACATTTATAGAAGATGTATCTGGAACAATAAAATTAAATCTTCTATCTCCTATATAACAAATTATTTTTTTATCTTTGTTGTACATAATTCACACCCCAATTACTTATTCTGTAGTTACAGTGTCTCCAAAGAAATTGGTTTCTAAATCATTTATAACATTTAAAATTCCTATTTCATCTTGTACAGAGGATACATCCACTGTCCTAACATCTCCTCTTGTATCAGAATAACAAAGTTGCTTAATCGCAACTCCTGCAGAATGTCCTAAATCCATCATGGTTTTAACAAGTCTTATTGAGCTTAACGCTATATGACTTGCACCATAAGCTCTACATGCAACTAAGCTATTTGTATAACATTTAGGAATTAAAGCTTCATAAGGAACTCCATTAGGTATAATGCTTGAGCAATGATAACTTTGATTGTGAATATCTACATACCATGTTGATAAAGCGATAGTATGTTCAGATTGATAATTTGATGAATCTATCTTAGTAAGTAAAGTATTTTGAGTTACAGTAGATTCACAAGCAATTCTAAATTTCTCTCTTATAGCTAGTAATTTCCTTATTCCTCCAAAGGTACTTATATTTGTTGTAGGGACTCCATTTAAGCAATATAAAGCATAAGCTCTATCATATCCGTCAGCTTCATTGTAAAGAACACTTTTTTCTACAAAATCTTGTAAATTCATTTTAGTTCCCCAAGACCAAGATACAGAGTTTAAAGTGTTTTTAAAAGTAGGATGTGGAAAACTATATCCAAAATTAGCTTTTTGAACCATGCCATCGTTAGGGAATTTTTTATAATGTTGTCTATTTGGTAATAAACTATGTGAAGCTTTTTTGTAATTAACCCCAGTTATAAAAACTGCTGGTTCTACGGTATTTATGCCATAATGGTTTGGTGCTTCTTCAGAAGGATATACGGTTTCATTAAATCTTGCTCTACCATCAGTTCCTACATAATAATCAGTATCCAATGTTAGCTTTGAATCAGATGTGAATAATACACCATCTCCGCTGCAATCAATAAAATAATCAGCGAAAATATCAAACTCTTTACCATTTAAAGTATTTTTAACTGTTATAGATTCTACTTTTTTATCAACAGAATTAGTCTTTTTTAATTCATGATTTATTAAAACATCAATAGTTCTATTAAGGTCATCAAAATATTTATCCGAAAACCATCCATCATTTATTTTTATATGATTCCCAATAAAATTATTTATTACACTTCCAGGATCTGTAAATTGTGACGCTCTCCATAATTTATCAAATTCATCTCCACTTCCTACTTTAGCTCCAGTATGGTCAGAAGTTGTATTATTATAAAATTCCATAGTTCCATTTGCATATGCTTCTTTTACCACAGGTTTATACCAATCACACATAGGGGAAGCAATAAGCATTCCGACCCCATTGCAATGTGTTCCTCCTAACGTATCTAATCTTTCAACTAAACACACTCTCAATCCACTGTCTTTCAAAGCGTAAGCTGCACCTATCCCGCCTGCTCCTCCACCAACAATACAAACATCATATTTCTTTTGTGGAATAATATCGTTTGTAAGTGGAATAAATATAGTTTTTAAATATCCATCAGAATCTAAATACACTATATTATTTTTATAAGCTATAGAACCATCAAATTCTACTATGGTTGAATCTTTATAAAACCAAAAATCTCCAACTTTTGCATTGGACTTTGTTTCACTATATTTATTATAATCAAATTCACCTTTATAGTTTAATAATTTTGTACTATAGGTTTGTATTTTTTCAATTGCAATAGTTTCTAATTCTCCACTTTTTATTAAATCTTGCAATGTTACATTACTATTATCTATATATACTCCGCTAGCTGTAGTAACTGGATAATATGATAATTTTTTCACCTTTGATTTCATAATTATTTGCTTGCCTCCCTAATTTCTTTTTCTACTTGTTTAAAGTTTCTAGTAATTTCAGCAGAACTTAAAGCTTTATTATAAATTCTTAACATATATAAATCTGATACTCCAAATTGAATACAACTATTATTATTGTCTAAATTACTATGATTGTTATTAGTCCATTCATAAACTAAATTACCATTTACATAAACTTCGTCTTGAAGGCCGTTTCCTCTTATTACTAATGTAATATGATATACGTTTGGTGTTGTAATAGTTCCGTCAGAAGAAGCTATAAATACATTTGGGATTTCTTCAGTTATATTTGTAGTCATAGTGTTCCAACCTATATCAAATTTTAAGCCTGTTTCAGTAAGGTCTCTAGTTTTGAAAGATAATCCTGAGCAACTGGAATTATTAAACGAAAATCTAGTACTAAAAATTTCTACCATATTAACAGAACTGCTTGGGGCTAAAACAAGGTTTCCTTCTGACATACTAGAATAATTCGCTCTTAAACCTATTTCAAATTCAATGGTATATGGATAACTTCTTTGAGAATTTGAATTAATACAGAATGGACTATTAGTTTGTTTTGCACCGTAGCCTTTATTAATTTGTAATTTGTTCCCTACAAACCCTTGCACTCCATCAACATAAGAATTTGGAGTGTTAGTAAGTTTACACTCTGTTGCATTTCCAGTTAAATCAGTTATTTCACCAGTATATCCATCTTCATAAGTTGTAAAATTATAATAAGTTTCTAATGAATCAGTTACATATCCATCATCTTCACTAACCACAACATCAAATGTAGATGTAAATCCTTCATAAGTGACTGTCATTGTTGAAGTAGTATTTGCTGTTAATGTTCCTGTTATTTCATAATCACTAACATTAGCTGTGGTTGAATCTGCGTAAGTAGCAGTAACTACTAAATCTTGTTTTAAATCATTTAAAGGTGTTGACGGTTTTATAATCTTACCACCCTGAGTATACACTGCTGAGATATTTGTAACTGTAGCAACTGGCCTTTCTGTTACTACTACATTAAAAGTATCAGTAAATCCTTCACATGATACTGTTATAGTTGAAGTTCCAGTCAATAAATTTCCACTTAATGTATAATTTGTAGTAGTAGTTTCTGCGTCATCCACATATATCTTATAAACGGTTAACATTCCTTTTAATGAATCTAAACTAGAAGTGTTGAATACCACATTACTTCCTTGCACAAAGTTTGCTCTTATACCTTTTACGATAAGTTCAGATCCTTCAATATAAAATTTTTCATTTTCTTCTAAATCAGCCCAAATGTTGTCAACGCTTATAGGATTATTTGTCATGTATTCATTAACTGCATTTTTTATTTCTTCATTAGATATACTTGTTAAAAATCCAGAATCATTTGTTAATTGACTTGTCTTTGTTGGTATATCGCTAGTTGCTACGTGATGACTTTGAGAATGGTTGTAAGCTGTAGCTAATTGAGTAACTTGTTCTGTGGTTAGCCCTGCCCCACTTCCACTAGGAGCGTTTACCCATGCAAGTGCTGTACCTGTACTATTTACAGCTAATAACTTGTTTGCGTCAGTACTTGAATAATCAGGCACTCCTGTGACTACGTTATTATCATCAACTAAATAAATAGTATTTTCGTCTTTATCTACTATAGAATCGTATTCTTCTTTTGTCATAGGATTACTGAATTTTTTTCCGTTTAAAGTTATAGCATCTACTCTTGTTAAAGCGTCGTTAATATCATTTATTTCTTTTGTCAAACCACCGTTAGAATCACCTATAGCTGTTCTGTTAGCTTCTATTTGAGCAGCTTGTTCTGCTGTAGCCCCACTTTGTACTGGATGTTCTGTAAGATAATTATTAACAGCTGTATTTATATCTTCTTGAGATACACTTCCAGCACCTAAATAATCTACATATCTTTGAACTTGGTCTATAACTGAATTAGCTACACCATAACTATCAGCTTTTAAAGAAAGTACTTTATAATCTGTCATTTTATTAGAGTTTGTTTCATCTTCTAATACAGTAATAATCATACCTATATAAGGAGATGGTATGTTTTTTATATCTGCATATAATTTAACCTCGGTTCTTGGATCTAAAGGTTGATTTTTACCTGATGGTTTTGCGGGCCCACTAATATTAATTGTTTTATTACCATAACTAAAATCTGTTGCCATTATTTTATTACCTCCTAATCTACATATATAAATGTTTCACCTTGTGCTGTAAGCATTTCACCATATAACTTGCAAGGTACTGTGTTGATTGTGATATCTATACCGTTAGCACCTGATACATCTTCATCGAAAGGGACTTTGCCACCAAATCCATTGTCTTTAGTTACTGAATAATTTTTAGCAGTAGGAACTACTACAATTTGGTAATCTCCGTTAGCTGTTTCACTATATAAACCTAAACTTGTTTTTCCTAAAGTACTAGGTGTAGATTTAGTTAGCTTACCATCGGCAGCACCTTTTAATATCATGGCTTCAGTAATTGCATTATATTGTATTACTTTGCCACCTACATCGGCTATAGGTAATCTACCGTAATACATATAAGGAGTAGTATCTGCATCTATGTTATTTACTGTTACTGTACAAGTCTTAGTAGCCACAGTTTTCTTGGATTTAAATGTTAAAATACATTGATTATTGTTAAAGTTTCCTGCAAGATGTGTTCCTGTTACTGTTATCGCTTGATAAGTATTATAATTTTGTGGTGTAAATGTTAATGTAGTTTTATTTACACTTGCATTACCATTATTTAAAGTTATCGCAACATTTTGATTTACACTAGGAGCTGTACTTAATTTAACTTGTATAGTACCCGTAGCATTTTCGTTAATGGTTAATGAAGTTTTATCTAAAACTATTTCTCCATAAGTGTTATCATCCTGCATATTTTCTGCTAAATATTTAAGATAATATTCTTCTACTGTTTGTGGATTAGGCATAGCAGAACTTCCACCAGTTGCAAGTCCCTTTAAAAATAGTTCATACCTACTATTAGCTTTTAAATTAGGTGTATTACCCAAAGCTAAAGCATGTAAAAAGGTTTCTATTCTACTTGTAGGCTTAGGAATTGCACCATTAAATCCTGATCCACCTGCTTGACTTGCTAGGTATGCAAAATACATCTCTTCTTTATTTGCCGGCGTTGGTATATTTCCACTACCTTTACACCAAATATAAAGATAAGTTTCTATTTTGGAACTAGGCTTAGGTAATTTTGCAGTATCCCCATCTGCTAAACATTTCATTATTATTTGTTTTTTAGTAATAGGATTCATAAGTTATTCCCCTTTCTTATAAGTTTGGATCTGGTTGAATTAAATCTTGATATCCATCTAAAATTAAAATATCATCTACTGTTTCCTTAAATTGTCTATAGTTTTTTCTGTAGACTATACTGTAATCTAAATGCCCACCTTCTATTCTCATAGCTAAATATCCTGCCACTAAATATCACCCCCTATCTCTATTAGATAATCTATAGCTTCTTGAGCAGCTTTTAGTTGCTCTTTAATATTTTGCAACTCTTCTGTATATAATTCTTCTTTTGCTTTTTCAATTTCTTTGTAGTATTCCATAGTTCCAGTGGCATTATCTATTTTTTTATACAAAATATACTTTTTACTTGGATCATAACCATTTTTATAAAATTTTAAAATCAATTTATCACCTACTTACCCACTACATTAATAAATAATGTACAACCGTAAGCATCATCTGTATTATTAGGGATATAAATGTTAAATCCTTTAGATGTAGGAGTTGTAAATATAACATCTCCACTAAATTTACCAGACAAAATTTCTGCTTGGCCTGCTGATAAATTCACACTAACAGAATAAGTAGTGCCTATACTATAAAAGTAAGATAAAGTAACGGCACTGTAATTTCTCCCACCAACCTTAGTCGACGCTATATAATTGGGACTTAAATAGAAATACATACTAGATATTTTCATACCTGTTTCTTTAAATTCCATTAAGTTTGTATTTAAAATATAGTTGTCATTCTGCTCGTGGTTGTAATATGTTACCATTTTGCCATCTTCTAAATTTTTAACTTTATCTTCTAGCATGTGGATAGATTTATCTAAACTTTCTAATATATATTGCCCAGGATAATTTCTTTTGTCTGTTATATTAGATGTTTGTATACTTGTTGCACCTACACCAACTAATACTTCTGCTAATAAAATATGGTTGCTATCTGTAGCTGTACTTGAGATTACTGGACTTGTTGTAGGAGTTCCTTTTGTTACAACAAGCTTACTGTTTGCACCGTTAAATTCTATACAAATAGCATCTTTTCTTGGAAGTGAGCCAGTATTGCTACTTATAGTTAAACTAACAGTAGTACTATTTTGATAAAACATTCCATTGTTAAAAGCTGAACCAGATGATATCGAAACTGTCATATCGGGGCTTGTTTTTGCTGTAACCTTCAAGGACGTTGATAATATTAAAGTTTTATCTTTAATTAATGCTTTATTTAAATTTTGTATATCACTTGTATAATAAATATGATTGCTTGATGCAACAGGATAAATTTTTTCTGCCATTTTTTTCACTCCTTTCTAATATCTATAACTAACAATGTTGTTTTTTCTAAATATGCAATTACCTAAATTAATTTTTACTGTATTATTAGAAATATCTACTGTATATTCCATTACTCTATATTTTCCTTTTAAATTTAACAATTCTGAATCTATTCCTATATAATCACCTGGCTCTATATGAAATATATCTAAATCATCAGTTATATTAGCTTCCAATTCTATATTTACAATAGGAGAAGATACTTTTTTAAGTTCTTGTTCTGCATATTTCTTAGCTGTTTCCACTAACCTTATATCGTTAACACTAAGTACTTCTTGCTTTAATCCAAATAATTTTATACTTTCTTTATCTTCTGCTATATAATAAACACTTCTATCTACACTTGATCCATCTTCTAATTCTTCTGTAAATTGGTTCAAAACATATACTTGATTAATTATTTGAGAATAATCTATTATAGCTTGACTGCAATCTATTAAATTACCATCATGTATTATATAGAACTCCGATTTATCTTCTCCGTATTCTGAATATATGTTCATTTTACGGTTTCGATCTATATTAAAATATAGGCAGCCATCTTCTATAAATTCATTTATTTTTTCATCTAATTTATCATCCCATTTAATAATTCGAGTTGTTTTTATTTTGGAATAATCTTTATTAATCCCTTGAGTTACACCTGTATTATCATAATAATTTTGCGTGCCTAATAGGCTTAAAATTAATTCTCCGTGGCCTACATTTGTGTAAGTCTCTTCTAAGTACTCCATATTATTACTTGATATTGCAAAGTCGAATAAATGTTTTTGCATACGGTTTTTAAGACATGAAAAATATCCCTCACATATAATACTCATTTGATTCAATCCTGAATTAGAAGGATTAACCACAACACCCCACCATATACATTCTTCAGAATTATTTTCTGCTAAATATAATTCTATACAATCACCGGGCATGAAATTAATTTCGTTTTCTCTTATATATTTAATTGGAGTATTGAAACTTAAATTTCCAGTACCATTTAATGTTTTAGTATAGGTAAGATTGGAGAATAAATATATTTCACAATTATCTTTTAACACTTTATTTCTATCATATAATTTTAAGTAATACATTAAATCACTTCCTTATATGATATTTCAACTGTACATGATCCAGAATAATCTACTTTTATTATATTAGAACCATTTACTAAACTTATATAACTTCCTGACTTATATCTCATATAAGATTTATTATTATACCTAATCTTTCTTGAAGACGGATTACAATCAATAAATAAAACATGTTCCGAAGAAATATTGCAATTAATTTTTAAAACTTCTCCAGTAGTTAAGTTAGATATATTAATATAATCTGTATCTCCTTTTATATTAAAGGTAGGATATATGGTGGTACTAGGATTTAGTATTTCTGTTGTATTACCTATTAGTGTTTCATTAAATTCAAACCCACTTTCGCTTATAGTAAATCCATCAGGAGTAAAATAAAAACCACCTTGCATTATTTTTTCTAATTCAGTTGTAATTTCTGCTTTATATATATTAGGATTACTTAGATGTAAAATGCATGTAATTTTATCAGTATCTGTAGCTTTAGATGTGCAATTTACTATGCATTCATAAAAATTATTATCATTTTCTAACTTAAATTTTAATTTAATGTTTTCTTCTTTTAGTATGAAATTTAATTGTTTTTCCGCTCTGTTTTCATTTACATTAAATTGATGTTTTATTATTACATTTAAAGTAAGGTCTCGAGAAGTAATTTTTGAACTGCCATAAAAAGCACCATCATAAAACAATTCAGATTCACTTACATCTTTTTGAAAATCCATTATTCCATCTAATCTTGCTACGTAATCTACAGAAGGCTGAAGAATTAATCCGTTTAGCTCTATATAAGTACAATCTACCATTATCTCTTAACCCCCTTTATAAGTGTTACCATTTCATTTAATTTTTTCTTTTGTGAATTTTGGTCTGTAAAATTAGGATTGTTCATTGTCACATTAATATTAGAACTTGTGTTTATACCTGCTCTTTCCAATACTGTGCAAAGTCTATCCAACCTTTTGTCTATATTGGCAAATCTTGCATCAACTCTTGAATTTACCATTTGCGACATTTTTTGTGTAGTCATTAGGGCATTTGAAATTTTAGTCCCTTTAGTTAAATAAGCATATTCTCCTTCTATTGTTTCTCCAAGTGAATAATTTGATACAGCAGATGTCCCAAAACTATCAATTAATTCTGTTCCACTTTCATTTGTTAAATATACACCACTTTCTTGGATTGTACCACCAGTTTCTTTTTTGCCTAAAACTCCGGAAATTGCATCAATGCCTTGCGTTGCAACCTTAGCTGTGGCTGTAAATACCTTTCCTGCAAAACTTCCTAACTTGCTAATTAAATTGTCTAAAGCGCTTTCACCTTCTATTTTAGTTTCTACTTTTACATTTGTATTTTTAGGTAAATTGTTTATTTTTCCTTTTAAATTATCAGCACTACCGCCCGCATTAATCATTTCGTTCGCGGCCGCTTTAAATTCTTCCGAACTTGTAAAGCCAAATTCTTCTGCTTTTAATGTACCATTATCTATAGCGTTGCATATTGCAGCAAATTTCTGTTCTGCAGTTCCTTGAGTCACTCCTGCTTGGTCTATTACTTGTTGCATTGCAGCCCAAGCTTCATTACCAAAAAATCCAAAAGATGTAGCTGAACTATCTAACATGGCCATTATTCCACCACCTGCATCTTGTATAACCATATGCATATTTCCAAATTCATCTGAAACATAGGAAGTTTGTAGTCCCATACTATCAGCATACTGTTGCATTGCTGCTTCTGTTTCAAAAAATGATGTTTCTATTCCTGTATTAGTATCTATAACCGTCCACATATTATCATTAATTTGTTGAACAGCCAAACCATTTTGCTTTGCATATTCTTGGTCATACATAGCTCTACGATTAAGACTTGCCATCTGTGCTTGCTCTATAGTATTGATATTATTTATTTGATTGTCAACATCATCTTTAAGCGCTTGTTTCTCTTGTTCGCTTAATCCTGCACGCTCATCTATAAATTTCTTTTCATTTTCTAACTCTTTTATTCTTTCGTCATTCATAGTCTTGTATTTGTTTCTAATTGCTTCGATTGTTCCTTTTTCTGCACCTTTGTATATTGCTTCTTCTTGTGCGAGATGACTTTCTGTCATAGCTAATTGAGTATCAAAATCAGTAGATTGAACTTGTGCTATTTCATCTTGGACATCTTCTCTTACTTGCTTTATTTGCTTCATACCTTCTTCGGTAATGTTACCTTCTTCATCTAAATTATTTCTAATTATTTCTGCAATTTTTCTTTCACCGTCATCCACTATTTGTTGTGCTTTATCATATGCTTCAGACCAAAGATTTAAATATTTTTCTTGTGCTTCTCCTGTTATTCCTGCTTCTTCTAAACCACTCTTGAATTGTTGTCTATGTTCTTCTTTATTGTTACTTTCAGGAACTAATTGAACCATTTGTTCTAGTTCTTTTTGTTTAGTTTCATCAGATTTTGAAGTATCATTAAGTAAGGCATTTATATTTTCTTGCATTCCTCTTAGCTTCTCTACCCACTCTGCTACATCAGATTCAGTATTAGCCAAGGCTTGCTTGTAGTCGTCTCCAAATTTAATATTGTATTCTTTCAATTATGTTATCCTATAGGCTTTTTATCCCATAGTTCTTATAGTTTCCTATAAGTTCAGCGTACCTTTTCAACCATTTAGGTTGTCGCGAACTCTTGCAAACATTATATTCTATTTCTAGTTTCAGTTTGTACGCGTTGCATGTGACCATACTTTTAAATATAGCCTTCCATTCGGATTAACATATAAATTTAAATATATAAAAAAGAAGCAGTTAGACTACTTCTTTAAATTCTCCATTATGATATCTATGTTTAAACTCTTCAAATTGTTCTTTTGTGTTATGCTTATTTCCATATATTTTGTGGAATAATCTATGAATTTCTTTTGATAAGGTTATACAGTTATCTAAATCTGTTCTACCTTCTTTAAAATCAGAGTAGCAATTCAAATGATGAACTTCTAATTTAGCACCTATTTTACCAGTTATCTGGCAAGTATAATTATCTCTTTTTAAAACTGATACTATGAATAAATTATACCCTTCTATTCTGTTTCTGTGCCTAGAATTATTTCGCTCTTCATCAGATAAATTATGATTCCAATTAGGACTATTTTTGCCTTTCCAATTTTCTGATTGCCATTTACTCTGACACTCCCTATTGCAAAAATGGTGATCTTCTTTTTCAATTTTACTCTTAACAACTTTAATAGGCTTTCCACAATAATCACATAAAACTTCTTCTCTGTTATAGCGAGGGTTTTTCTCACCCATAAGGTCATATCTTTTTCTGCCTGTTAAAGGATTATTTTCGCCAGTATAATTTTTACTCCTCCATTTTCCCATACAAACACTTGAGCAGAACTTTTGTTTTTTGTTCATAGAAGTAAATTGTTTTCCACATTCTAAACACACTAATAAATTTTCAGACTTACTCTGATTATATTTACAAACTTTACAATCATTTCTATATCCATCTTTACTTTTGCTCTCTTTAGAAAAACTACTCATAAGTTTTAATTCTTTACATTTTGAACACACTTTCATGAATTTTCTACATTCAATTTTATTTAAATATAATTTTGTAATTTTACGCTTATATTCAATCCTACTTTTTTTATTTCTGCAAACCTTGCATTGGTTTTTATATCCATCTTTCATTCCACTATGTTTAGAAAAATCGGTTATAAATTTTAGTTTGCCACATGATTTACATTGTTTCATAAATTTTCTGCATTCTCTAATTTTAAACATAATAAAAAACCTCCGACTTTGAGTTTTATTCACCGACTATTTAATTTTTAAAGTGAGGAAAACACGTCGGTATGTCTTTCGATAAGAGTAGCTAGTTCTTATCTATCCTCAATATTATTATACCATATATTTGAATTTATTTCAATTTAAATTTACTTAGTCTTCCCGTTTTCTTTCGCGATACTCTTACTATATTGCTATAGTAAGGGGCAAAATATTACCAAATATCTCCGTCCATATATTTTCGTTAGTCCTAATACGTCCTGTAAAATCATCATAGCAATCAGCCATTTCAGCTAACTTAGCTTCTGACTCCTCTATTCCCTTTTGGTTTTCATAGAAAGCGTACCCTAATGCAGCTACTCCTGCTATTGCACCTCCTATTATGCCACCTGTTGGAGTTATTTTTACCATTAATCCAATTAAGCTACCTAATCCACCTGATGATGATGCTGTTTCTCCTGCACTTGTTCCTATATTAGATAATGCTTTACTGAAACTTCCTAAAGATTTAGTATCTCCAACTAATTTAAATATTGCTGATATTGCTTTAGCACCTTTGCCAAGTCCTTCAACTAATGAACCTGCGACTTTAGTTACTCCTCCTATAGCTAATGCATATGCTCCGAATTTTGCAACCCCTTTCACTAAATCAGGATCAAGTTTTGATATGTATTTAGCTAAATCACTAATTCCTTTTGATACATCATCAAGCACCGGAAGTAGCGCTTCTCCTAATTTACTAGCACTATTTTTTATTTCGTTTAAAGATTTTTTAAATTTAAATTCTGAAGTATCAGCTACCTTTTTAAAAGCATCATCACATTTTCCTGCTGAACTTTCCATGCTTTTTAATGTTTCTGAAAATACTTTTCCATTTTCGTCGGCAATAATAAATCCTGCACCTGCTGCTTCTGAAGAACTCCATAAAGCGTTAAATTCGTCTTTATTACCTCCGACACTATCGGATAGAACTTTCATCACATCGCCTAAGCTAGCTCCTTCTTCCATTAGAGTTGTGAAACTCTTTCCTGTCTCGTTCATCAAGACTTTTCCAACGGTACTTCCAGTATCGCCCAATTCTTCGAAGAGTGATTGCATCTTAGTGGATGATTGCTCTACATTAATACCAGCTTTAGTCAATGCAACGTAACCGCTTAACAAGTTATCCAAATTTACATTATAAGCTTTAGCTGATGAAGCAGATTCACCAAGCACGCTAGATAATTCACCTACCGTTAAAACACCTTTTTCTTGTGTATTAAATAGTTTATCGGATACCCCGCTAATATCATCCACAGTATAACCATATATATTCATTAATGAAGTCATGCTTGATACGGCATCATTTATTTCTCCAAATCCACCTACAGCTACTTTATTGACTTCTTGCATAAATCTTGTGCTATCTGAATACGAAACTCCGGCACTGATAGCATCATAGATACCATCTGTAAGAGTTTCTAATGATTGGCCAGTGTCATTAGAAAGATTATACACATCTTTTTTGAAGTTTTCTAAGCTTTCCCCTGAATCTCTTGCAAGTGTATTAACCTTTGCAAATCCTGTTTCTGCACTTGCTGCAAATGTTGCCAGCGTACCTGCAGAACCAACAATTAAAGCACCTGCCTTCTGGACGTCAGAGCCTAAGTCTTTCATTTTTCCGCCCATGGACTCCAACTTACTTCCATACTTAGCGAACTTTTCAGAAGCTTGAATAAATTTGTTACCTTGATTCTCTAATTCATTGTTAACTTTTTTTAATTCATTTTGTAAATCTAAAAGCACTCCCCTTTGTTTTTCCATTTGGGAAGTGCCTGTAGTAATAGCTTTCTCGTTTCCTTTAATACGAGATTGCATTATATTATATTCTTCAGAAACATCATTTAAAGCTTCTTTTAACTTCTTAGCTTCATCTGATTCTTCTCCATAAGTTTTTACAGCATCTTTATAAGCTTTATTTGCTTCTTTCTTTTTAGCTGCTAATTTTTCTAACTCTGCTGTATTATCTGATAATGCTTGCTTGTTTTTCTTTATATTGTCAGAATAAGAACTCATTATCTTTTTAGATTGTTCAATAGCTTGTTGAATTGCTTTTTGCTTATTAGTTAAAGTTTGTATATTAGAGCCATATAAATCAATTTCTTTTGCTGAATTTTTTATTTCTTGATTGCATAACTGCATATTTTTCTTCATTTGTCCAATTGATTGATTGAACTGATCCGAGTTAACTAAGTAGGTGATTGAAATTCTACCTTCGCTCAATAAATATCACCTCCATCTTTTTTATAAATGTTAACATTATAATAATACCACGTTATTTTAAAAAATACTTAAACTTATTTTTACAAAAAAAATAAAGCCCCGAAGGGCTTATATTATTCTGCTGATCCTAAGAATAGATACATAAAATTCGGACTTGTTTCTATATCTAAATACCAGGTATCTTCTATTTTTACAAAATTTAATTTTCCAGTTCTTGTTTCTTCTTCTTCATTTTTATATGCTTCCCATGTTGCATCAGTAAAATATAATTCTACAGTTTCATCATCAGCATATAATGGAAGATTGTTTAAAGCTATTGCTTGTGCTCTATATAATACTCTTGAGTAATTTTTACCAGTCACTTCTACAGTTGCTTCTGCTGTATTATCTTTTATATCTATATCAGTTATTTTAAAAGTTGTTTCTTCAATTAATTTTATAGCTATGTTAGTAGAAGCATCTTTTCCTTCATTTATTGCATTTTCACAAATTTTAAACACTACATCTCCTGTATATTCATTGATAGCATCATATAAATCGCTTTCTATATTACTGCAACCTACAAATAAACCAACTGATAAAATTAAACTCATAGCAAACATTATTATTTTTTTCATATTAAAATCTCCTTAAAATATTTATTTTATTTAAATCAAATTATTAGTTACCCTAAATAATAACCTTGTTCTTTTATTTGTTCCCAAACTTTGGTGTTAAGTACAATTGTTTTCTTGCACTCTACACCAAAACTTATCCAAGTTGCAGTAACTTTAACAAATTCTTTATCTGAAAATTGTTTGAACCACTCAGTGGTATAAGGCTTTTCTTCGTGAATTTCTTTTAAATATACTTTTACTACATTCATGTAAAAATCTCCTTTAACTCTCTATATTAATTTTTATAAATTCCTTACTTTTATCCTATCCATTCTATTTTATTAATTTCTTCCTCTGACATTGCAACATACTTTTTATGCCCTTTAATTGCTTCTTCTTCTGTTTCATATCCTTCTGCTATATTCCAATAATCTAAGCCTTCTAACATTATTGCAGTTTCATAAGCTCCATGCCAATTATCATAACTTTTGACTGTACTTATTATATACCCATCTTCTCTTTTGGTTAACCTTATTCTGTTAGATATTTTTTTCATATTAAATACATCTCCTCTTTAAAATATTATATTAAAATACCATTTTAAGTATTAAAGCTACAACAGCTATTAAAATTACTATTCCAATCCAATTACCTTTACTTATCAAACATAAACTTCCACCAATTAATCCTAGCAAAATTCCTATGCCATATAGGGCTAAGTATATGAAAAACCCTCCAATTATTAAACCTAATATAAATCCCATAAAATCACCTTACCCTTTCTATATTAGAATAGCCAATTTACAAACATATAACACATAACTGTAATAACTACAAATACTATAAATACAATTGAATTAACACTATCATCTACACTTCTACTAGTCTTATTATATATCTTATTATACACAGCCTTCTTAGGGTCATTTACAATGCCTATTCCCCTCTTGCCATATAATGGATTAACGGCTTTGTTCATTGTTCTTGTAATTTTCCCTGTAGTTCTCGCGCTTATTCTTTTGTTAATATTAGGTGTTCTCATTCCATATTTCATTCAATCCTCTCCTTTAACTCTTTTATACTATATTATATTATTTGTATTTTATTTTATTCCTAATTTTTCAAGTAATTCTAAAAATTTATTCTCATAGTACATTGGTTGCGTTTCTTTTGGATTTTTAGGGCTAATCTGATTTTCTCCAAATCCATAATTTTAACGAATTGTAAATTAATCTAAATCTCTACTATTTAAAAAATCACCTTCTTTTTATTTAGTAAATTCCTTTTTAAATGTTGAACTCTCTTTTAATCTTTAATAGTTCACTAACTGCATTGTTAATTCTCTGTTCTATTAAATTAGGATCTTCTAATATTAAAGCTCTAATCTTAGATTTAAACTCATTGGTTTTATCAATTTTAGCTTGTACATCTTTATCAAACTGCTCAAAGTTATTAAAATATTTACTATCTACTGCTCCACTTTTTGCAACCTTACTTACCTTAGAATATCTACTCATCTCATATCTCCTAACTCATAAATTTTTTATGTGACTGTTTAATTCTTTCCTGCTCAACTCTCACATAAATTTGGGTAGTCCTTAAATCTTCATGCCCTAAATATTTTGATACTTCTTGTATAGGCATCCCTCTGTTAATTAATATACAAGCACATGTTCTTCTAAACCTATGCGGATGCACCTTTTCAATATCACATTTTTTACCTAAATCCCTAAGTGCTTTCCCTAATCCATTTGGTTTTAGCTGCTTATATGGACTTGATAACGATACAAAAGCATATTCTACATTATCACTCCTACTCTCCAAATATTCTTTAAGTCTTAATTTTGCACTTGAATTTAAATAAACAACTCTTTCTTTATCTCCTTTTCCAGTAATAGTTATATCATTAGTGTTAAAATCTATATCGCATATTTTAATATTGCATAACTCTTCAGCCCTACACCCTGTACTTATTAAAACCTCTATTATTGCAATTAATCTTTTTTTCTCTATATCTTTTTTAATTCCTTCACAACTAAATTTTAACAAGTTAATTTCATCATTTGTTAAAGGTTCTTTTTCTTCTTTTTTTGCTTAATTTTTTTAATTTTCTTCATTGGTGACCTTACTATATATTCTTCATCCTCTAACCACTGAAAAAAGTATTTAAATATCTTCTTGTATTATCTAATGTAACTTTGCTACAATTCCCATTTATTTGCATACAAGCTAAATAATATCTAATATCATCAGTCGTTATTTCACTTAAATTTTTCTTAACAGCAGTCATAAATCTTGTTATTTCAGTTCTATAAACTTTTAAGCTTCTATCGCTTAATCCTTGTAGTTTCTTAGCTATAAAAAACATTTTAAACCATTGCTCATTTATAGACTTCTCATATTTAACCATTCTAGTTTCTTCTCTTTCTAACCTATAACCATTTAATTTTACTGTTATGAAACTATTTAAATAAGTATAAGTATCTATATCACATTTATTTTTAATTTCCTGTAATATTTCAGTAATTGGGCTCATACTTAACTCCTCCTAATCTAATTCTAAATTTTCTTCAAACCATATTGATTTGCTGCGTAAAATTTTTTACACCCTATATAACCACTCCTAAAATATTGATTTTCTGTAAGTACTTACCTTATGATTTTATTATATGCCTATAGTTACTAACTGTCAATACTTAATTCAATATTTTTTATACTTATTTAATAAGTTATTGACTTTTAAAACAAAAAAATATATTATAATAATAGGAGGTGATTTATATGGCTATTAATAAAGAAACCCAAAGAAATATTACTGCTATAGTAAGCAAGGAAGTGTATGAAAAATATAAAGAACTGTGTATGAAGAATAAAAGAAGTGTATCGAATTTAACAGCTATATTAATAGAAAAGTTTATTGAAGAGTCTACTAAATAGTAGGCTCTTTTTTAGATCATGTCAAAGAATTGATTAGCATCTACTGCTTTTATTGTTTTGTTTTCTTCAACTTTTTGGTTAGAAGAGTTTCTTGCGTTCATTATATCTATATAAGTTCTTATTAATGCATTCTTTTTATGAAGCATATTATTATTTAATAATTGTTTTAATTCACTTGGAGTTGTATTGTAGAATTGTTCTTTAGTATAGTTTAGTTGAGTTATAGCTGATAAGTATAAATAATTATAATAGTCATCAAATGTTTCTTTTTCTTTAGTTTCTTCTTTTGTTTCTTTGGTATCTTCTGTATATATTAGGCTGTTTATTGTTGCTGCTTTGATTATTTCCTTAATTGCTTTGTATTCAATTTCATTAAGATTATTAATTGTTTCTTCTATATCTTCTTTATCTATTTTACCATCAGCATAGCAGTATATAAGTGCTATTATATTTTCTTTGTTATCAATATTTTCAATTAGATCAAAAGGAGATTCAGCTTTTAACCTAAACATTAGATTTAAATCTGAATCATTTATTAAGTTATACATTTTCTCTAATACTTTAAATGTTAATTTAAGAGAAAATTTTACTCCGTCTATTGTTATTATAAAATCATTGTTGTTGGTTAAAAGCATATAAATCTCCTTTCTATTTTTTATGAAGATGATACAGGATTAAACATTTCAGCTGTAATAGTTTCTGGTGTTGCACCAAATCCTTTTAGCTTATATGTTTTATTTTCATTATCTAAAGCCATAGCTGTAAATGCAAGTGACTTAGCGTTAAAAGTTTCATCACCGTTTTCGTTTTTTGTTGAAATATCATTTGAAATTTCACCTAATGCAACTTTAGGGAAGATTAAATAACCATCTTCTTCTACACCAGTTTCAGGATTAACTGCTGTAAATTCAGCAATTAACGCCATAAATGGTTTTTGGTCTTTCATTCCGTAAAGTATATTACCTGCTGTATTCTTTTTATATCCAAATATTTTTGCTTCTGTATCTTCATCTGTTGCGTAGAATCCTACTGTACCTGTTGTACTACCCTTTGATTTCTTTGAATAAATTCATTTTGTTACATTTAGGCTTTTTATCCTAAACTCTCCTCTTTTCAAAGGAGTATCGGCATATCTTTTTACCTTCAACTTCACTTGTTAAGGTATCGCGACCTCGTGGGAATCCTTAAAAGAATTGCAAGTTTCTCTTGCCAATTTATATTCTTAAATGTATTCTATTTTATAACCATGATATACGCCAGTTCTTTTCTTTAAAGCTCTGCATAAATTTGAATTATGCAATCCTAAAAAATTAGCCGCCTCTGATATACTATAAAATATATCATATTCTTTAGTTTTTAAATTAGTAAGTTTTACAGGTTTATTTTCATGTTTTAAACCATTTTTTCTTGCATGAGTATCATTTTCTTTATGTGTCATCCATTCTAAATTGTTTATATTATTATTCTTTTTATTTCCGTCTTTATGATTTACTTCTTTTTTGCAATCAGGATTATCTATAAACATTAATGCAACTAACCTATGAACTCTAAAAGTAGCTTGTTTGTGATTTTGACATAACGAAACCGTTAAATATCCACTTTTGTTTTCAAATAATTTTAAAATTTTTCCTGTTTTTATATTTTTTATTTTTCCAGTATTAGATACTGCATAATTTTCCCAATTAGTTATTAGTAACCATTTTTCTTTCATTTTTATCACTCCTATATTTATGCCTAAAAGACTAATATTTTTATACATTTAAGTTTCATTTTGCCTATGCTCTGCGGCTGAATAGACTTTTAAATCTATCCTTCACCTCTGATTAGCATATAAATTATTATACTAAATTTTGGTATTTATTTCAATAATTTACTTAGCTTTCCAGCGTTTTTTTCGCGATGACTATCCCAACTGTTTCCAGTTAGGGCGGCAATTTATCTTATTATCTTACCGCGTTTCCGGCAGCCAGCTTCACATCCCCTTCAGAGGTCTCGCAGCTTATATTTGTCATATCTGCCACAGTGAATATCTCACCGTAAGCACCTCCTGAAGTTATAGGTGCCATCTTTAATTTTCTTAAACCGTTTTCTAACCTTACTGTTGTTGCCAACTATATCACTCCCTTAAATTTAGAATATTTAAATCTTAATGCTTTATGATAGTATCCTGTATCTTCTTCATACAGTTCTACACTATCAACAATGGTATATTTTTTATTCTTTAGTGTTTCTTTTATCTTTTCTGCTAGTAATTTATATGATACTTTGCTGAAAATATCAACTTGAACGTAAAATAAATCAGTTATGTTTTTATTTCCTGCAAAGTTTCTTTCTACTTCTTTTAAAATTCTGTATTCAATATATTGATTGGATTCTTTAGTTTCGGGCTTGATGTAATAATAAATATCACTGCATAAATCTGTTATGTTAGGATCATGTAGGTCTTTCTTTAATTGTGCTATCATTTTCTATTTAGTACCTCTTTAGCAATTTCAAAACATTCTGCTTGTGTGTCTATTATTGCACCTAAAAGACGTCCGATGTTCTTTTTTTGATATTTTGTGCCCACCTCTTGGTAATAATAGTATCTAGTAGAAGGGTATATAGCAACTCCCCAACCACCATCCATCCTTTTTAAGTGTTTTTTAACAGATTTTTGTGCATTAGCTGTGTCTACTGCTATATCTGATTGCATTTTATCTACTACTACATCGCCTATTTTATTTAAAACTTTTTTCACTTCTACTTCTGTAACTTCTTCAAAAAGTTTTAAAGCTTCTTGTGTTCCTGTTATGCTAAAATTTGCCATTACACCACCACCTCACATTTAACATCTACAAACTTGTGTAAGTTTTGATAATCTATTGCAGCTATTATATTGAATACTTGTCCTTTGTATCTTAACTTATATTCTTTTGTTTTATATTCTAAAGCTTTAGCGAAATTGCAATATCTCACTCTAAAACTTATTAAATACTTATTAAAAGTAGCATATGAGTTAACAAATTCATCATTTGTCATGTATTTTTTGTTAGCCCAGCAACTATATACTACTTCTTCTTTATCTTCTAGTATTCCATCTTCGTCCTCTATTTGTGTATAAGCAATAAATTCAACTCTATCATTCATACTAAAGTTTGCCATTTACATACCTGCTATACAAAGGCTTTAGCTTTAAGTAAAAACCTCGTAACCTTGCTCCGTTTATTTCTTTTTCATCAAAAAGATTTTTTAGTACAATTTTAAGGGTTATATTATATAAATTTTTAAGAGTATTATTATTGCTTTTATCTACTTCTTCTGCTAATATTCCAGTACTAGCAAATATCACAGCTTCTGCTTCTTCAATTAGGTTAGCTATATCCTGATCCATATCATCAAAATCTATTTTTAAGTATGATTTGGCACTTTCTAAAGTTAGCATATCATCACCCCTTTAATTAAGGAAGAGTATCAACTCTCTTCCTCTATTTTATTTATAAGGCTTGCTTTGCTAACTCTATTGGAATAACTTATTCCTTTATCATCAGCAACTTCTTTTAATTCTTTTAAAGTCATTGTTGAATAGTCAGGAGTACTTTCTGTCACCTCTTCAGAATTTTCCTCCTCTAAATTAACTTCTTCAACACTTCTTCTTAAACTAAAAGTAGTTGCGCTGTTAGGGAGTTACCTTAGCAAGTCTGAATGCTGATTTCATTAAAATTTTGTGATCTAAATAAGCAGTTAATACAAAGCTTGTAACACCTGTCTTGATGTTCTTATCACTTTCATATGTTGCATCTAAATCATAGTTAAATTGGCTGTATGAGAAGTCACCAACTACTGGTACAGTTGCTAAGTCGCAGAAGATTACTGGTGCCCCTAAAATAGCTTCAGGTTGTGCTTGATATAATGTAGTATTGTTATTAGCTAAAGCTTCAATAATATCAAAGTAATCTGATTTTTTCATAACAATTTTAGCATTATCAGCATATTCATCTTCTAAGTCAGCTAAAGCAGCTTTAATTGCTAAATATAAAGATTCTTTTTGTATTGTTTTAATGTCATAATTGTTAGAAGTTTTGTTATAGAATGAAGTATCTGCTGCATTAGTAACTTCTGCAAACGCTATTTTCTTTTCCTTTCTAGCCATACCACTCTTAAGTGCATTTTCTACATGAGCAACTAAGTTAGTATCTGTTCCTCTTAGCACTGTTTCTGTTACATCTGCAAATACCTTAAATTTTTTCCTCTCGAATGTTATAATGCTTGCTGATACTGCCATTTCTTTTGCTGTTTCAGTATCTGTAGTTAAAAAATCATCATTTTCTAACGTAAAAGCAATCTTTGGCACTTCTAAATTAGTGATGTTAGTAAATTTAGAAACTTCTCTTAATGGATTCTTTGCATATGGTTCAACAACTAATTCTGTCATTAAAGTAGTAGGAAGTATCTTTTGTCCATTTCCTAAACTTGTTCCATCTCCTAAAGCGTTTAATACTTCTCTTGGTTGTACTTTACCTGCAATGGTATTTCTTATTAAATCTGCCTTAGCTTTAATTACTTTCTCTTCTTTTGATAAGTTTTCAGGCTTACTTTGGTCTTGCATTCTTACCATAGCTTCTTGGTCTAATTCTTTTAATTCATTTTGATAGAACACTACTCTGTTCTTTAAATCAACAACTTTGTTTTCTGCTTCTGTTCTTTCTGCTACAGTAGATGATGGACTAGCAAATAAATTATCCACATGTTCTACTGCTGCTTTTAATTGAGCCTGAACTCCTTCTAAATTTTGCATTATTAAATATCTGTTTTTGTTCATTATTGTTTCACTCCTATTTAAATATTTTATAAGATTTGTATATATTTTTACCGAAGTTTTCATAACCTTCCATGGCTTTTACCTCTTCAGCTATTTTGCTTTTTATTGGTTTTTGAGCATTAAAAAAAGAACCTTCTTTTAGGTTCTTGGGCATATTCTTATATTTTTTTAATAACTCTGTGTCTGCACAAGCAACTATTTCTTTATCTTCCTCTATCAGAGTGACATTGAATAGTTCTTGTATTTCTTTTGCATTTAGCCAAGTTTCTTTAGACATCATATCTTTTAGTTTATCTTCAGTTAAGTTGTTTGTGGCTTTACTCATATATATTGGTACCATAACATCATTTTCAAGCTTGTTTAATAATTCTATTTCTGATTGCATATCATTGGCATTAGCACCGAATAAGCTGGACATAGGTTTATGTACCATTAGCATTGATGTATTATATACATAAACTTCATCAGCAACCATTGGAAGCCAACTAGCACAACTAGCGCCTAAACCGTCTATGTAAGATATTACTTTGATGTTTTTAGTTTTCTTACATCTGTTTATCATGTTAACAATACCCTGTGTAGTAAACACGCTGCCACCGGGAGAATTGATATACATCTCTAAGGTATCTCCATTATTCATAACATCCAATGCTGTTCTAAAATCATCAAAAGTTACATCAGATTCATCCCATTTATCCGACCCTCCAATAATTTCACCATATATATAAACGCCAGTAGTATTATTTTGGGATTTGATATTGTAAAATTTCTTCACTTCATCACCTCCTTTTAAGAAAATAAAAAAGGTTTGGAAATTCCTAAACCTTGTATGCTTATATATTTTACTTTTTAGAATTTACATCAGCTATTTTGATTAACTGTTTCGTCTTCTGGCAACTTCAAATTTGTGTTTGTTTTAGTTATACTATTCTTAATGAATTCGTCGTAAAGTTCTATCGGACACAAATCTCTAGACATATAATACTTATCTCCACCTTCATGTGGTGGTGCATCTTCTAACATCGCACAAAAATTTGGGGAAAAAATCCCATTTCTGATCATTTGTTGATAGAAATTACCTCTTTTCTCCATTGTAGCACGTGCATAGCCTTGCATATTCAGTTTGATTTCATATCCTTGCATTTTTTCTTTGGTTGTTAATAGTTTCTTACTGAACTCTTGTTCGTATTGTCTTATCACTGGCAAGATAGAATCTTTTAAATAAAGCAAATCTTCTGTATCGCTAGTAGTAGTTTTATTGCTACTAGAACCTTTGGTAAGTTTCCCTATAATGTTAAAAACTCTCTCTACTCTTTCCACGGTAATCTTTTCGATATCAAAAACATTAGGGTCTATATATGTTTTGGCACTTAATTCCTTAATATCTTTACCATCATCAAGGTAAATAATACCGTTTTCTTGCATTTGTTCCATCATTGCGTCGTATTCTTCCAATGATTCTTCGTCTAATGTTGTATCTATCTTAACTACTGCATTAGCTTTTAAAGAAGTTTTCATTTGATTAATACTAAATTCTTTTATCTCTCTATCATAATCAATTGTATTCTTTAAAACGTTTAAAGGATTAATTCCTTTGAAACCATTATTGTCTAAATACTCTAAAGCTATTACATGAGAATTGTGAACATACTTTTTTGTGTTATCGTCATGGTCTGTAATTTCGTAATACAACTCGCCACTATCTTGGTCTATTATAGGTTCTACAAACTCACTTTTCAGCGGCCATATAGCTGAAATATCACCTAAAACATTAGAATATTCTATTATTGCATAAGCTCCACTGTTGGTATTTCTAGTAGCTTCCATATATTGCATAAAAGAAAACATTGTTTGTCTTGGGTTTGGGCCACATTTAAATAAGTAAGATAGTTTATGTTCTCTGGGATTAAGTTTTTTATAGTCAAGGTTAATTGATACTGGTGCCGATGCTATTGCATTTGCCTTCATTGTTACTGCACTGAATATTGTTTCGTTGTTGGCTAATTCTGAATTGTAAAATTTAAACCAGTTATTAAATCTCCTTTTTATGCTAGTTTTGGCAGGAGTTTTAAAGAAATTCTTTATAGAATCTAATAATTTCAATCACTTTCACCTCCTTTCTAGCTATAATTAACTACTTTTTCTTCTTTTTGGAACATAAAAAATAGACTTTTTAGGTTTCAATACTGTTATTGCTCTGCTGAAAGCGTTAATTGAAGCTGCTAATAAATCTATTCTCTGCGTATCGGTTCTGTTCTTTTTACTTAGCATTATATTTTCTTGGTCATCTGTCTTTGCTACTGCATTACTTACACACCATGTTAATAAAGGACTTCCATCATGAACCAAGTTACCTTCAAGTACTATTTTCTTAAAAAACTTAGTTGGTTCGGACAGTGTTGCCATTCTTTGTGGAACTTTAACCCTAGTTATTCCACCTTTTTCTATATCTTGTGTACAGTATTCTGCAGCATAAGGATCATAAGTAAGCTCTTTTATATTCCAACCATTTTTCTCTTTAGCTTGTAATACATCGTCTACTAAATCAGAATAATCTACTGTACTCCCTTCAGTAAGTGTACAATATCCTTCTTTTGCCCATTGTAAATATGGGACTCTATCTGTTTTTTCGTGTTCTACAGCTCTTTCTTCTGCAATATAGCCATGTGCTGTTAGTGCATATTTTCCATTTGCTAATCTAAACACATAAGCTGCTGCAGTTAAATCCGTTGCTTTACTTAAGTCTATTCCCGCTATACAATCTAATCCTTCTGTCATTTCTAAAAATTCTTCTCTATCTATAGCTAAGCTTTTAAATTTATCCATACAACCTTCCATAAACATATCATCAGATGCTTGCTGCCATACATTGCATCTTTTAGTAAGAAACTCCCTTATTTTAGAATAATCATTACTTCCATATGCCATATCGTGGTCTGTTTTAATCTTTTCATATAATCCCTGTGCGTATTCATTACCATTTTTTATTTCTAATAGCATAGGATTTGCCTTTGCCCAGTTACTTTCATCATGTGGGTCATCATCTTTATCAAGTTGTCTTATATTAACAAAATATTTTTCATTAACTATTTCACCTGTTAATATTTTCTTACAAAGTTCTTCTTCCTTTAGGCAAGGATTATTTTCTGAATCATTGCCTGCTGTAGTTATTATAGTGACCATTTCATTAACGCGTTTTCCGAGAGCTGACCTTATAACATCATATAAATCTGAAGTTCTGTGAGCGTGATATTCGTCAATTATCGACAAGCTAACACTTAAACCATCTTTATTTTTAGTTTCTCTTGACAGAGCTACCATTTCTCCACCACGCTTTTTATTAGTAACCATGGTTTTCTTAATGTCTAAATCCTTTGATATTTTTGGACTCTTCTGTCCCATCATACAAGCATCATTCCAAACTATCTTAGCTTGGTTTCTATCATACCCTGCACAATATACATTAGGGCTCATATCATATTTTCTTAATTCATGATGAAACGGTGGATAATAACAATCTCCTGCCATAAAAAAGGTTGCTATTCCTGATTCTTTGGTTGATTTTGCATGACCTCTAGCTATTTCTTCAAAAGAATAGTTAAATCTCCTGTATCCTTTATCAACAGTTACCCATCCAAACAAACAACCTAAATCATACTTTTGGAAAGCTACCAACTCTATAGGCTGTCCTGAGTAAATTCCTTTAACATGAGTACATCTTTTTGAAAACCAATTAAAGATCATATTGCTTCTAGTATAGTCAAAAACATAAGGAAATTCTTCAGTATTTTGCCTTAATAAATCCCTTAAATGCCTTTCACAACTTAATTTTTCCCATTTACAAGCTATTCTTTTACCTGTTACTACTTCTATAGCATACTTATGTGTAGGATATTCAATGTCTATCCAAGGAAATTCTTTTATCTTTTCATAAAACTCATCAATCGAAAAGGTCGTCATTGCTGTCAACCTCCTTCTTCTTAGGAAGTATTATCTTGCATCGGCTTGTGATTGTAAGGCCGCAATCTCCTGCTGTCTGTCTACACATTGTAAAATATTTGTTTGCTAAAGTTGTTAATCTTTCATATTCAGGATTTACTGTATTGTCTTCTTTCATAAGGTTTGTATTATCTATTTGCTGCATTATAGCTAAATATTGTTCTCTTGAAAGTATAAATCTTGCTAAAGAATCTATATCTAATAGCGAAAATATATCTAATTTTATTAATTCTTTTGCGATTTTTTTATATTCTTCTTTAGCTTGTTTTGATTTTATGCAGCTTGGTATTTTTACTGTTTTTAAAGTTTCAGGTTTAACTTCTCGTTCTTTTCTTTCTTCAATTTCAGCTTGGCTTAACTTAGCTGTATTGCCTTTTAACACGTGAAAATCTACTGGTATTCTTGCTGGCATTTAATCACCTCCTTTGCTTTAAAATACTTTGATTGTAAAACATTTTTATTTTAAAATATTATTATTTTCAAATACTTTTGTTTTAAATATTTTCCATCCCGTTTGCGCGAGAAGTTGAT
>OBCM01000009.1_pt1 | contig 35894 bp, 43 predicted proteins | sample 1495921 | NCBI WGS metagenome assembly OBCM01 (sample SAMN03418274, study PRJEB22391) | human gut metagenome | biome: human-gut; feature: organic feature; material: feces | host: Homo sapiens | place: Tanzania | collected 2013-01 | reverse complement strand
ACGGGAAAGCGTTCATGTTTGATTATGATTCCCAACGATAGCGAGGCGGCTCAGGCTTGGCCTCGCCATTGCGGAGCGCATCAATCGTGCGCACGAACTCTCGCCATGCGCTCTCATGTGTTTGCCCCGTAAAGGCGTTTGTATCAGTACCCACGAATGGACGCGGGCATCGCTTGTGGGTTACGTCGTAGTGTCTCACGATATGGTCGGTTGGTATGCCGTATTCTTGCGCCAGATACGCAATCAGGCGCGCCCCGTTGGCAAGCGTTTGCGGCGTGAAGTACCAATCATTGCACGAGACACCGCCCGACGAGCAATCGATCTTGCACTCGCACAAATCGACGCCGATCGAGTTGCCATTATAGCACGGGATCAGCTTGTTCCCGTCTTTTGCGCCCACGTGGTAGGCGGCGTATTTGACGGGCAAGAGCTGGACAATGCGATCGCCGACGAGATAATGCGTCGAAGCCGCCCTTGACGAGCGGGCAATTGCGCGCGCAGCCGTGCCTGGATCGCCTTGCGTCGCTATCATGCCAGTGTAGTGGACGACGATCCATTCAATCCGCTCGCTAGAGTTGCGGCGACGCCATTTTTTGACGCCGCCCAAGTCACGCACCGTCAAGCCGTTCGATATGTAGACGATCGGACGTTCCATCATGCGCACCTAGAACTGGAAAGGAGCTTCATCATCATCGAAAGACGACGACGAGGATTCGGAAATCTCATCCGCCCATTCTTCGGCGGCGCTCAAATTATGCGAGCCACTGCCAAGGGCGATGCGTTCGCCGCCGCCTACGATAAAGACGTTTTGCAGAATGCGCGAAATCCCGGTCTTTTCTGGAATCTTGAACGGGAAAAGCTCGATTGCGACGTGGGCGATTTGTCCACTATAAATCGAATCTTCGTCGGTAGCGTTTAGCGCTTTGCCTCGATTGTTGCACGCCGAAATGTCGCGTTTTGACGAAGCAGTGAATACGATGTACCCTGCGTATTCTTCGGGGTAGACCGAACCGGACGGACTAATCTCGCCAGCGACTTTGATCCCAAGCATAGCTCGCGTGAGTGCGGGCGATGGGTTATCAGGGAACGACGCCTTCGATAGCTCATCTTGTGCGACGCGCCATGCTTCAGCCACGCCACGTCGCCAAGCCTGAGCCGCCTCGCTATCGTTGGGAATCATAATCAAACATGAACGCTTTCCCGTCTTTTCATCAGGTGTAAAGAGTCGAGGGTAAGCAATTCGGACGTTGCGCAAGCGCAATTTCACGGACGTTCTAGCCATGATCGTTTTCTCCATTTGTAAATGTCGCCTCCAATGGCGACGAAAGGGAATATAGCACGAAGTGGGGCAATGGGCAAATCTTTTTAGCAGTCCACAAAGTGCAAGAGGACGAGCAATCGTCGGCATTGGCATCGAGGGCAAGACCACCGACCCACAAAAACCACATGAGCACGATCGGACGCGCAGACCAGAGCCAAAAACCACACGTGACCAAAAACCACAAAGCGACCCACACAAGAACCACAAAAGATCCACAAAGACCAAAAACGCGCAAAGTGGCTTGTAGAGCGGTTTTGCAGAGTATTCGACACGCAAAAACCACAAAAACCGCAAGAACCACATAGCCACGTGGTTCTTTGTGGTCATGTGGATATTTAGGGGGGTATAGTCCATATTTTTATATTATATTATATATATATAAGAGCGAATGCGAGTGCGAGTGCGAGTGTCCACACGTAGTGGTGGTTTTTGTGGTTTTTGTGGTTCTTATTCGCAAACCGTTGATATTGCTTACTTTTCTCGATTTTGAACTTGTGGATCGCTTGTGGTTTTTGCGTGTGGTTTTGTGGGCGTGTGGTTCTTGTGTGGTTTTTGGATCGCGCGTAGCGCATTGACTACCAGAAACGGGAAAAGCCCGCTAAAAGCCACATGTGGAGGCAGTAGGCAAAGTTGATGCGTATCACGTGCGCGTAGCGCACTGCGTATCAGATGGCTAGAGTTGCGCCCGCCAAACCGAAAAAACGCAAATGTGTTTTTGCCGGCTTTGTGGTTTTGTGGATCTCCGCTCCCCACTCATGGTAAACGGAAGATCGGAAACCTCATTTGACGTCTGCGTCGAAGTTGTGGTAAGCGTAGGAATCGGAGGTTGCTATGGATACGATTAAGTGCTCATGTTTCAGGAATATCCAATCAAAAAAGGCAAGCGAGATTATCACGCTTGCGGACTTCGTCGAGCGTATCAAAACACACGACGACAACGTCATAAAGGCGCGAGCATACCTAGCAGCAGGCAATCGCGAATGCTACGATGCGGCGAAGAAGACGCTACCAGCCTATACCATCGGGCGAACGTTCGACCATGACAAGCGGAGCAATCAAAACGCCCACGCGCAAGGCGTCATCGTCATCGATGTGGACGGCATCGAGCCCAGCATCGTCGAAGCTGTGCGTGACGCCTTCGCCTTTTATCCATCATGCCTACTAAGTGCCATTTCATGTTCTGGTGCTGGCGTCTTTGCCGTCATCAAGGTCGATCCAGACTTGCCAGCCAGTCGCGAAGGAGTCGAGGCATTGCAACAAGACGTGACCGCCTATCTTCGGAGCCGTTTTCAAGACGAATTATCCGAAAAATTCGGACATGTGGACGCGTCGTGCAAAGATCTTGCACGCCTTCGCATCACGACGTTCGACCCAGATTGCATCGCCAATGAGAATGCGACGACGTGGCAAGGGGCGACCGACTGGGGTAAGCCCAAAACGCGCCGAGAGCTCATTGCCGACAAGTGCGATCGAGCATTTGGGCGGTCGAAGCTAAACGAGCTTGCCACACTCTTTGGCGGACTTCGAGACGGGAAGGCAGGAGACGCCCAAGTTGGCGCGGCTTTAACATGCCTTGCACTTGCATCGCGCGGCAATGTTTACGGGCGCGTCTATTCCGAGACCTACTACCCACTACGGTCACAAAACGTCATTGTGGGCAAAGCAGGCGCAGGCAAGACCACGATGGTTATGTCACTCATGGACATCGCCAAGCAATTGGGAGTGAAACTGATTAAGCCCGCATCCGATGCGGCGCTATCGCACTATGTTGCGAATGCAGGTGCGAAATATTGCGATGTTGATAAGGTTTGGAAACCCAAAGATGTGCCGGATTCGCTTTTTGAGATTGTGGACGAGGCGGGCATATCGCGAGGCATTGACAAGCGACGAGACTATGCGGCAAAGATGGGCGCAATTCGGCGCGAGCTTTTCGGTGACAAGATGATTATTTCATCGGCATTGACGCGCGAGGCGCCAGACTTCCCAGTCCCCACGCGCTACACTTCGATCATGCTTGCGACGACGAAGTCATGGGCAGACGCCATGACGGCAGACGACGCCAAAGCAGGCGATGCACGGCGCATTCTGGAGTTTTGGTTGCCGTCGGCTTGCGAGGGGGCGACGAGCGACGAGGAAGCAATCCGAATGATTATGCAGTCGGGGCGAAGTGCTGCGAATGTTGATGCGATATGGGAAATCTTAGAGCCCGTCGCAAATCGGTGCATGTTCCCAACGCTTTTGCCGTTGCGATGCAAGCCCGATGAAGCGTTCGAAGTGTTTTGCTTGCTTGAAAAGTACAAACACATATTGGGCGATATGGATGAGCGCATTGCCTTTGGATCGACGGTGTTTGCAGTGTTGGCGGCTCATAATGCCATATTACGAGGATCGGACGCCATCGAGGCGGAAGATTTGCAAGTCGGAGCGGCTATTGCTTGTGGCGTTCTTGAGAATCGGATCAATATCCGAAATTTGGGCGCCGACCCAGTCGAGACAGAAGAAATTAAGGTGATTCGCGAGATTCGCCAGTTTATGGAAGGGCGGAGCGTTCGGCTCGACGTTCTATCGAGGCGCTATCAATCCGCCCAGCGACAATGGGATGTTGTACGGCGCATGATGGCAAATGGCGAAATCATCAAAGATCGGACGCAGGTGGGCGGGCGCCTTCGGACATTATGCAGACTTGCGACCGATGAAGAGTTGGCAGAGACTGTAGCGACGCGAGAGGCAAAAGCCGAGGATGAAGCCCAGCAAGACACCCAGGCGGAAGCGACGACCACAAAGACCACAAAGACCATGGGACAAGCGCAAGCCGCGCGCAATCGCGTTTCCGATGATGTAGAAGTAATCACAAGAGATTGCGGTAAATCATATTCTGAATGCGACCAAGTCGAAAAAGAGAATCGGATTGTTCGTTATCTGGATAAATTCACCGAAAATAATCCAATCATTCAGGGCAATCGGGACAACGCCTTCAATAAGCTAGCCTTTCAGCTTCAAGCCGTCGGCATGTGTGACGAGTTCGCAAAGCAAGTTCTAAAGGTCTATATTAAGCAATCAGGATTGAGTGAGAGGGACGCCAAGCGCTTGACGCGCGACCGCGTCATTTCGTAGGTACTACCAGAGGGGGACGCCCTAGTCAGCACTTGCAGGTCGAGCGCAGTCTTTTGGCAGTAGGGGATCCCAGAGGATTAGACAATGGCGAGAAAAAAAGCAGAGCCCGTCGAAACGCCGGCGTATGCCGTGGTCAGCGACGAGGAAATCGAATATCGCAAGCGTCTAGCAGATATGCGCTTGACCGAGGAGCGCGCGGAAAAGGAACGCTTTAATAACTTGAACGCGCAGGGCGGCTTGTGTACCGTCGTCGATGCGCTGGACGCGTTCGATAAATTTCTTGTGCCTTTTGTCGATTTTATCGGGCATTTCCCCGACTATGTGCAAGCAATCGTTCCAAACTTGACGCCGAAGCAGTACGGGAAAATCAAAACGAAGATAAACGACCGGTTGAGGGAATTAGGCGAGAATCGACTTGCAATCAAAGTGCACACGACGAAAGACACGTTGGAGGACAACAGGGCGTATCACGACAAGAGCGCACGATTGAGCGCGGAGCGCAAGGGTAAGTAGGCGATGGGGATTGAGTATTTCAAGTTGCCGATATTTGACCGTCGCCCTTATTGCGATCCAGCCGAGTGGGCGCAAAGATACCGATACATGAAAACAACGGCGTCGATGTTCAGTTTCGAGCAGTCGCCATACTTCGAGTTGCCAAATCAGGTGATGGGGGATTTGGCGGGGACGGCTTGTGTTGTGCTCAAAGTGCCCAGTCAGACGGGTAAAACGGAAACGCTCATCAATATGCTTGGATGGATCGTCGAGTACGATCGGGCGAACACGTTGCTCATCATGGACACGAAGACCAGTGGCATCGCGCTGTCGAAAAACCGCATTCGACCGTTTTTGAGGGACGTTTGCGGGCTTGACTATTCCAAGACGGCATCATCGAAGGGCAAAGATAACGATCACTCGATGAATGCGGTTGATTTGGGCATCGGGCGTGGTGCGAACGTGAAGATCGGATCGAGCCGTTGCGCGGGCGATCTTTGTTCGACGCCTGTTAAATATTTGCTCATGGACGAGCTCGACAGATGGCAAAAAGAGATCCTGGGCGAGGGTGATCCGATCTCTCTCGCCTTTCAGCGTCAATTGCGATTCCGTGGAATGACGGTGATGTGTAGCACACCGACGCTAGAGGATGGGCGGATTAACAAGTATTTCAAACAAGGCACTTGCGAGACGTGGTGCGCGGTGTGCAAGTGCGGCGCCTTCATGCCGTGCCGGTGGTCGGATATTGACTGGAGCGAGCCGAGCGAGCCGACGATTGCTTGCAAAGAGTGCGGGCAAGTATACACGGAGATGGACATAAAGGGGCTTGATCATGAGTATTCGCCCCCGGCGAACGCCGAGCCGTTCAAAGACAACTTCGGGCGGATTTGGCGATCGTTTGAGGTGTTTGGGACGTTGTGTCATTCGTTCTATTCGTGGAAGTCTCTGCGGGATTATGAGATTCAAGCGTTAAAGACGGGGGAAGCATCATATCAATCGTTTGTGAATACGCGCCTTGCAGAGATTTACAAACCGCGTGATGAATTATCGGTCGAATTGCCAGCGCTTATGAGGGAATGCAGGGACGATTATTCGCCTTATGATTTGCCCGTCGAGGTGGACTTTTTGTGCGCAGGCATCGACACGCACGACAACTGCCTATTCGTCGAGGTGGTGGGATTCAGCAAAGACGGGCGCGAGCATTGGGGCGTCGAGTACTTCGTTGCGCCTTACGACTTGCAATCCCAGGGCGGTATTCGCGATTGCCTGGAAATGCTTGCGACAAAGACTTATGCGCGTGTTGACGGCGTCGAATTGAAGATTGCATTGTCGTTTATCGATTCGGGTGGGCATCGAACGAACGAGGTTTACACGATGTCTGCGCGTTCGTCTCGAATGATGGCGATTAAGGGCATTGCGAGCACGAAAGACAAACAAGACCCATTGATCCGCAAATTGTCGAAAGTGTCGTTAAACGGCAATGTGAAGGGCAAAACGCATTTGCTGGTGTTGGGCGTCAATGCGGGAAAAGACGCGTTATTCGACATGGAGGTGCGTACAATCACGGGGGATCGGTGCTTGCACTATTGGGCGGGCGGGGGCTATGATAAGACGTATTTTGCGGGGCTATTGAGCGAAAAGAAAGTGGGCGGAAAGTGGATTGCGCCCCAGCGAGGAAGCACGCCGAATGAGCCGCTAGACTGTCGCGTTTACGCAATGGCGGCGGCGGAGTATTATTTGACTAAGATCATCCCACGTGGGCTTGATCCAGATTATCGGAGGAGAAATATGGCAAAAAAGGTTAGTAAAAAAGCAGAAAAAGAGCAAGAACAAATTGTTATAGAAGAGCAAAAGCCGTATAATGGCGAAGAACGCGAGGTGGAGGCGCCCAAAGAGCCGAAGTCCGTGGACAATTCCGCGTTGAAATACGAACAGTTCTAGGAGGCGAGGATGGCGGAGGCGATATACACGACACGGCGAACAATGCTAATCGAGGAGCGCAACCGCCTTTCGCAAGCGATTGCGGATGCGTTCGGCGCATTAACGGCGCTCATGAACGGCAAGATCACGTCGTATAGTTTGGGGACGTGGACGATTTCGAGGGCGCAAGCGGATATTGACAAGTTGAAGCAATGGCTAAAAGATGCGCGGTTGAGGCTTGCAGAGATTGACAACATATTGACGGGGAGACCACAACGCCAAACATCGGTGTGCGTTTACAATAATCCGTTTAACGTCAATCCGTATTTCGGGGGGATATAATGCTTGAATTGGCGAGCAACATAGGCTTTGCGGCAGGCAGTGGCGCACCCAATAGCCAGACATTGGCTGGCTTTAACGGCGTATCGTATAGCGCGACGGCAGACATATTGCCCACGCGTCAAATTCTGGTCAGTCGTGCGCGCCAATTAGATATGACATGTCCGTTGGCGAGTGCGGCGATAGACCGCATGACGGGCGGCATTATCGGCGCAGGGCTAACCTATGCTGTCAGCGACACAAGCGAGTTTTTCGACAATGAGTTCTACCGAGCATTGACGGACGAGTTGAAGCGGCTTTTGAAGCGTCGAAGCATTTCGCGTCTATTTGATGCGCAATGCAGATTGACGTTCAATCAGATTCAGGAAATGGCGTGCCGAAATTGGCTATTGTCTGGCGACGTGTTCTTCGTTCGACGGCAACAGCCAAACGGCGCGTTCGCGTGGCGCGCCATCGAGTCTGATCGAGTTATGAGCCCGTACTATATGTTTAGTCCAGATTCGACCGAGAACGGCATGAGCTTTTACGCGCTCATCAATCCCGACACGGGAAATCGAATCATCGACGGCGTAGAGCTGGACGACGATGCTTCCCCCGTCGCTTATTGGGTTGTCAAAGACTACATCAACAAACCGTTGCTTGTCACACCTGAGCAAATCGAGCGCATTCCGTCGCATGATTCGGATGGCTTGCCTGTTATGATTCACTTGTTCAAGCCGACGCGCCCAGACCAATATAGGGGCGTTCCGTTGCTTGCCAACGTGATTGAGACGTTGCACAACACGCGCAACTATGCGCAAGCGGAATTGCAGGCGGCAATCTTTCAATCGGCGGTGTGGGGATTCTTCACGTCGAATAATCCGACGAGCGACGAAACCGTGCCTTTGAGCGATGGGTATCTGGACGAGAAGATCCCGTTGAACGAAGAAGCCGTCAAAGAGGATTTGCAATTGTCGCCTTATACGCAATCGAGGACGAACAGCATCAAATCGCAATTGTTCCCAACGGCGAAGGTTATGAGCGCGGGGCAATTCCAACATTTGGCGGAAGGCGAGGACGTCAAGTTCTTACAATCGACGCATCCAAACAACAATTTCGACGCGTTCATGAAGGCGCACAATTTGAGCGTAGCATCGTCAATCGGCATCCCACGCCAAGTTTTGGAGTGTTCATACGATGGGACGTATGCGAGCGCGCGAGGGAGCGTTTTGGAGGCGAATAGGACGTTCAAGGCGTATCGCTCATATTTCATCGAGTCATTCTTGAAGCCGCTTTTCGAGGTGTTCGCATACGAGGTTGTGGACGAATTGGGCGGTTTTGACGATCCGTTATTTGTTGCGCGCGCATTGTCGATTGAGTCAGTTTGGCAAGCGCCGGCGGCTCTTTGTCTTGATCCGCGAGCCGAGCTAGAGGGGGCGCGGATAGCCATTGAGATGGGCTTAATCGATGCAGATGAAGCGGCTCAAATGATATACGGGCACAAAGCAAAGAGAGGGGAAAATGTTGAAAACATTTGATATCTATTACGACATATCGCCGCTGTATCTGGAGGAGCTTGATAAGCATCTTCGGGCATGTGCGACGGATAAAGAAATCAATCTCAATATCTGTTCCCCAGGTGGGGATATTTATGCAGGCATCGCGATTGCCGAGAAGTTGCGAGCGTGCGGCAAGCGCGTGAATGCGCGTGTTTGGGGCTATGCGGCGAGCGCGGCTTTTACCATTGCGTGCGCGTGCGACTTCGTCGAGGCGTCGCCATTAACGCATTTCATGGTGCATAGTGCCTACGGATGGGATGGAGACGTTGACGAGGGCTGCAAACATGCGAACGAGTCGCAATTAGCGTTGATTCATCGCAAGAATGCAGACTACACAGAAAAGGATTTGTCGGAGGATCGCTGGTTCACTGCCAGTGAGGCGCAAGCCTTCGGGCTTGTGGACAAGATAGTCGAGTTTGAGGGAGACGCCGAGGCGAAGCGCGCGGTGGCGTATGGTTTTAGTAAGTTCCGAAACATTGGAGGGGACACGATGAAAGCCGAAGAAATGAAGAAAGAGGAAGTCATCGAGGAGACGCAGGCGGAAGATTTGTCGCCAGAAACCGTCGATGAAAAGGTTGAAGAAACCGTCGAGCAAGTCGTAGACGAGAAAAGCGACGACTTACTGGAGCAAGTGATCGAGCGCATCGAGGAATTGAGCGCGCGCGTAGCGGCTTTGGAGGAAAAGCGCGAAGCGGAATGCGAGCCCAGCGACGAGAAAAAAGCGAAATTGGCGGCGCGGCTTGCGTCTATTTCTCGCCCCGTTGCACGTGTTGTTGCGACAGAGGAAGAAAAGACCGCGCAGAACGCGGCGAAAGATCTTGAACGTTTCAAGGCGGTGTACGGAACGAGTTTCGACCGTTTCATTCGTGGATAAGCATGGAGGATTGAGAGATGGCAAATCACACGACGATTTTAATCAATGACACTGTAACTCAGGGGCAAACCTTGCTCATGGAGAGCCCGCGCCCGCAATTGTTGCAGACGCGCTATTTTCCGACCGACAACGTGACGGACGTTTTCGATAGCAAGAAAGTTATGCTTGACTTCGACAACGGCGATTTGCAGTCTGGCGCATTCTTTCAAAAGGGCTATGGCGACGGAAACAAGACGACCTATTACAGCGAAGTGTGCGAGCCGCCCCGCATCGCCGAAAGTGACATCATCGATGCAGGTGACCGCGATCGCGTGCTTTTCGAGCAATTGTGCCGAGCTCAGGGCAACGCCACGCCGAGTCATGCCGACGCGTTGAACGATTTGTTGCGTATCAAAGCTGGACGTTGTGCCGACCGCGTGCAACGCGGCATCGAGCGTCTTTGCTCAATGCTTTTGCAGAAAAACGCGCTTGCATTGCAATACAAGTCGAGCCCAGCGGCATCGACGAATGACGTTACGGTTGATGTTCAATACTTCAATGACGAGACCACGGGCGCGGCGGCAGACGACGGCAAGAATCCGCAGGTGTATGAGTCGAAGGCATGGGGCGGCGCGGATGCAACGCCTTATGACGACGTTTGCGCCATGTGTCGCAAGCTGGTTCAGAACGGCGGCAATGCCGTTGATTTGCTCATGAGCCCGCAAATGTGGGGACATCTCATCGCAGATATTACGAAGAAGATGGGCAACGGCATGCCCCAAATCAATTACACAATCATCAATAGCGGCGATAAGGGCGGCTTGTATGATGCGGATATTCTCGACGCCCAGCACGTCGGGAGCGCGAACTTCGGCGGCTACGTTTTGAATCTCATCGTTTACAGCGGTGCATATACCAAGATTGAAGAAAACAAAGAAAAGTTCACGCCGTATCTTCCCGACAATTTCGTCTGCGTTATCGCCCCGAACGTCGGGCACACATTGTGCGGCGCGGTCAATAAGGCGAGCGTCGGCGCATTCGTCAATGGAGGCGATGCGGCATTAGTACGTCACACGGGCAAATTTATTGTCACGAAGTACTTTGACTTCGCTAACGAGCAAGTGAGCGTTCGTTGTGAGTCGTTGCCATTGCCCGCGCCTTATCGTCGTTGGGGTTGGGTCACTAAGACGGATTCGGCGGGCTAGAAAGTGAGCAGGCGTTGATTTGCGAATGATTGACGATGCAAGAGGGGCGAGACGATGGAACGATTGACGGATATTGTAAACGCGGATTTACGCAACATTCTATGCGATTTTAGGGACTTTACACGCCCCGTTCGCTTGAAGGTTGGAAACGTCGTTTATTCGATTTATGCATCGTTGCAATCGGACAAAATCGCCTTGACCGCCGACATCGAGCCGATCAACGTCTATGAGCTTTCTATCTATTTCGAGGACATAACGGACGAGGCTTTCAGGCGTTCATTCGTCAAGGGCGGGATCGTTTTCATCTCGCTCGATGCGGAAGGGAATGATTCATGGGTTGGCTATCGCATTGTAGATACGGCGACGACGATGGGCGTATTGCGAAGCGCATCATTGATGCGCACGAAGGGGCGTTGAGGTTTTAAGTCATGCTTAATATCTTCACTTTAACAGAGCATATCGCGGCAGCGCTTCGGGCAGAGTTGGACGGCTTGACGTATCGATTCAAGGGTACGGACGAGCCAAACGACGCCACCGAGACGAAACCTCGCGTCTATACGTTCACATACGACGGCGAGTTGGATCGCGATTTATTGCCCGTGCATACGCCAAGCGTATTGTTGCAGGTGATAAAGCGAGATTGCGACGTGGTGTCGTATCTGGTGCATGTATACGTCGTGAACGCGTCAATCGTAGACGACGAAATCGCCATCGATTGCGGCGATGGATCGTATCGCATGGGCGAGGGCGAAGAGCCACGAGCAGGTGGAGCGCGGCGCGATTTATATCGCGCTTGTTTGCTATTGGGCGAGAGCGTCTACAATGCATTGAACACTATTTCACTATCGTGTTTGGCGCGTATCGACAACGTCGTATTGAACGCGCCCGTGGCTTACATGGAGAACTACCCCGCTTGCGAGTGCACTGTCTCTTTTGATTGTGCACTGGGCAACACCGAGAGCTTCGTCCGTTCTAGACTTGAGGAGATATTGTAATGGCGTTTACATTGAGTATTTCTGGTTATGCCGGATACTACGCATACGCAAAATTCGATATTTATTACAAGACCGCGGCGGATGCAGAATGGACGAGAACGGGCACGAATGACGACGGGCTCAATGCGATTCCCGCGTGGGATCAAGATTCTGAAATGTGGGTTCAGTTGATTATAGACTGGACGGGTAACGGATATTGCTTACAACAAAGAGATAGTAGCGGATGGATTTCCCCTAGTTTGATTGTAATGGGGGACTCGTCATTATCAGTAGAGTATGAAATAGAAGAATGGGATGCCGAACATGTTATTTTCCATGTGAAACCTCAAGATTATGGCGCTAATAAACGAATTGGTGTATCAATCCCGCAAGGGAATTGTAGCCGCGTCGTTATGGACGAAACGCGAGCATTCATCGATGGTTGCCCGTGGGTTCCAGAATACAACATGACAACATTGCTTAAATTGCGCCCCATTGCTCCCGCGTCGTTCGTGAAATCCGAAAAGCCGACGGTCACGTTTTCAGATACGTCGAGTAGTCATTCAGTGGCAGTGGAGTGGAACGAAAAGTCGAAGGGATGGGATCTCACTATAAATCCTTCGGTTTCGAATACAATAAGCATCAATTATGTAGCAGAGGTGAGTATGGCAACAGAAAAATACGGAGCTTTTGGAGATTTGGGCAAGTCTCTAAGCGTGACGCCCGTTTCGACGGATACCGTTATCGCGGTATTGGCACGCGGAAAGACGGACATGAACGCCGTAACGTTCGCGGATTTATCGTCGTATTTGGGCGACAGACCGATCAATCCGTACGACGCTTGCGACATGTGCGCATATGCGCTTTATGCGACCGCAGGCGTTAATAATGTCGTTTGGTGCGGTGGTGCTGATTTAGCGGCTTGCATCAAGACGTTTCAAGACTACATGACGAGAACGCCTCAGGTTTCGTGCATCGTGATTGACGGCGGCTTCACGACGATCAAAGAGGACGCGGCGACGATCCTTGCAGGCATCAAAAAGATTGACGGACATTGGGACGCGACGGCGATTTTGAATTGTAATGCGGCGGCAGACCACACTGGCAAGCCTTGCAGTTCAGAAGATGCAGTCGTGACGATGGGCTTCATCAAGACGGGCGCAAACGTTTTGCCCCTTAGTGCCATTCGTGCAGGGCTTTGCGCACGAAGTGATGCGGAATACGGCGCGCCAGCCCGAAGCGGCGGCAATTTGCCAATACCGAACGCCGAGGCGTGGGGATCATTCGACGAAAAGAGCTTTACGCCAATGCCTATTAGCGAAACACTTGCGACGAGTTTGTCGGCGGAAGGCGTTTGCGCCGTCGTCAATTATTCGGGCACTTATCGCACATGGGGCGACCATACGAGCTTGTTCGCGGCGGGCACAGTTTCGGACGAGCGGGCACGATTCGACAATAGCATCAGAATGCTTCGTTCGATCACAAATCGCTTCCAACTCAAATACCGTGCTTCGATTGATTCGCCTTTCACATTGCAAATGCGAAACGACATCATCAACGAGCAACTGGACTATCTGAATGGATTAGTCGCTAAGGGCGCGCTCATCGGGAAGCCCACATGCGAGTTCAGAGCGATTGACAATCCAAAAGACAACATCCAAAAGGGCGAGTTCAAGTGGAATATCACGTGCACGACGACGAATCCGCTTAAATACGCCTATGTGAGCGTATCTTACACGAGCACAGGGCTTGATTCATTGGTAGAGGAGGGATAAAACATGCTGGTTCAAATTCCAAGACATGGTGCGATTAAAGGTTGCACGGTTTATGCGGCGCCCAATGGCGTCGCATTCAAGACGCCAGCGTGCATCGATGCAAGTGTGACATTGCCCCAACTATCATTCCCGACGAACACGATCCAAGCGATGGGCGGCTTCGACATTCCAGATCAAACGCGCCTAGACGCTATGACGTGCACGATCAGTGTTGAGGCTGGCGTCGAGTCAAACGAGCTCATGCAAAGCGGCAACGCGTCGTATATCATCCGATGGGGGCAAGAAGTCACGAATCCCGACGGCACGATCGGGCTTGAGAAATGGCAAGCCTTCGTTTCTGGTATCGTCGCATCGAGCCCGGCGCCTTCTTTGGAGGTTGGACAATCTGGAACGAGCGACATTACAATCAATGTGAGTCGCTATCGCCTTGTTCATAACGACGTTAACGAGCTTTACGCGATTGACCGAATAGCCGGGATTCTTCGCATCAATGGCGAGGATTTGCGAGCACCTTTGAACGCTATTCTCTAGCGGATGAAGGCGACAAGCCCGTGACAATCACGGGCTTTTTGTGTATTTTGGAGCAGTGGAGGCGTTAGAAATGGACAATAAATTCAAGTTGAGAAAAGCAATAAATGGCATCGAGGAGCTAAACTTTGCGTTCGATAAGCTCTCGGCGATTGACTACAAAACCATATGCAGGATTGAGCGCAAGATGAACGGTTTGAGCGTCGAGCAATTAGCCGATTCAATCATTGCGAGTGCAGGGACGCGCAAAACGTCGAGCGAGTTTCGCATCGCGTGTGCATGGGTGGCGGCGGTCAAGGGCACGGAGGGGCTCACGGTGGACGACTACGATCAATTGTCGCTTGACGACTTATTGGAGCTGGAGACCTTCGGCTTGCTTTTTTTCGTCGGATCTTTGGAGTAGACGGCGCAAACTTCAAAGAGTTTTTTCTTCGCACCTATGGCGAGATCGGCGCGGTTTCGATGGCGTTCCACACATCGGCGACGGAGCTATTGCGGATGCCGTTGACGGACTTCTACGAAACATTCAGTTTAATCTACAAAGAATCGAATCGGAGACGTGGCAATGCGTAAAAGCCGATATGAAATAGAACTAGGGATCAAGGGCGACGACAAGGTGCGTGCCCAGATACGCGAGATTGACGACGGTGTCGCGAGCATTTCAGAAAGTGCGAGTAATCTTGACTTCAAAGGCGCGTTGAACGGGGCGCAAGAGCTATCGAAGAAGATGGCGGAGGTTGCCGCATCCGGCGAAGATGCGACTTTGCAGATGAACGCGTTTGAGGCGGCATCGAAGAAGGCGATAAAGGGACTTGAAAAACAGGCAAGCGACCTAACCTATTCGCTATCGGAGCAGGGAAAAGCCCAGCGAGCACGCCTTCGTGCGATTGACGACGAGATTTACAAACTAGGCAAGAGCAAAGAGGACGCCAAAAAGCGCAAAGAGCTTGAGAAGGAACGCGCAAAGATTGCGAAAACAGTCGTTGATTTGAGCGACGAGGAGTTGCGCCAGGCTTTGCGGCTCAATCAGGCATCGCGCGCCGAACTCAAACTTGCAGTACAGAATGGCAAGTTGATGCGCACGGAGACGAAAGAGCAAAAAAAGCTCGCTCAGCTTGTCAAAGACGACCTAAAGGGCATCAAAGACAAGATAAAAGCGCAATTTGAGTTCATTAAAGCTCTAAAGACAACCGAGGGACGCTATAACGCACTAAAGAAGGCGGGCGCGATGGGCGTAAAGGCGGGCGTCGGCATCGCCAAAGGCGCAGGGAAGGCGGCTTTAGGCGGTATCGGCATCGCGGCGGCAGCTGTTGGGGCGATTGCGAGCAATGCGGGCGCGGCTACCGACACTGCCGTCGAGCGTGAGCGAGCGGCGGCGCGTGTTCGAGGATTGAGCCAGGAACAGGCAAGCGAAGCCGTTTCGCGTATTTACTCCATCACGGGGGCAGATAGTGAACGGATCGTTGCGGCTATCCATGCCGTGCAAAGCGTATTGGGCAGGGGGTTGAGCGTTGACGAGCTGGTGCAGACGGCATCGGGCGAAGTTTTGAGCCCGGGCATTTCGGCGCTATATCGGCAACAGACCAAAGGCGACGTTAAGGCAAGCGCATTGATCGCACTTGCGAATCAAACGAGAGCATCGACGCGAGAAACGGGGGCAAGCGTCGAGCAAATAGCGTCGGCACGTGAATATTTGGCGAACACTGCCAATCGGACGCAGTCAAAAGCCCCGTTGCGGCAACAAGAAGCCGTTTATTTGTCGCTACTCAATAGCGGCGCATTTGACGATGAATCGGAAGTGCAAGAGGCGTACAAGCGGTTTATTTCACGCCTACAACCCAACGAGGACATCTTCGAGGCGGCGTCAAAGTTCGACTGGACGCGCGGGCTAACGACGACGAATCGGATTCAGGCGAGCAACGCGATAAAGGCGACGAATTGGGGGGCATTGCGCGCCATTGGCAATCAGCAATACAGCGGCGACGCGCTATCGTTGACGAGCAATGAGGAACGAGCCGTCCGAATGCGAGCGACTCAGGAACGATTGCAGGACGTGCAATTGCGCGTTCTGGAGGCTATCGACGCGGCAATCACGAAGATCGGTCCGGAAAAGCTCAAAGAAATGATCGATGGGGTGTTAAATCTTGCGACGGAGATCGTGACGCGGCTTTTGCCGATCCTTGTCAATCTGATTGAGACATTAGAGCCCGTGTTGCAACCGCTTTTAGATGCGTTGCTATCGCTTGTGGATTTGTTGGGCGAGGCGGTCGAATGGCTCAAAACGAACGACGTAGGCGGCAAGGCTAAGAGCGGATTCGATACGGTGACGAAAACGGGGCTCATAGGACTCATTCGGAGTTTATGGAGCGACGACGAGGACGGCATCCCGCAATATGAAGTCGGCGTAAGTGGTCATGCCAGGGCAGACGGCGGCGTCGCAAGCATTCCGACGATAGTTGGCGAGCGAGGGGCGGAAATGGTCATTCCGTTCGACTATGCGCGCCGAGGTCGTGCAAATAACCTTGTTCAGACATTCAATCAAACGTTCAATTTGGCGCAGAATCAGACGACGGCATCGAGTTTGGCGGCGACTATGCGCACAAATGGGAGGTGGGGACGATGAAATATACGGCAAGTTTTGGCGATACATGGGACACAGTAGCATACAAGGTTTGCGGCGACGAATTCGAGTGCGACGCCTTGCGACGAGCGAATAGACCGTATAGCGACGTTTTGGTCTTTGACGGTGGGGAATCGCTTATCATTCCGTCGGATATTGGCGAGATGAAAACGACGGAGGCATCGAGCGTCGTTTCTTCGGCGTCGGTGCGCGTTATCGCTGCGGAGTGGTAGGCGATGAAGTATTTGACTTTGGGCGATTTGCAGATCCCGCTTTGTTTCGTCTCCAATGTGAGTTGGAGCAAGACGAGCAAGACGACGACGGCTAGCGACGGGCGCGTTCGAGCTCGAGGATTTGGCGCGGTGGAAGTGTCTTTGCGCTTGTCTTTGGACGTGCCGACGTGCAGTGCATGGGGTTTGAGTGCGAGCGAGTGGATCGACAAGCTATCCAATCTTCCGGTGGAGCGAACGACGGGAGCTGCGCAATTGCAAATCGGCGAGTTGACGGTTTATCCGTCGGTGTTATTTGCCATTTCGTCAATCAATACGACGGAATCGAGCGACGCATCGACGACGGCGGCATCGCTCATCGAGTGCGATATAACATTATCTGGAGTTGCGACGGCGAAGGCGGTTTCGAGGAACGAGCAATTGTCGAAGGAGGATGCGCAAGCAGTGATTCCAGACGTAGCCATCGGCATCGAGGGCGGCTCGAATACGATTCAGCTTAAAGACGCATACGCGATAAACGAGTTTGTGCGAGCCAATGCGTCAATTCGTCTAGGATTTAGCGTCGGCGATGATTTGGCATTGCCCGATCGTGAGAGTTTCTTCAATGAGTTTGTGGCGCGTGGCTTCGTTGATACGGACGGCGTGAAATGGTACGTCGTAGACGGCTTGATCCTGGACAATGAAATCGCGGTCACGTGTAGTGCATTGCCCGCGAAGTCGATGCAAAGTGCGCATCGTACGTGGCTCGATGGCGCGTCTTTGCGTTCAATCTTTGTCGAGTTGGGCGACATGTGCGGTGCATCGAGCGTGGATTGTGGCATCGATGGAACTGTGAACTATTGCCTTCTCAATGGTTCACCTTTGGCGGCATTGCAAGCCATTGCGAACGACGTGGGCGCGATTATTTACGCGCAAAACGCGCGTGTTCGCGTTCTACCGACGACGCGCAAGCAGGACATCGCCTATGCTTTACCGCTCAAAGAAACGCAATTTGACGTTATCGAGGACAACAGGGGCGAGGGCTTCGGCGGTGTGGACTGGTGCGACGGCGTGCGACGGTTTAAGGCGGGCGATACTCGCAAGAATTGCCACGTGGTGCGCAGTTCAATCCGCATGAACGCAAAAGCCGTTGCACAAGCCGTGCTGGAGGCGGAAAACTTCAAATCTCGTCGCCTTCGTATCTCGATGCCATTGCGAGACGACATCATCGTCGGAAGCGCTCTTTCCCTGGAGTTGCAAAACGAGCAAGTCGTGGTTGTGGTCAATAGCACGGAAAAGGACTATTTAAGCGAGATATTGACGTTGGAGGCGTTCGCGGTATGATTGAGCTTTGCTACATGATAATCGACGAGATGGGCACGGAAAAGGACGCGGCGGGGGCGGTTATGACTGCCACGGCGCATTGCGAGCACGAAGAAAACACGCAGTGCGTATTGCATTTGCCGCCCGCACTTCGTCCCAATCAATGCGACATAAAGCGCGGGGCGCGTGTTTTGGGCGCGTTCGATACGGACAACGGCGTCGGCGTTGCTTTGGTAGGGCTTGAGGGCGCGTTTTGGGGCTATCGCGTGAACGGCTCAGCAGGATTGAGCGTCGAGAAAGACATGAAGGTCGGCGGCGCTCTATCTGTAACGGGCGACGTAAGCGGCAAGGCCGGCGCATCATTCGTCAAAGACGTGACGACGAAGGCAGACGTAAAATCGCCTACTGTTTCATTGAACACGCATACGCATCCGACACCTTCGGGCAATAGTGGCGCGCCGATACCTACACCGACGGGGGCAAAATAATGGCAGACAATCGCTTGATATTTGAGAGTGGACGCCAGCTTGAATTGCTCAATAGCGAGCAATTATCATACGGGCGAGCACTTGCGACGAAGCAAACGACACGATACGACGGTTCGAAGCGACCGCAGGATACGAGCTATCGTGGCAGGGCACAGGCAAAGACGGCGACAATCGACGCCCGCATTATGCCTTATGACGGCAAATCGATTTCCGAGTATATCGCCAGATGTGAGGACGCAGTGGGCGAGCGCGTGCGATTGATTTACAACGGCAAAGACCAAGGCGAATACATCGTCGTGGGCGTTCAATTCGTGCCAGAAATTGACGCCACGTGCGGTGTCTTTGCTTGCAATATCTCATTCAGTTTAACCGAAGGCACAATTCGCTATCGAGAGCGAGTAAAGGACGTTGTGGTATGAGTATTCGAGAGACGGCACGGCACGTGGCGAACATGGTTTCATGCAGGAAGGGCACGCATTGCCTATTTCGCGCCTTCGGTTTGGGAGTGATAGACGATCCGGCGCCTTCGGCGATCACATTGGGAAGCGTTCGCGCCGAGTGCGCGAAATGGTATCCAAACATCGACGTGGAGCGACTGGAGCGAACGGGCGACGGAGAGTTCGCGGTTGTGATTAAAAGCGTCTAGGATTGAACGAGCGGCGATTGTGGCGCGATTCGGACAAAAGACGATTAAATACATGTCGAGACAATAAACGCGCAAATAGAAGCCTTTGCGACGAAATACGGGAGGGATGGAAATGGCACTAGAATTTATATCGGATATGAGCACGAAGGCTTTGTTCAATAGCATCAAAGCCCAATACAAAACAGAGACGGGAGAAGACCTGGAGATCGGCTCGAATGAGTTCGCAATCGCAAGTGCCGTCGCCTACGTCTTCGGCGGCATGGTAGAGCGATTTAACGACATGGCGGCAAATCGCTATATCGACACGGCGCGTGGCGAGTATCTGGACGCATTGGCGAAAAACCTAGGAGTGACGAGACCGAGAGCGACGCCAGCGAAATGCACTGTGCTCATCAGCAATCAGATAAATGCGGAAATCACAATAAACGCGCATTCAGTGACGATAGACGACGGCAACGGGCACGAGTTCGAGCCAGATTTGATTTACAAAGAGCCATCGGGCGGGGGCGGCGGTGTGATACAGACATTCGACGTTAAAGCAGGCGAGATTCGCGCATTGCAGTTCCGTTCCAAGACGACCGACGAATCGAATAATGACATCGCGGCATTTACGATGAAATTGGAGAAAGAATACGGAGATGGCAAGATCATATATTTGCAAGTGACGGAAACGAAAGGCGCAAATCCGAACGCATACCCATACACGACAGAGGGCGACGACGCATTTCGAGCGATAATCCCCGATATGGCGGCGCGTATCCGTTCGGCTGGTAGTCAAGCCTATTACAACGCCTGGTGCAGGAAATACAGCCCCTACATATTGGACGCTTATTGTTTGGTAGATGGCGACGATGGATTCGTTGCTGGCGAGGTGCGGATCTTTGTCTCTGTGATTGATGGTGCGGATTTGGCGATATTCGACGTTACGGCGATGAAACGCGCATTGGAGGCGGATCAGAACAGACCGATAAACGACTTCATCGCCGATGTGTCAATTTGCGGCGAGGAATATCCAAATGTTACCTACGATGTTTATTTTGATCCTATGCGCATCGGACGCGATAAAGCCGACGAGATAGCGGCGACGGCGTGCCAGCGGCTCAAAGACTACTACATGCGCAACATCGGCATGGACGTTGCGTTGCAACGGTTTAATGAGATTGTAGCGGAGCTCGATACGAGCGGCGGCATATTGGCGGCGCGTCAAATCGTAGAAGGCGCACAAACATATTCGGCGGAAGTTATGCCCGTCAAACAATCGAATATCGCGTCTAAAACGTTCAATTACAACGTAATAGCCAAGAACGACCAATAGGGAGGCGGCAATGAAGCTAACAGACGTTAATTTGAACGAGCTTTTGCCGATTTACGCGCAGGGGCAACCTATTGCCAACGCAATTGGCGAAGCAGTAGCGAGCGCGTTTGGCGGCATCTTCGGTCGGTGCGAGTCGCTTCCGTGCGAGGCATCGAGCGTGGCATGTGATGCAATGCGAGATGACGAGATAGACCGCGTGGCGAATGATTTACAGATTGTGATTTACGATCCAAGCGCCACGCATGAGGAGAAGGCGCGATTCGTCTATGAGTTTGCAGGCACTCGATACACTGCCGGGTCATATTCCAATCTCAAAAATGGCTTGTCTATCTTCGCCGACATTCCTGAGGGCGACGTGCGCATAGAGAGAGAATCCACATGGCGGTATTACATCCAACTAGAGAGCCCGCCCGCCGTGTCGACTGAACGACAGCGCATCATGGAACGACTGATTCCGAAGGCGCATCGAGCCGTGTTGGGATTTGATGGCCTGGATATCCATTACAGCGACGAGGGCGAGAGCCGTTTGTTCATACCAGCGGGCAATGCGTGCGCGGATACGCTAGTCAAGGGCGAAGCGAGCGTTCGACCCTTGTCTGAAGTGCCTTTTAAGGTGAATTTCGTGACATTAGGCGACCCGTCTCCATTCTCAATCGACATCACGAGCCATACGGGGGCCGTGTCTTATAACGAATACATCCCACGCAACAAGAAATTTAGGGTTACGGTATTGCCAGAAATATCGTTGACCCAAGCTATCGAATTTGACCGTGCCTTCAAGTTTGGCGGCGATCCTAAAACTATCACATCTGTAAAGCCCGTTGCGATGGGGAGCAGTACCTATACCGAGAAATTGCTAGAGGGTACTGATGGATTCTCTGATAAGCCATACTATTTGGACGGGCAAATCTTAAATGTCGCGACCGTAGATAGATTGCGAACGGCGATCAATCCGTTGCCTGTGTACTATTGGCGAAAAACATTCCCACTTTTCACCGATTCGATAATTGCATCGCAAGTAGACGTTTCGACAACGCCTAGTTTGTTGGCGAAGGATAAGGCGGCAATCGTGACGCGCTATTGCATCGCGATTGACTTTGCGAACGCGTCGCAATACGCCGCAGACGAGATCGGCGAAATGGCAGGAACAGGGATTCTTGAAGATTTTGCAGAGGGAAAATATAACGACCTTTTATTCAAAGAGTGGCTCAAACCGACCTATGAGATGGGGGTGGGTGGTGAAGAAACATGGGTAAATGCCTTTTTAGACAACGACCCACGGACAAGAGTTGCGAATTGGGCAGACATTATCGACGGGGAGGCTTATAGCGCGTCGTGTAGCGGTATGAATACAGTAGTTTTTCTGAAATGGGGCGAGGTGCAACAAGGCACACTCATCGCAAACACGGTTTTGTCGCAGTTGTCGCTTGAAGCGTGGCAACATATCTTTATCCCATACCCACGCGAATGGGCGTAAATCATAAAGGAGTAATAGAAAATGGCAGTTTGGAATGTTCAGCAAGTGACGAATTGGGGTTGCGCATACTTCGCGGCATCGAGTACAACGAAGCCCGTTAAAGCGACAGGCGGAGCGGTGAGCAATACTTCGTTCAATGTGGCGCAGGCGCAAGCCATCGACACGAAGGATCAGTTCACGGGAGCGTATTCGGATGTGTCGTCAAAGATTCTATCGCTATCAGTGACGGGGCAAACATTGCGCGCCGTCGTGCAATTCAAATCGACTGGCGACACGGCGCGAGAGTGCAAATCGGTTGCGTTATTAAGTGACGACAACGTCATCGCCATTCTTTCATCGACGGAGGTGATATTCACTATCCCCGCCGCAAGCACGTCTATCGTTGGCGTTAGCGTGGATTTTGACATCGTGTTCACGAATACAGGACAAGCAACCGTAGACGTATCGACGGCAAACACGGTGATGCAAAGCGACCTAGAGCGCTTTGTGTCATGCCACGTGGCGGGCGACCCGGACGCGGGGGAGGAGCAATACATCAAAGGCGAAAAGACGTTCGGCGATAAAGTCACTTTTGGGGCGGTGGAGTTCACGGGCGCAATGAACGTCGAAAACTATTTCGAGGCGCAACAAGTGAGCACGCCAGAATTCTTTCTATCGTCGAATAACGTCGCTTTATTGCATATCTGGAATCATAACATAGAGTCAAAATCGTTCATTTCTGCGGCATCGCAACCTTTAACAATTCAAGGCGACGCATTCCCACTAACGATTGAGGCGGATAAGGGGATATTCATCGAAGGCGACATCAAACCGTCGTATGATAACACGAACGAATTAGGCGGCGAGGATAACCGTTGGAGTGCTGTTTGGGCAAATGAAGTCAATTGCGACGGAGGATTCATAACCGCGGAAGTGCTAGAGGCTGGAAATCATGCACAATTCACTTTCGAAGGCTTTGTTAAGGCTTTGCAAGTCGCAAACAATGTTCCAGCAAATGGCACGTTTCAGTTTTTGAGAGTGAGAAAGGCATCAGTTTATACGGGTGAATCTATCACGGGCGGGAACAACGTTGAGGTGGTCGATATAGTAGCGAAATCATCTTCGCAATCATCCAATGACATAGTGTTTAATTTACGATCGACTGCAACTGCGTCGAATCAGAAATGGGTTGCTGTCTCCAGCGGAAAAGCCGTTTCAGTCACAGAACCCATCGACTGGATCTTCGTTTTAGCTGTGAGGGTGCCATTATGAACGCAGACTTTATCGAGCAATGGAAGCGCGATGCGGCGGCGGCAATCAAAGAATATGCACGCGTGCATCATCCGTTCAAGATCAAGAAGCTCAGCGGGTACTATCTGTTCATCGATACAAAGTCGAAGGCGTATGCCTTAGAGCTTCGGGGCGTCAAACCGAACGCGGGGGAAACGCGGCAGTGGGGGGCGCCTACGAACAAATGGCAGAAAGGCGAGCCGAGGCGCGTTTCTTTGCCGTATGGATGGAGGACGGTGACAAAAGAGCGAGCGACGAGCACAGGCGAGCGCGTGGACGCGCCGAGCTACTTCGGTGTGAGCAGCCGCCCTAAAAAGTTCTTCGGGCTCAAACGAAAGGGACGCCTTCTGGCATACGGCATCACACAAGAACATGTCGTTGTGCCGGTGTATAGTGAGCAAGGCTTCGTCGAATGGTTAGTCGAGGATCAACTAGATGACGTTCGGCGGATATTGGAGCAAACGGGATTCGAGAAACTGGAGAAGGAATTTTGAAAAAGAGCGCAAAAGCATTTAGGAAAACACTTCGGAATCATGGCATATTTTACACGCCAGAGGCACTCGCAATGAAGATGCGTGCACAGTTGCCAGAGTTCGTGGCGGAAGTCTACGATCCGACGTGCGGCGATGGCGGGCTTTTGCGCATCTTCGGCGACGACGTGTGCAAGTATGGCGTCGAGATAGACGGCGCAGAAGCGGAAAAGGCGCGAAGCATTCCAAATTCGACGATATTTGCGGGCGATACGCTTGCGGAGGACTACTTCCAAAACATGCAATTCGATACAATTATTGCGAATCCGCCCTTTGGCATCCCGTGGGCGCATCCAACCCAACAGCCAGACGAGAACAAAGCAAAGCGCGCGTCGGAGATATTCGACAATTATCCGACATACGCGCCTGCAAATTGCGCCGATTGGGCTTTCATTGCGCATATCTTGTACAAGTTGAGCGACAAAGGCACGGCGGTGTGTCTCATGGGTTTAGGCGCTCTCTATCGAGGACGAGCGGAAGCGAAGATCCGCGAGTATATTGTAGGCAGAGGCGTGTTTTCGCGCATCGAGCTCATAAGGGACGCGCAATTCGAGGACACTTCGATCCCCGTTGCGATGTTGACGATGCGCAAAAGTAGCCAGGACAAGTCGATCTTGTTTGTCGATGGGGAAGTTGAACGGCGCGTCGAGTATAGCGAAATCAAAGAAAACGGCTTCGATTTGAGCGTCAATCGATATGTGAACGCCGAAAAGCAGGAAGACAAGTGGAAAGACTTCGATCCCTATGCGCACGAAGAAATGATTCGCGCGATGGTGATCGAGCATCTGGACAAGAGCATCACGACGTCGAAGGCGATGTGCGAGATTGACCCATGCTTAAATCCAATCGACGACTTTTTAGACAGCTTGCAAGCGGCTATAAATAAGCATAGGGCGAGCGAGTCGAGCCCAGACAATCAAACGACCACGGAGGATTGCCTATGAGCGGAACAGCAACGACAATTGTTTTAATCGGCTTTTTGGTGGTGATGGGGGTAGTTGTGCCGATTTGTGGAGTATTTGAGAAAATCAGAGAGGTCATCAGCCTTCGATGGCTTGTGATCGTCACGATTCTAGCCTTGACGTTGGGGGCGGTCATCGACTTCGATCATCTGGACGATGCGTCGAGGCTAGCCATCATCATCGGTGGAATGATCATCGGCGGGCTTTTCGTTCTGCTTCGGACTTATGAAAAGTGCAAAGCGAAGGGATGGGCGTTCCCGTCTATTCCACCGATCGTTTTGAAGAAGGGCGACATAAGCGCCGAGATCGGCAACGCACGAGAGAACGACGACAGATAAAAAAATGCCTACCGTCGAGAAAACGAAAACCCACGGTAGGCAACAGGAGCGCAGGACGCGCAAAGGTTTTGACAGCCCGAAAAAGTGCATTTTGGAGGTGCATAGACGGCTTGCCAAAACATGGGCTCAATAGTACAAATTCGAGCGCGTGTAAACAAGAAAAGCACATCTCACGATGTGCTTTTCCCGTAATTTTTGTGCTATGTCTGCGAAGACGGCTTTTGCGTCAATCTAGCCAATGGCGCGATCGGAAATGGTCAGTAAGCGACCGAACCGCAGGATTGATTAAAACGCATCGACCATCGATGCAGGTCGGACTATAATCGAGCGTGCGATCGAGTGCAAGCAAAAAGTGCTATTTATTCGACTTTTTGTCCGTACAGACGACGAGGGCTTGCGTTTCGGACGTGATGACGAAGTCGGAGATATCGAAGTTGCGGGCGACTTTTGACGGTGTCAAGAGCTTGCGTTCCGAGACATCATCGAGCGAGCAGCCGAGGGCTTCGGCGAGTTCTTCGGGCGACGAGATTGCCCACTGTTTCGTTTTGCGCGTTTGCAGTTTTACAAGCTCGCTTTTTTCGCCGTAGCTCATGCGCTTTTTGAGCAGTGCGGACAAGGCATCGGCAATTGATGCAACGTCTTTCATCTTTGCGTAGATATTGGCAATAACGTCGATGGGGAGTTCGTCGTAGCTATTGACGTTGGCGACGAAGGCGGCATCGAGGGCGCGGGCGAGCGCGTTATTCTCGAAACACAAGTCACGGGCGGGGCAATATCGGCAATGATCGCCCGCATGGCGCGGCGTGTCTGCTTTGGCAAAAGCGGCGGCGTTGGCGCACATACCGGCAAGATGGGTAAATTCTGCGAGTTTGCAATAATTCAAGCATTCGCTTTTGATGTGGTTTGGGATTCGAGGTTGAATAATCACGAGTTCAAATCTCATGGCGTGCAAGCCCTTTGATGCACGTACCATCGAGGCGTAAAGGCGCAACTGTTCGTTGCCGTGGGCTTGCACTTCAACTTCGCCGGTTTTGAGGTCGAAGATATAAAGCCGCTTCGTTCGAGTATAGACCCAGCAATCAGGCGTTCCCCATATTTCGACGCCGTGTGCACTTTTTGCGAGTCTTTCTTCGATTCCGGCGCGTTCTACGATCTCTTCAGTGGCGGCGAGGTACTCAATCACCGATTTCACATAGCAATCGACGCAATCTTCGTAGATGTCGTTGCTGTGCGCGTCGGTCTCGAGGGCGGGCGGCGCCGTGATGTCGGCATCTGGAAAAGCCGCTTTTAGAGCGTCGTAGAGGCGTTGAGCGGCTACGGCATGTGTGCGCGTGCCTATTTCAGCAGCAGTGGACGAGGAACGGGGAAGCAATCCTTCGGCGAATGCAGAGTAGGCGCATTTCATCCATCGATGAGCGCTTGACGGTCGGACGGTGTTCAGTTCTTGTTTCATCGCTTTTTGTCCTTATAGAGTGAGAGTTCATAATCGGAGACGCCTTCGGCGTTGAGCTGTTCAATGGAGATACGAGGAGAGAGCCCGAGATCTTCGGCGGTGAGAGTATCGAAAAGTTTCTGCTTTTGTTGTGTGTTGCGAACAACGAGCTTGCGTTCGCTCATTCCATCGCCCTTGACATGAAAATCTGGAGTAACGACGGGTTTATAGTTGCGCGCCATTTCGTAGTAGCGAGCGCCAGGAACGAAGGGATGGGCGTTGACGAAGTCGAAGTCTTCGGGCACTTTCCCAGATAGTGCAATCTTCATTATGTCGATCGAGACGATAGCCGGTCGGACGCTTCGGGCAATGACGAAGAAGGCATCGAGGAGCGGCAATCGTTTGCCCTTATAGACGACGCCCCGTTCACATAGACGCGTCAATCCAGAGGCGTCGCAATCGTGCCCCGTGATTTCGATCATTTTGGCGATAGCCCGGCTTTCTTGCATATTGCCAAGGGCTTGCAACGCGGCGCGTTTGGTCTTGTAGACGACGCCACGGACTCGATAATAAATCGTCATGTTCGTTTTCTCTGGTTTTGAGTGGGTAAAAATACACGCCCAGACCATCCGGGCGTGCCAATTTTGGGAGATTGTGTCAGAATAATATTGATATTTACGCCATATTCTCACGTTGCGCAAGTCTTTTTAGATCATCGTCGCTACGATTGATGATCCAGTCGCCCTTATAGTCGAAGAAGGCGTCGGGGGCATATGCCATGCAGGCATCAATCGCGATACGTTCGGCGAGATCGTCGAGTTCGGCGTCGTTCATATCGACGGATACATCTACCGCCTTCGTTCGGCATCGACGACACAAGACGCGCTCGAGGTCGTCAATCTCGCTTTGCACTGCGGAAAGGTAAGAATCTTCGATCCCACTTTCACAAGCGCGTGCACGCTTGCAGATTCGTTCCTGGCATCGAGCGACGCCACACTTGAGGAACACGGCAAGCGACGGCATCGCGAGAAACGTGCGCATCATGCGGTGATGTTCGAGGTAGACTGCAAATTCGTTTTCGTCGAAAAAGCCGAGTTTGCGTTGCACGTTCGCGAAGCAAATGTCGCCATAATAGGAGCGGTCGAGCACGTGCCATCCCCCTCCGTCGGCGGCGTTGCATTGCGCATTCATCGTCGTGCGGAAGCGTTTTGCAAGCATGAACATTTGCATTTTGAATGCGGTCTCCTTCGGATCTTTGTAGTAGTCATCCAAGAATGGATTCGTGTCGCTTGTGGGCTCTTCATGCGTTTGCGATTTGAGCCCCAGCCGCTTTATCTCGGAAGAAATTTTGTGCGCAAGCGTCGTTTTGCCAGCTCCGATGTTGCCTTCTAGGATAATAACGCCATTTTCTATTACCATTGGTTGACCTCGCAAAAAGACGCCCAATCGTCGGACGCCATGTTATCGATTATCGTTCGTGCATTATCTGCTCCGAACGCAACAAAAATCGGCTTTACGCCATATTTGGCAAGCGTCGAAAATTCGGCGCGTTGAATGTCTGATAATTTGCCGCGATCGCTTTTGAGCTCGATGAAGGCGACGCGATTGTTGACGGCGACGAGATAGTCAGGAGCGCCAGCCCGCCCCGAAAATTCGAGCTTTCGAGCGATTCCACCTTTACGCTTGACGGCGGCAAGCATTGCACGTGCAACGAGTGATTCGGGCGTCATCATTGCCCCCTAACGAGAGCGCCGAGGATAGACGCCACGCGCTCATTTTCGGCTTTACATTTGGCGAAGGCGTGTAGGGCGTTGACGTAGGCGAGTAACAAATCGCCTTGCGAGTCGATCACCGGCTCAGGTGGAGGCGTGCACGCCCTAATGACTGGGATCGACGCTATCGGCACATATAAGTGATTTATAGGCGTCGATTGCGCTTTTGCGCACGCCATCATCGATGGGGACAACATCGAGATCACGAGCAACGCGCATAAATGCGTCGCGTGTATCGTCGGCTTTTTTCGTTTTCTCCAGGTATTCATCGTTGGCTACTTTCTCCGCTTGCAATGCGTGTTGCAATGCGGATGAATGGGCGATTTCGTTGGCGAGTTGCGCTTGCACGCGTGCAAGCTGTGCTTTCGTAGACTTTAGCGCGTTTGTGGTGAGCGCGAGGGACGCGACGAGCAAGACAAAAAGGACAATCGAAGCGATCTTCATAGCCCCTCCTAGTGTGTTGGGCTATGAGATACCACGGGCGGCAAAAAAAATCGACAAAAGAGAAAGAAATAATTTGACAGCCAAATTAAATGCGCCTATAAGGGACTCATCGACGCCAGGGTGGCGGCGATAAACGCGCCAATTAAGGCGCATGTGCTATGGAGAAAACGAAGATGGCTAACTTTAACGACCAAGTGAACAATTACATCGGACGCTATTTCGCACATCGACCGCTCGAAATTCGCCGAGTTGACACGATGAAGGCTTTTGAGCGCGCAATCTCTGGATGGATGAATGACTACTTCAATCCGGCTAGCAGTAAGTACAAATCGAAAGAAAAACTCGCAAGCATGGATTCAGTCTTTCAAGACGGGCAATTCGACGAAATGGACGAATGCGACATTCATTGCTCACTCTACATCCTCTACAAAGAGGAACACCGAGTGCAGAAACTCGCGGGGCGTTGCTTTTCGTGGGACAACATGGAGGAAGCGTTCATTGGCATCAAGGGCGAAGAACTTAAGCTCGAAAAGGGACGCTATTTGGGCAATCGCCAGGGCTTCTGCGTCCCACGTTTTGACGCAATGCAAGCGGCAGTGCTAATCACCGATTACGAAGTCGTTGCTTATGGCGATTCATACATCGAAGCCGACGACATGGACGAGGATCTTGTGCATTGCAACGTTTACGTCGGCTATGGACTAGTAGCAGACATCCATATCGACACGAAAGAATTCGACCGTTTCTTCGGACTCAAAGAGAATTTCCCGAAACAATACGACGAGATCTTCGGACAAGCAAAAGTGCCATACGCCGAGCCGTTCGACGCGCAAGTTGAAGCCGACGAGCAAGCAGAGACGGAAGCCGCTCAAATCGTCGCAGAGAACGCCATAGAGACGACGGACGACGAAGAAACGACCAAACACACGGCGAACGTAGAAAACGCGTCAGAATTGACGATAGACGAAACAGAATGCAAGGCGGTATGCAAATGGATGTTTGAGCGAGAGGAGGAGCGAAAAACGGAGGATAGCCTAGATGCCAAAGAAACGCGGGATGCGATAATGATTGTAGGAGGTAGGGGGGGGGGTGGATGAAGAATGCGAGGATTGCAAAAATACGCGTGAGGAACGAAATAAAGACACATAGAATCGCGATTTGACGCAAGACCAAGCAAACACACGGGCGAGCACAAAAAGCCCGTGTGTGGCGATTCTAGACATGATTTGAACTATCCGGAAATTCCGAATAGTTGGGGCGAGTCATTCGAGCTTTTCGAATAACTCAAAATGCGGTGGTGCAAGAGATGAAAAAGGATGATTTGTGGATAGAACAGCGAACGTGGGAATGGCACACTGGGGAGACGAAAACACAGCGCATCCAAGTGCGATTCACCGTCGAGGATTTAAAACGAGTTGAGGACATGGCGGCAAGTCTAGGAACGAGCCGCGTTGAGTTCATACGGTCGGCAATCGACTACGTCGTGCGACATTTGGAGGTGCAAGCATGAGAGCAGGAACGAAAGAGAAATTGAAAGTCGCTATTCACGACACGTTGTGCGGCGTCGTTTTGGGCGTCTTAGCTGTGTTGTGGCTTTGCGCGTGCATCGGAATATTCGACTAGGGACGCGCCATGCAACTAACAGACGAGCAAAGCCGCATCGCGCAAGAGCTCATCGACCGCCCCTTCGTCGCCCTTTGGGCAGACATGGGGGCGGGCAAAACAGCGGTCACTTTAACCGCGGTTTTTGCTCTTTTGCAGGAAGGAAAGATAGACCGCGCGATCGTCGTTGCGCCCCGTGCAGTTGCAAACGACACGTGGACGAGTGAAGCCGCCAAGTGGTTTGGGGACGCGTTGCGCGTCGTCGTACTCAGGGGCGCTCAAAACGCCCGTATTCGCGCGAGAAACGAGCAGGCACATATTTATACAATCGGGCGCGACGGAGTGGCTAAAAAAGGAACTGGAGAGCCCAGCGACGATTTAATCGCAATCGCGGGCGACGCCAGTCGAGCACTGCTCATCGTCGATGAAGCATCGAGCATCAAAAACCCATCATCAAACCGATTCAAGGCACTCAAAGCCATTCAGTGGGGACGCGTCATCGAGTTGACGGGGACTCCAGCGCCACAATCATTGGCGGACGTGTGGGCGCAAATCTACTTACTAGACCGAGGAAAAGCACTAGGTCGCAACATTTCGGCGTTCCGACGCGCCTTCATGGAGTGCCAGACGTTCCGAAACTTCAGAGAATGGAAGATGAAGCCGTCGAGCGAGCGCATCATCTTGCAATCGATTGAACACCTGGTGTTGCGCGTCGAAGCCCCGCCCCCTTGCGAGGTCACAACACACGACATCTTCGCAGAGTTGAGCCCCGAGGCGTTGAGGCAATACGAGACGATGAAACGTTCATGCGCGTTGAGCCTGGACAAAACGACTATTACGGCATCGAGCGCGGGCGCACTGGTGCAAAAGCTCGCATCATTTGCATCGGGCGGGCTTTACGACGAAGAAGGCAACGCGGCAAGCGTGCATCTGGACAAGGCACGCGCGCTTTGGCGGTTTCTTCGGGAGCGTACAACGCCGACGCTTGTGTTTTACTGGTTCAAATTCAGTCTGGACGATATCGAGCGAGCGGCAAAAGCCGCCGACAAGTCGTTCGAGGTGTTCGACCCATCAATGCACGGGCAAATCGAGCGATGGAATCGAGGCGAGATCGACGTGTTCGCCGCCCATCCACAATCCGCAGGCATGGGGCTAAACTTGCAATTTGGCGGCTTTACCATTCTGTGGTACACCGTCACGTGGTGTAGTGAGCTATGGCTTCAGGCGAATGCGCGTCTTGCACGTCGTGGGCAATCCCATGCCGTCGAGGTTTATCGCCTAATCGCACGCCATACCATCGACGAGCAAATCGCCGAGCGGTGCGGGCAAAAGGTCACGGCTCAACAATTGATACTTAATTATTTCGCATAGAGAGAAAACGAACAATGGAGACAAAAGATGGCTAACTTCAATGAAAATGTGAATTGTGTCATTGGTTACATTCTGAACTCGAAAGAATTCTTCATCTACAGAACGTGGGGGATTAAGGAGTTCGCTAGAATGATCCACGACGAATTGTATCTTCTCACGAATACCTATCGTCTGTTCATTCAATACAAGACAACGCATCGCGTAAAAAAAGTGGCTGGACGTTGTTTCTTGTGGGATAACTCGCATGGAGACCACATGGCAGATCCTGGCAACGGCATCGAGTTGCGAAGCATAAACGATGCAAGCCAATACGATTGCGAAGGCTTCGGTAATCCCAGATTCGACGCCGTTTCGGCGGCAGTTTTCATTACCGATCAATGCGTCTTTGTGTATGGCGACGTGAAGATCGAGGTGTATGATATTAGCAGAGATAAAAAACACGTTATTTGCACTGTATCTTTGTGCGGATTCATAGTTTCAATTTTCAGAATCCCGGCGGAAGTGTTCGACCGTTGTTTCGGTCTGAAGGAGAATTTTCCGGAGCAATACGAAAAGCAAGTTGAAGAGAAAAACGATCTCATCGAGGAAGCAAAACGAACCGTAGAATTGTGCAAGAATTTACTATATTTGACCAAGCAGGTGATAGATCGATCCGTTGATTTGATGCAGGGCGCGATTATTGAGATTGAGGACAGGTCAGATCAAGACGTTGAATTGATACAAGGCGCGTTGATAGATATCGAGGGTAGGAAGCGCGAATTGGACGACACGCTTTATAAATTGACGCAAAAATAGGCGAGAAGAGAGGAGCGAAGATGAAAACTACGAGTTGGAGAATAAAGGGCGGGTTTGGACTCGTCGGCGAGGTTTTGGACGAGTTGTCCCATGCCGACCGCGCGTGGAACGCGTGCGGGTGGGGCGAGTCGGTGCGCGAGACGATTGACGAGGCTATCCGCACTTATAAACACGAGGTGGAGAAGATGGACGAGAAAGTGGAGAACTTGATAGCCCAATTCAACAACCACATGTAGATGTAGACAAAGACATGAGGAGAGAAAAAGAAGATGGGTTTCTATATAGCATTGCTATATGCGGGATATGGAGCAGAAACCGTCGTTCCGTTATTCATGATCGGTTTTGTCATTTGGGGTTGGTCTGGTTTGGCATCGGATATTTTAGAAGGCGATTTCTAGTATTTCACATAAAAAGGAGGCATCTTATGAGGACAGACGAAGAAATCATCGCGGAAGAGAACATGAGGTTTTTAGCATCGGTATTGTTGGAGATTATTGATTACATGTCAAAAAAAGACTTAGTATTCTCCAGCGCTTTCTTGGACAGGTATTATGAACGTCTCAAGGACATAGCCGAAAATGGAAACTCTGCAATATAGAAGGAGAAAACGAACAATTGAGACAAAATATGGCTATGCGCGGGTTTCGTCGAAAGACCAAAACCTAGACAGACAAATAGCAGCGCTCAATGAAGCGGGCGTGGAACGAATCTTTGCCGACAAGCAGTCGGGCAAAGACTTCGAGCGCGTCGAGTACAAGCGCATGTGCAAGCAACTTCGGGCGGGCGACGTGCTTTTTATAAAAAGTATTGACCGCCTGGGGAGAAACTACCGAGAAATCATCAAGCAGTGGCGGGCTATTGTGGATAAGTCTGTGGACATTGTCGTGCTAGATATGCCACTACTGGACACACGGCGCGAGCAGTCCCTTATCGGCACGTTCATTTCCGACATCGTCTTGCAAGTGCTATCGTTTGTTGCGGATAATGAACGCGCCAATATAAGAAGCCGCCAAGCCGAAGGCATCGCGCAAGCACGTGCTCGCGGCGTTCAGTTTGGACGACCAATCATCCACACCCCCAGCAATTGGGCAGAGACGATAGATGCGCTCGAGCGCGGGGAACTAAATAAGAAACAAGCAGCCGACCGCCTAAACATGCCACTATCGACTTTTTGTTATAGGTTGAACAAATGCAAAGAATCGCTTTAGCCGTCGCGCTTTTTCTTGCCGTTCCAAGCCCAGGGCGAGCCGACGATGCGCAATGCGTTGAGAATGCACGCGCCCATGCGCACGAGATTTGCGAAGCACTCAAAGCGCAAGGTTTGCCGACTGAATTGTCCATGCTTGCAGTCGCAGAGAGTTGCGGCAAGCCGCATGCAGTATCGAGCAAAGGCGCGGCGGGTCTGTGGCAACTCATGCCATTTATCGCGCGTCACTATGGCGTCGAGGATAGACACGCCCCATCGGATGCCAGCAGAGGCGCCGCCGCTTATCTCGCTTCCCTTTACCGGCGCTTTCAGTCCATCCCGTGGACGGTTGCGGCGTACAATGCAGGCGGGCACAATCTCAAACGCGCGACGGGCTATCGCAAGGGAATGAGCATCGAGGAGGCGCGAGCGTTTCCAGCGGCTTACGCGCTTGCACGCCACGTGCAAAATCTCATCGACGAGTTCGGCACGTTGTGCGAGTGAGGGCACAAAAAAAAGGCATGAGCCGCAAAGCCCATGCCCTTTTGCGCGCGGAGACGTTCACCTAAATGCAGGGAGAAGGAGTTTCTGAAACTTAGTCAATCGCCATCCACGCGCCAACAATTATGCGCCCATATCACGAGACGGGGGCGCTTGTCAATTATGCCTTCGGGAAATAATAGCCAATCGTCATAAACTCGCCATTGACCACGGCGATCTTTTCGTCGTCAATCAGACCATCGATCGCATCGCGCGTGATCTCGCTATTTCTCACACGTTGTGTTGTGCATCCAATCGGTTATGCCACTTTCGCGCGTGTATCGTGTTCCATCCGCACCAACATATACGTTGCGCGAATGCTTTTTTGCTCTAATTCGCATTGCATCCACCTATCCATTCACTGGAAAGTAGAAGCATGCGGCATTGCCGTCGACTTGCGTTGCGTATTTGATCATCCCAAGACCTATCAGCGACGCCAGGGATTGCGGATATTCATCACAATTGCCCAAGAGTTTATCGAGCGTTTGCGACGAAATAGCCCAGCCGTATCGGCGAATGATAATCATGATCAATTCCATCATCGACTTCGAGCAAAAGTCGGGATCGTCGGCGTGCCCTTCGCAGATCGTCTCAAAAGCCGCAACGCAATTGAATGCAAGCAATTTGTCGGCAATCTCTTTCACAGTGAGCGCCTGGTGTAACGTTTGCCCCTTTTGCAATACATGGTTCATAATATTGACCATTTCAAGTGCCAGCAAGTGTTGCGCCTCGCTTGACACGGCATCCATCTTCAGCAACGCGCGAAGCGTTATGTCGTAGGCGCGTTCATCGTCTGGAGTGATTAAATCGCGGCTTTTGTCTGTTTCGTTTTCTCTCATCGTTTTCTCCGTTTGGTTTAGATGGGCTCATCATACGCTGAGCAAGTCGAAGTCGTGTAAGCGCTTTCTTCGGAGCGCTCAATCGTGATATGGCGCGTGAATCGGACGACGGCTTTTCGCTGTCCAATCTTGCACGCCGTCGAGTTCAGCTTGTCAAACTCGCAAATCTTTTTGATTGCGCGGCGGGCGGCATCCGACAAACCGTATCGAATGCACACGCCGTCTATCTCACTATCCATCAATGCTTTTCTCTTTTCGTCGTTACTCATCGTATGAATCCGCTTCGAGGCGGGCAATTTCGCGTTCTAGGTAGGTGCACGCCTTTCGCAAGTCTGGGATCGGATCGAACGTCTTTCGACCGGCGCGACAAATGTATTTGCACACGTTGCCGAGATTGAAGTTCAAGTCGAAGGCTTCGATCACATCAAACACCTCGATCCCGTTGCTTTCGTAGTAATCGCGTTTTTCTTTCATCGTTTCCTCTCAATTGTCGAAGGGGCGCGTCGCTCATGCCGAGCGCCTGTGGGTGATATGTTGGCTGTTTTCAGCATCTGCGGTCGGCGGAATTGTCGGCCGCAGAACAATGCGCCCAGCATGAGTAACGCGCCCCAAGGGTTAGTTAACGGGAAAGCGTTCATGTTTGATTATGATTCCCAACGATAGCGAGGCGGCTCAGG
>OBCM01000005.1_pt1 | contig 40626 bp, 61 predicted proteins | sample 1495921 | NCBI WGS metagenome assembly OBCM01 (sample SAMN03418274, study PRJEB22391) | human gut metagenome | biome: human-gut; feature: organic feature; material: feces | host: Homo sapiens | place: Tanzania | collected 2013-01 | reverse complement strand
TGTCCTTTATTTGGTAGTCAAGCCCGACGCTTTCGCCGCCTTTCAGAAAAATGCAATGGGCTGTGTTTATTTCCGGCATAAACGCAGAGAATGCGTCTTTAAGGTTTCCGTTTGTTCTGAATGTCTTGTATTCTTTTCCAATTCCTTTATATACGTTTATTGTTCCCATTATAATACCTCGTATACATTTGCAAGTTTCATGTAGGTTTTTGTATTCTTGACTGATGATATCCTGACGCCCTGGTTTTCCGTTGAGTGTATAAAAATATCGCTTCCAAGGGCTACTCCTATATGAAGCCGGCTGTCGTTTATTCCGTAGAATTCAAGAATTGCGCCTTCCTTTATTTTTTCCGTTTTTTTTACATTTATTTCAGGAAGAGTTTTTTTTACTTTAGCCCTGTCAAACTTTTCAAGGACAACATCATTGAGTTTTTTTCCGAAGCGTCTTTCAACTTCTATTGCAAGGCCGTAGCAGTCAAGCCCCTTGTTTTTGTCGCGCCCGAATTCTACAAACGGAATTCCGATTAAATCTGTGACATTTATCATGCGTTGCCCCTGTTCATGTCAGTGTCGAATTTGTACGGCGGAAATGTCATATCCATGCGGTCGTCGCTGGAAAGCTCAAAGTTGATTTCCATTGTTTCGCTGTAGCTTACAGAGCCGTAGAAATGCGTGTACTGCTTCAGCTTCTGTATTTCTCCGTTTGCGGCGATCAGCGCGACCACGTCAAGGCGGAAATTTTCATCCGCGTTTTCTATGAATTCAATGAGCCGGTTGTCCGCCCCGGAAATTTTCAGCGTCGCGCCTTTTCCGTAAACGTCCGGCGGAGTGTACTCAAAGCCGGCCGCGGAGTAGGTGTTTCCGCCGTATTCTATGTCCTCGTTGTTTCCCGCAAGATAAACCGGCTCAAGGCTTCCGCAGGAAAATTTCAGAAGATAAGGCAGGGCATAGGCTCCGCCCGAAAGATACTTCTGGAAAAGTTCTGCGTCGTTCATCAGTAAATCTCCTCGATTTCCATTTCAATTTTTCTTTGCAGAAGTCCGGCGGATTCAGAAGGAGCGCTCTTGAACCTGAAAAAGCCGCTTCCAAGGGCAGGGCAGGTGAACACTCCGGCAGTTCCGCCCAGGACATCCGTGTACCACGTCCAGAAAGCGTTGTATTCGCCGTTTTTCATGCCCAACGAAAGCGAGCATTTTATTGTCTTTATGAAACGTGTGTTTTTAAGAAAAGTAACTTTTCTTCCGCTTGCGAATTCGCTTGTGTTTGTGTTTTCGCTGTAACTGTTTGTAAGTGCGAAAAACTTTGTGTTTACAGATGCGCTCCACGCAGTATATGTCATAAATATTTCGCTCCTTTCATTGAGCTGTTGGCGGCGGAAAGCCCCTCGTTGTAGACGCCGCTTCTAAGTCCTGCGTTTACAATCTTGTCAACAGTAATCTTCACCCTGTTATAGTCATTCTCCGCGCTTACGCTCACATCGTTCGCGGCGTTGTTTTCAATCGTTACCGGCATATTGACGGTAACCGGGGCTTGTGTTCCCTCGCCGTTTGCAAGCCGCATGAAGTTGCGCTGTTCCGCTGGATTAAGAATAGCCTCGCCCGCGTTTCCCTTGAATGGTATTTTGTCGCCGCTGGTTGAATTTCCTGTTAAAAAACCGCCTGTTGAGAATGACGGAGCAGAAGGTTTTGCGCCCATGATTGTGGCAATCTGAGCCGCTCCCAACATTCCAGCCGCCACCGCGTTCAGGATGTTTAACGGAGGCGTTCCGCTTGCCAGGGCGTTCGCAACTGCCTGAGCCGCCGACACATTCGCCATCGCCAAATCCATGGTCCACTGCGCGAGCTTTATCTTGTATTCCCTCTTGGCGGCCTTTTTGTCCAGCTCGTCTTTTTTCTGACAGTACTCATCGTATGAGATAAGCCCCTCGTCGTACTGCATTTTAAGGGAATCCGCTTCAGCTTCTGATTCCTTCTGCACGTCAGAAAGCCGGCTTTCCATTGCGCTGTTGAAATATGTGGAGATATTGTTCAGCCCGGTTGAAAGCGCGCCCAGCACATTGGAGATGTTTCCGGCAATCTGCTGGAACTGCCCGCCTGCGATTGACTCCTGGAGTTTTTCAATGGCTCTGTCTACCTGCGAAATGTCAACGTCAATGCTGATTGCTCCGCTTGAAATCTGTTCTTTAAGAATCTCAAGGCTTGCAAGCTCGTCGCGCATTTTTTCAAGCTCTGTCTTTGATTCTGCCGCCCATTTTAAGACAAGCTCCTTTGTTGCCGCCGGGTCTTTTTTCAGCCCGACTATTAAAGCCAGCTTCTCCTTTTCTTCCTCCAGCCTTTTCAGCCGTTCCTTTGCCGCAGAGTTGCTTGTGGTAACAAGGCTTGTGTCTTTTGTAACAAGGTCAATGTAGCTCTGCTCAACGGCATTCACAATTTCCTGCTGTGTCGCCGCCTCGTCAACGTCCTTTCCCATTGAACGCATTGCCTTGGCTTTTGCATTGATTGCGCTGATGTTCCTGTTCAGCTCGTTGGTGTTGGCCTTGATTAGCTCGGAGGCCTTGCTGTCGGTTTGGTTTGCGGAGTTTCTTTCCGCATTCTGCATTGTCTCCATCTGCTTCTGCTTCTCTTCAATCTGCCTTGCGATGCTGTCGGCCTCGTCCTGGAGTTTTTCCATCTGCTCCTTTATTCCTGAGGATGTGGAGACGGTGGCCGTTACGTTGTATTCTGTTGCGGCAAGATCGAACCCCGCGCGCTCCGCCTTGAATTTCAGCTCCTCAATAAGGCTTTCATACTGCTTTATATCTTTCCCGGATTCTTTTATGGTTTTCTTCGCCTTCCTGTACTCGTCCGTTGAAAGTCCGGGTGTCGCAAGCGTTGTTTTTGCTTCCTCGGCGCTTCTTTTTCGGAATTCAATTATCCTGGAGTATTCGTCCATCTGCTTTTTGTATTCCGCCTGAAGCTCCTCTGTGTTTTCCTTTACGCGCTCAAGAACGGTCTTGTTTTCCTTTTCCTGCGCGGCCGCCCTTGTGTTTACTCCGTTTTTCTGCTCTTTTTCAAGCGCCTTGTTATAGTCCTCCTGAATTTTAAGAAGCTCGACCGCAACAGAATTCTGCCTGTCCTTCAGTTCTGTAAGTTCCCTTGCGGCGATGTCGCTCTGTTTCATTGTCGATTCGGACTGCTTGTTCGCGAAGCCCAGAAGCTCGTTCACCTTGCCGATTGCGTTTCCCACTTTTGTTATAAGGTTTGTGAAAAGCACGTTCACCGGGCGGATTATGGCGGTAAATCCCATTCCCAGCTGTTCCTTCAGGTCTCCGACCGCGTTTGAAAGCTGGATTCCGCTTCCTGTCGCTTTTGCGGTTTCCTTAGCCATTCCCTCGTACTGGCGCGCGATTATTCTTACCGCCTCGCCGTTTTTAAGCTGCTCCTTTGTAAGGTTTTTTATCTGCGGAACTGATTCGCCAAGCTCGCCGGAAAGTCCTGAGAATGTCTTGTTAAGGTTTTTTACCGCGCTTTCCATGCTCATCGCACCGCTTGCGCTAACGTCAAGGGCTGCGCTCATTATGTCTTGAATTTCTGCCTGTGTTCTTCCAGCGGCGGCAAGTTGTGCCATGAGCGGCAAAAGCTGCTCGTCTCCAACTGTTCCTATTTTTTGAAGTTCAGAAGCAAAGTTTTTTAATTGCTTTACATTTTGTGCATTTAAAAAAGGATTGTTCTTTGAGGCGGTTTCAAGTTGCTTTTCAGCCTTTATTTGAACAAGGGCGGTGTCGTTCAGGTCTTTGATTACGGCCGCGGCTTTTTTTATGCCTGTGGAGACTGTTCCTAAAACTTGAGTTAAAGGATTTAAATTTTTTGCTAAATTTATTATAGAATTTTTACTAACTTTTTTATCAAAAGATTTCAATTTATTTAAAACTTTATCAATTCCACTTTCAAACTCTTTTGAATCCGCTTTTATTTTTATATTTACATTCTTATCTTTTGCCATTTAGATTTTCCTTGACATTATTTCAACATCATTTTATTATTTTGATATAAGGGGGTTGGTATGTTAACATTTATATTATTAGTTTTAATATTTATATTTATAGAAAAAACTGCTCCTTTTTTTGAAGACGAACCAGAACCAACACAAAAAGAACTTGATGATGCAAATGCTAGTTGTTCTTACAATCCTGATATATGGTAAGCCTTTAAAATCTTTTCTTCTAGTATAAAATCTGTTACTTTCAAACTCTTTTGCATCCGCCTTGATTTTTATGTTCACATTTTTGTCTTTCGCCATTTAGATTTTCCTTGCAACCTCTCGATAGCTGTTCAAACTTTTCAAGCTCTTTCTGCTCCTCTTCTGTAAGAGGCTCTTCAATTCTCCACATTTCTTTTAATTTAAGCATTTGCGTCTTGTATTCGTTGCCGTCATTTTTTCGCGGTTTGTAGCTTCTGAATCCCATTATGTCGTTCAGTTTTGTTTCTTTTAATCCGTTTAACAGCGAGCTGAACTTATACCAGTGCAAGGAAAGTTTTTCTTCCATAAGGTCGATATTGTAATAATGAAAAAACGCGCTATATATAAAATCAGCGTCTTTTTCATAATCAAGGATTATGCCGTCTGGTTCTTCGCCTGTATCTTTTGGAAGTTCTGGCTTTGGAAATGCGAACTCGAAAAGTTTGTTTATTCCCTGCTGCCGGTCTGCCGGTATGTCCTCAAGATAAAAAAAATCAAAATCCTTTAGCTGATGATTTTCTTTTGTCATTCTTGAGAAGATTATGTAATACTGAAAATCTGTTTGAATCGGGTAAATCTTGCCATGAACCTCTATGGAACATGGCAAGCCCTTTTTTGAAAGGTCAATCATCATGCGGCCGGCATTGCTCCGGCTGTAAATGTGACTGCTCCGTCCTCGCCAAATTCAACATATCCTTTGACTGATGTTCCGTTTTCGTACACTGTTGCAGAAATTGTGGAACTTGAAATGTTGAATTCATTTACCGCGACAGTCGCCTCTGTTTTGTCGGCGTAATAATAAGTTTTTTTTGCGCCGCCGGCTTCTGTGTCCTCAATTTCCACCGAATCAAAGATTGAAACAATCAGAAGCTCCCGTTTTGCTTCTTCTCCAACTGCACGCTCTTTGTAGAGTTTGTACAGAAGCTCAAAGTCCTTTTCGCCTTTGTAGGTTGTTACGGTAAGGTCCTCGCTGGGCTTGTAGTCCATAAGTTCGGTTGTAGGATGTTCATCCGCGATGTAGTCGCGTTCTTCCGTCTCCGGATTCATGCTCCTTGTGAACTCTGTGGCCTTTTTAATTCTTACCCAGTCAGGCGCTTCGCTTGTGCCGCCGTTTAAAAAAACACCAATCTTGTGCTTTTTGATGAGTTCCGGTTTCATTTTGAAATCTCCTTTTTTAATAGTCTTTTGTTTCTGTTATAGTCAGTTCTATTTCTAGCCCTGTCGCCTGTTTTTCTACAGTTCCGCAGTCGTAGAAATATGTTATTTCGCCAGGTTCTATATCTGTTACATTTGTACCAAGTGAATAATCTCCAAGAATCTCCCTTTGGAATTTTTCCGCCGTTTCTTCCATTCTTTTTACAAGGGCAGGGTGCTTTTCGCCCCGGAATAAAAAAGAAACTGTAATTTTTGTTTCGCAGTCAAAACCGCGTCCAATATCTGTGTCTGTTATTTTTGTTGATTCTGGAATAACCAGGCATAAATTTTTTGATTCATACCTTGAAATGTCAAGACTGCCGACAAGAACGTTATGCTCCGTATATCCGTCAAAGTTTTTTATGATGAACTTTTTTAGGTTATCTGCGCATTCCATTTTTACCTCCAGTATTTGGCAAGGACTTTATTAACCATTTTGTCAAGTTCTGGCTTAAAATTGTTTGAATCCAGAAAATTTTCTGTGGATTCAATGAATCCTTTCGGCATTATGTTCCACTCCTTAGCCCTTGCCGTAGGACCGGAATAGCCATAGTTTTGAACGTACGCCTTTGGAAATACTTTAGAACCGGCAGTTCCTTTTGGATAAATATTTGCCTCGCTTCCGTCTTTTTTTACACGAAACGAATAGGCTTTCTGAAGTTCTCCGGTGGAGCGGCTTCTGTTTTTTATCGTTTTTCGGATGTTCATCCGAACCGTCTTTACGCCTTGCCTGGCAATTATTCCCAGTGCCTGCTTCTGGATGCTTGTAAAACTTTTTGAAGTTTCTGCAAGCGCCCTTTGGACTTCTTCAATCTCTGCGTCTACTACAATCCACTGTGATTTTGCCATGGTTTCTCCTAGAAATTTCCGCCTTTTCCTTTTTTGAAGGGTTCTATTTCTTTTAGAAATCTGTCGGCCGTGAAATTGTTGAATTGTCTGCTTCCGGTGTCAGCAAAAGATGTTGAGGATACTGCAAGATTTCCGCCCGCGCTTTCCCACATAAGGCTTGCGAGCTGTAGTGCCACCGTGCGGATTTTTGCCGGAATTTCTTCTGGTAAATAACCTGCCGTGTATACAATTTCATAAAGGCAGTTTTCATAAAAAACGCCCTTGCCGAAATTGCTTTCAAGATAATTTTTACTTCGGATTCTGAACTTTGAAACGTCAAAATCTATATCATTTATCTTGACGCTTTTAAGCTCTACAAGCGGAAACGCTTCCAGCTCAAAAAGTGAACCGTCATCGCCGTAGCTGATTGTCGTGTATTCTTTTTGCTCTGGATTATATCCTAGAAATTCTGCGACCATTTCTTGCGCCGCCTTTGCGTACTGGTCCGGCAGCTTGCTGTCTTCTGGATATTTTCCAATAAAATCTTCAACGTCTTCTGCTGTTATATACATTTAGTCCGCCTTTTGCGCATAGCCGTTTTTTATAAAGGCATCCGCAAGCGATTTTTCAACTTCCACTGTTTCGCCCGGGTCAAACGCTCCGTAACTTCCGCGTAGAATTGAATTGATTTTTATTTTTACGCTTTTTTTTTCTGCCGGCGTTTCTGTAACGGCTGTGTTTCTCTGTGCCATAAGTTTCTCCTGTAATCATAAAGCCCCCTTTCTGTGTGTTACAGAAAAAAGGGCTTTGTTCAAGCGGTTAATTTACGCCGACTTGATTTTAAGCCGTGCAAATGCGGCCGGAAGTGTCGGCTGTCCGTCTGCGAGCGTATGTCCGAGGAATCCAATCTGATTAGTTCCTGCATACTTTTCATTAAGAACTGTAACATCAAGTCCTTTCCAGTATGCAAACCAGTAGTGGCTAAAATCTCCAAGAACAGCGACGTAACTGCCGGCAGTTTTTGCGGTAGGCGCATATTCGCTTTCGATTACCGGAAGCCCAAGAATTGTCGCAGGCTCGCCCAAAGCGATAGCCGGCTGCCACAAGTAGCGGCCGTCAGTCGCCTTCAGCTTCATGACATCCTTTAATACTTCCGTGCTCATAACCCATACAGCCTTGCTTCTGTATTCCGGGCGGAGGCTCATCTTCATGTTGGTAAGGTCATCGGCGGAAATTGCCGAGGCTCCGGTTTCAACATCACGGCTGGCCGGAATTCCGTCCGCGCTGGCAGTGAAAACTCCGAGCGGCTGATTTGATCCAGAACCGTTAATGATTCCGTTTTCAAAAGCGCTTGCAAGTTTTTCAACGATTTTATCCTTTGCAAGAGTGTCAATCGGGAATGCGCTTGTCGCAAGAATTTTCTTTGTTATAAGAATCTGCTTTACAAGGTCAATTGGTGAAAGTGAACGTTTGCCGAACTCCCAAGCCTTGTCATAGCCGATTTCTGTGGCCGGGATTTCGTTCGTCCATTCAGCGGCTGTCGCGTCGGTTTTTTCATACGGAACACCCAGAGAACCTGCGCCGCTGACAGGAAGTTTTCGCACGCGGCTGTAAAGAATGGCTTCTTTTTCCACTTCTTTAAGGATTTCGTGTAAAAATTCTTCCGGGGCAAGGGCAGCCGCTCCTCCTGGCTCATCGCTTGTTCCGACTGAAAGGAGCACATCGCCCGAACGTTTTTCTACCTTGAAGAAACCTTTCTTTTCTTCCGTGCCGTCTGTTTTTCCAGGATTGTCAGCAGCGGGCGCAGGCGGTTCATTTGTAAAGCCGGCAAGAGTGGATTTTCTTTCTTCCGCCTCGATTTTTGCCACAACCGATCTAAGCTCCGCTTCTTTTTCAGAATAAGATTTTTTTTCTTCTTCTGAAAATGCCCTGTCTTTTGCGCTTTCGTTCATTGCGCGCATTTCGTTGATAAGAGTTGCTTTTCTTTCAAGAAGTTTCTGCAATTCGTTCATATTTTTTCTCCTTTTTTTTAATAAGACAAAATACTAAGCTCCCTTTGTCTTATCTCATAGTCAATTTGCGCTTTTTTTAGCTCTTTTTCCTTTTCTTTTTCCCTTGCGCTCTCCAGCTCCCGCTTTGCGCTCTCCAGCGCGGAAACGGCACGGGCTTTTATTGATGTATCTTCGTATGCAGGAAAAGTTACTGCGCTTACTTCAAATATTTTTTCAATGTCTGTGATTGTCCTTTTTGGATATTCTGAATCAAGGTTTTTCCAGTCCTCGCCCCGCACTTTGAACATAAAGCTCATTCCGCTTACATCTCCGCGCTGTATTGCAGAATAAAGGTTCTTTGCGTCTGTATTGTTTTCTGTGTCAAGGTTTACGCGGATGTGCATTCCGTCTTCCTTGACCTCCATTTGCATTGTGGAATTTGCGTTGTTGTTTCTTGATCGCGCAAGGGGAGTCATTTCGATATTGTGGTTCACAAGAAAACGCACGTCCTTCATATCAGTCTTTGAAAGCGCATCACGTGAAATGTATTCCTCAAAAAATCCCATGTCGCATTTTTTATCAAAAACGATTGGAACGCCTTCAATAAAAGTGCCGTTCTGTTCATCTTTGGCGGCACGAATCTCAAAATCAAAACTTCTTAATTCGTCCTTTTCTGTCTTAAAATCCGGTTTCATTCTGCAAAATCTCCATTTTGTAAATTTACAAGTATAGTCAAAATGGAATTTTAAGCGTGGAGTAAAATGGAGTACATGGAGTAAATAAAAAAAACTGGCCGTCATTGGCCGTCGTTGGCGAAAAAAAAGAGCCTGCCCGGTTGAGCAAGCTCTAAAAATGATTATCTATTGAACGCTAAATCCAGTAAAAAACGGCTTGTTGTTTTTCCTGAATCGGCGACAAGTTTTTTTAGTTCCTCCAGCTCTTCAGGCTGGCACGAAACAGAAAAACTGACACGCTTTAATCCTGTCGCCTTTCTTCCGCCGTTTGGGTTGGGAACGCCCGGTTGATGTCCTCTATTGCGTTTTTCTTCCATTTGCTGCCTCCTGCTCTTTTTTTATATCTTTTTGAATAAAATAAATAAAACTGCCGCACAACATTCCTGTAGAAATTACAAGCATATAGCCAAGCCACGAGTGAAGTTCGCTTTTTGCCCAAATTGAAAAAAACATGCACAAAACCATAATAAACAAAGGAAAAATATGTTTTAATTTCATTTGACATTCTCCTGTAATCAAAATAAAATGGAGTCAGAAAATAAGATGATACGCTTACACTGGTTTGTGTAAGACGTATTGCTTCTAAAAAGGTTTTTAACTATTTTCTGCGGTCAAGCCACTTGTTAATGTAATATCCAATTACAATTAGCAAGACGGCTAGCAGAAAATCCACCAGTTTGTCAGCCAAGTAAAGTATTACTTCACTCATTTCTGACTCCTTATCAGTTCTAACTGATAAATATAATATACATTATATATTATATTTTGTCAATACTTTTATTAAATAATTATTTGATTTTCCGTATTTTTTACTTATAATCTTTGTATGACTTATGAAGAAAAAAAAGAGCTTTATAACTTTCACAAGGAAAACTGCGATAGAATTGAAAAAGAGCGCCTTGAGCAGCAGCATAATTTTGATTCGTGGCTTTTAAAACTTTGCGCCGGAAGTTTTGCGGTTTCTTTTGCCTTCATTGAAAAACTTGTTGATTTTTCCACCGCAACATTCAAACTTTTTTTATTTGCCGGCTGGCTGTGCTTTTCTTTGTGTCTCTGTCTTTCTGTTTATGCCTTTTTGAACACTGAAAAAGCGTGCCATTTTGCAATTTCGCAGGAATGGCAGCAGTACAAAAATGAAACAGAAGAAACCAAAACAAATATAAAAACAAACTACAGAAATATAATTGCAATTATTATAAATAAAATCTGTTTTTTTCTTTTCTTTGCCGGTGTTCTATGTCTTGTCATCTTTCTTTTTATAAACATTTAGACGACAGGGGCGGACATATTCCAATTCCTTATCCGCCTCCGCCAAAACCGCCTGAAGAAAAATAAAAAGGGGATTGCCCATTGTGGGAAATCCCCTAGTATCAGGAGGCTTTTTTTTTATTTGTGGTTTTCTTTCCAGAACTTCGCGCACTCCACAACAAAGCGCGTCCGGTTTAGTCCGGCTTTTTCGGCTTCGCTGTCAATCAGCTCCAGCTCGTTCTGCTGCGGCGCAATCTGGATTTTTACCTGACCGCCTTCTGAAAGTTTCTTTCTTCCGGCGCCTTTGCGAGCTCCGCCCCAGTTTTTTTTATTTTCCAAATCCGTCATTTTGACATCTCTATTATACGTAAAATAATTTGAACTATATTGCAAGCCACGCATAGCGAAAGGCACACAATAAGCGCAATATCAAGTCTAGTTCTTCGCTTTTTTTCGTTGTTTTCTTCTTCCATAATTACCTCCAAAAAATTGACATAAAGGCGGGAAAACTTCCCACCTTCCTATTTTTTACTTCTTGATTAAGTAAAGAATAAGGCTTACAATACTTGCTATCGAACCAAGAATTGTAAGAATGTCAAAAAACATTTGCATTTCTTTTGCCTCCTGATGATTCTATATTACATTATTATCTTGTTTAAGTCAATAACTTTTCAAGATGTTTTATAGAATTATCAGGAGTTTTTTTTGCTTATTTAAAATAATTCAAGTTGCTTCCATTCTTTTTTCTTTACGGTGAAAATGCCTTTCTTAATCTGCGTCTATAGTCAGTTTTTTATAGAACATCTTGACAAATGCGTATAATACGTATTATAATATAAATATGAAAGACAAGGAGCTTTTAAGGCTTTTACAGAAAAGCGGCTGGAAAATTGACAGAATCAACGGCAGCCACTACATATTAGTAAAAGACAGTCAGATGGTTTCCTTGCCAGTACACGGCAAGGATATGAAAAAGGGCTTAGAAACCGCAATACTAAAGAAAGCGGGACTAAAGTAAAAGCAAATGCGGGCGCAAACCCGCAAGGAGCATAGATTTATGAATATTGTTTATCCGGCAATCTGCCACTTTGAGGACGGCGGATATTGGTGCGAATTTCCCGATTTGGACGGCTGTTTCTCGCAGGGCGATACAGAACTGGAGATTGTGGAAAACGCAAAGGAAGCTCTTGAGGGCTATGCCGTTTCAGTTCTTGAAAAAGGCAGACCGCTTCCAAAGGCAAGTAGAATCACAGACATAAAGACTTCAGGAAATGACTTCGCGACATACATAGAATGTGATATTTCAAGCACTGGAAAAAGCGTCCGCAAGAATGTCACTCTTCCTGAATGGCTGTGCAAGCGCGCGGAGAAAGCGTCCGTCAATTTTAGCCAAACTTTACAAGAAGCTTTAGTGAAAAAGCTCGGTTTTTCTTCTATCGGCTAGCCGGCAAAACCTGTCTGTTTTTCAGGCAGGCTTTTTTTATTTATTCTGTCAATTTTTTTTTGTTAAAAACTGTTAACAGAATACAATAAATATTATATCTTATATTCAGGCGGTTCGTTGAGCCGCATAGAAAAAATCTTTGTTAAAGGGAGTAAGATGTGAAGAAATGGTTAAAAAAATACCTGCTAAAAGTACTGATGATACTTATAACAGGTTTGAGCCAAATCCTTGTAGCGGTCATCATTAATTTGATAACTCGCTAACGGGGAACAAGGGCGGCGGTTTTAGGACTTCCGCCTTTGTGTACTCACATTTTACTTCCTAGGGGGCTTTTATGTCAACAGAAAATGAAAAAGAACCGTTCGGGGCTAAAATTATTCTTGCGGTTGTTCAGGGTATTGTAAATGCCGTTGTGCTTTTTGTCTGTCTTAAAATATTCGGGGTAATCTGATGGGCGAGGAAACAGCAGAAAAGCCTAAGTATGTCGGCTACGGCTACCACGGCGGCGGAAGAAAAAAAGGAAGCGGAAGCGGCAGAAAATACAAGACTTTTTCCTTTTCTTGCTCTCCAGAAGAATACGAAGCAATAAAAGCAAGGATTGCAGAGAGCGGCTTGAAGCCGTCGCATTTCTTTGTTAAAAAGTGCCTTGAATAGAGATTAAAGGGCTGTTCTATTTTTTTGAGCAGCCTTTTTTTTATTCTTCTTTGCCGCCGTCCTTGTTTTCATCATCTTCATTTTCATCTTTGGCTTTATCGTCTTTATCCGCGCCGTCCATCGCCTTGTAGTTTTCAAGCATAATGTGCTTGTCCGCATAGTCCTCGTTTACTTTCGGCAGGTTTTCCATTTCAAGAACCTGGTTCAGCGTATAGATTCCGCTCTGCAGGCCTTTCACGTAGTTGTTCATTCTTGTGTTGTAGTCGGCGCGCAGCATTGTGTCCGTATCAAATTCCACATAGCAGAAGTCTTGCATTTCCACCGGAAGAAGCCGGTTTAGATATTCCTGAATCTTTACGAGCCACGGTGTAAGAGTGTGCTGTAAAAAATATGTGTTCGCCTGTTCCTGGTTCGTGAATTTCGAGTTTTCGCTTCCAAGCATAAAAAGCGGGACACGGAAGATTTTTGCAATTTCCTTTTCACTGAACGACCTGTTTTCAACAAGCTGGCTGTCTGAATTTCCGTTTATGTTGATTGGACTTGCGGTCAATCCTTTTGAAAGGATTAGCGGTTTGTTCGCGTTTTCTTTTCCGCCGTAGCATGATAAAAGTTGCTCTGTGAGTTTCTGGGAATCGTCCTTTGACCAGTTCTTTTGTTCCACCGGAACATTTACAAGCAGTTTTGAATGTATTCCGCCGTCAAAATATTTTTGAGTGTATTCTTCAAGTTCAAGCCCTGTTTTTGCTGAATGTGTTGAATATTCCATTGGCGACAAGCCCCGCAATTGATTGTATCTTATCGCAGGAATATGAAGCATTGCCGTTGTGTTGTATTTCTTAGGTACTCCGTCGACATAGTATTTGTAATAAACATCCTTGTTTTCATCCAGGCAGATTTCCACTTTATCCGGGTCGCAAGGGTAGAGCGCCCTGACTGAATAATCCGGATTGCGTTCAATAAAAATAAATGCGTTGCCTTTCAGCAAAAGGTGAAGCATTATCTGCTGTTTGAAAGTGTAGGCTGTATCATAATAATTTGTGTTCTGTTTCAGGACTTTTGCAAGCGGCAGCTCTGTTACTTTTTCCCTTCCGTTCTTGCCTTTTTTGTACACATTAAGAGAAAGGCTTGCCACCGCGTCTGCGATTATGTTTACACAGGCATTGACCGTTGCGTTTGCAAGAAGTTCAGCCGTTGACATTCTGGGTGAGTAATAAAAAATATTTCCAGATGTGTACTTTGACATTGGAAAACGTGTTGTGTCGTTCTTTACCTTTCTTATTTCAATTCCGAATATTTTCATCTAGCATTTGCTCCTGTAAATCTCTGTTTGTCTCTACGTCAACGGCGAATTCTGTTATTTTCAGCCAGTACCACAAAGGCATTCTCACAAAGCCGTCGTTTTCAAGTGTTACAACCGGTTTTCCATTGTCATCATAAGGATTTGGAAATTCTGCCTTTATCTGAATCGGTCTTGCTTCTGTTATTTTTAAGGTTCTGCAAGATGTCAAGGCTGTTATTGAAATTGTCTGAATCATTGCCATAATGAAGCTTATCTTTTTTATGTTTCGCATTGTTCAAAATCTCCTGCTGCCGGAATTGAAGGTCGTTATATTGGTTTCGAAAATCTGCTTCTTGTTTTCGCAGTTTTCCTTTATAGATTTTTCCCTGCAAGAAAATTGTAAGAATCGCAAATATAAGCGACGCCAAAAGAATCCCGATTATGATAAGAAAAAACTTTATCATTTTTTATTCTCCAAATCTGATTGATTTTACTTTGTCTAAAATCATATTGAAATAAACAGGACAAAAGCACGCGGCGATTGCAAAACCGCTTAAAATGATGTCGTTTGTTTCTCCGCCGGATGTCATGAACTTTTTTGTGCACCATATCGCGACCCACAGGGCGGCTACAATCTGTGCTACAAGGCTTGTTGTCTTTGCCTTGTAGGTTTTCTTTTTAGGCGGTTCCCCGGAAATTCCGAACTGTTCAGCGGGCTCATTTTCTTCAGTTCCGCTTTCTTCTTTCTGCGCTTCTTCTCCTGTTCCGTGCATTGTTCCTGCATAAAATGCGGAGTGCATATCCTTTACAGAATAAATAGAATGATCATTGTTTCCTTTATTCGGAAAACTTTGTTTTATCCATTCGTCAAATTTCATATTTTAATCCCCCATTTTATAATACGAGCTTCCGCAGGTTTTCCTTTTGTTACATTTATGGAATTTACAAGGGAGTTGAACACAATTTTTCCGTATTCAACCACCACCCAATGCCCGGAGTAGCCGTCTGCTTTAAAACGCACTGGCGTTGGCTCTTTTAGGTGGGCATAGTCAAAAACAGATTTTTTTACAACTGTTGTTTTTCTTCCTGTGATGTGCTGTAAAAAACGTTCTGCGTCCGTTACTGTGCAATCCTTTGAGATAATTCCGGCTTTTATTGCGTTGTTCACAATGCGGATGTATTCAATCTCATTGTCAGGGTCAATTCCTGCGCAATAAATGTAGCACATTGCAAGACAGGCGTTTTTTCCTATTTCTTTTATGTTGTCTGCTATCTCAAGCGCGGTTGTTTGTGGGAATTTCATTGGCGGCTCTCCTTTTCAATAAGTCTGTCAAGTTTTGCTTCTATTCTTTGGCAGGTCGATGTAAGGTTTGAAACGTTGTTCTTCAGCCCCGCAAGCGTGCTTTCGTGCAGGTTTATCTTTGAATAGAGCTCTGTGAATTTTTCTCTTGTGTGTGAACGTTCTTCCTTGTCCCTTGTTTCGTTCTGGTCAAGCCTGTTGCTTAATCTTCCGAAATTAACGGAAAGTTTTGCCACAAGCGTTATCATTGAAAAAACAAAGCCTGCTACTGTTATACTAAATGTGATTATGGCTGTCGCATTCATTTTTTTATTCCTTTTCTTTATAGTCAAAAAGCGTAATTTCGCAATGCGGATTATTTTTTTCATAGCGGTTTATGATGCAGATTTTCCGTACAATCTGCCAGTTGTCGTCTGCTATAATAAGTCCGTCCTGAAGCAGGTCCAGAATGCTTGTCGCCTCGTTGTCGCTGTCGCGTCTTGTCCTGTCTCCGTGGCAGAAAACCATTTTTATACAAAGTGGCGTGTCTATTGGTTTTGCGGGGCGTTTTTGGTGCAGAAGGCTAAAAAGGCTGTCGGTGTGCCAGGCTTCAAATCTCCTGGACGGAATGGTTTTTCCGTTCCTGAGCGTGCGCCTTGAGTTCTTTTTTGCCGGGGTTTCGCCCTTGAAGATAAAGAAGTATTTTCGTTTTATGTCCATAAAAATATAGTCAGAACATAAAAAGCCCCGAAATTACGGGGCAAAAAAAACTATTTGTTTTTCAATAAAAGCACAAGGTTAAGAATTGAAGTCAAACACATACAGAACAAAGTTATTGACCTTAAAATAATTATATTTTTGCTTTTAGATTTTATTCCGTCTATGAACTGCGGAATAAATGCGCTCAACATTCCTAAACTTGCAATAAAAATTGTAATTCTCATTTTGACAACCTCCACAAAATGTTTTATATTAAAACAAGGCACTCTCTCCGAGAGCCTTGCAGAATTGGCTTATTTAAGAACCAAACTTAAAATGGTTGCAATAGTGTAAATAACGGTCGCTATTGCAACTATCCAATCTGTAATCTTTGGATTTTCCATTTGTTAAACTATTTTTTTAACAAGGCTTCGATTACAAAACGGCTGAATGATTTTCCGCTTGCTTCCGCCATTTTTTCAAGTTCCGCAATTTCTTCCGGGTAACCGGTAACTGATTTGCTTTTAAATAAGGTTTTTCGTCCGTTGGCAGGATTTTTATTTTTTGCTCCCTTTGGTCTTCCTGAACCTTCCCGTTTTCCACCCCAGTTTTTTGATTCTTCCATTTTACACTCCAAACACTTTCATCATCACAACAACTGTAAGTCCGACTATTATGCCGTCAAAAAGAAGTTTTAAGAGTTCAAAAAGGACTGCCTTTAATTTAGTTGACATTTTCGCCCCCTAAGGGTAAAGTTTGAAGTATAAGGACAAGCCTTAGCGGTGTATAAGACTTGCCTTGCCCCTGCTAGATGTGTCTAGTGATTAAGCTCACCAGCACGCCTATTAGGATGTCGTAACAAATCCGTCGCAGCAGTTCGAGTGCTCGGCGGATTTTCTTTTTGTTACTTTCCTTCATAACCTTACCCTTTTAATTAAGATATTCACCGGGCTGACAGCCCTGATGTTTATATAATAAAGGGTTTTGATATTTTTGTCAAGTATTTTTATATCAAAAGACAGTTCTTAGAAAATCGCATCCTCAATCTTGAAATTTCCCTGGGCCTCTTCATCGGCAAGCGCGACTTCAAGGCGGTTGTTCGCCATTATTGAGGTTATTACGCCGTCTATTCGCTTTGTGCTTTTGTTCACATCGGGCTTAATCGGCTTTATATTTCCGTTTGCGTCCGGCTTTACGGTCGCGCAGCTCACCATCCAGTCCATAACCGGATTGTTGTCAATCAATTTTCCGTCCGCAATAAGCTGCTCCCACGCTTTGGAAGGCTCGCTCATTCCTGTTATGCTCTGCGAAAACTCAACGCAGGTAAAGACATCGCTTAAATCCTGTATAAGGTGCGCCGCAAGGTTTCGGTCATAAGCGATTTCCTGAACATCGTAAATCTTTGCATCTTCAATTATTTTCTGGAACATAAAAGAGTAGTCTACTGTTTCGCCTGGAGTTGCAAAGACATAGCCTTCTTTTATCCAGCGGCGGAAAAGGTAGGAATCTCCGCGCATTTTGTTTTCTATCTGTTCTTCCGGAATAAAAAAATAGTGCTTTGCGTACCGTCTGCCGTTCTCCAGCGCAAAATACCAGGTAAAGGCGGTTATATCAAGCCGTTTTGAAAGGTCGATTCCGCCCCAGCACCTCAATCCTGCAAGATTTTTTTCAGAAAAACGCTTGTGGCATTTTATCCACTGGCTTTGCTTTATCCATACGTCAGCGACATTCAGCCATTCGTTAAGGTTCTTTGTGCGGAAACTTGCCTCGTCCGTGGACTTTTGGAGCGCATTTTTATACTTCATTCGCAAGTCGTCAATTTCTACGCTTACGCCTAGATTCGGATTTGCCTTATACCAGTTTTTCTCATTTTTCCAGTCGTCTTTTTTATCCAGCTCAAAAATCATGCAGAAGTACTGCTCGTTTTCGTAGCCTCTGGCACGATCAAGGATTTTAGAGCAGCGCTCGTATTCCTCAAAGCACGGAACATTGCGGTCATTTCCTGCCGTTGTGATGATAAAAAGAAGCGGCTGCGTTCTTGCGGACATACCTGTTTCAATTACGTTTAGAAGCTCATCGGTTTTATGCGCGTGGTATTCGTCTATGATTGCGCAGGAAGGGTTCAATCCGTCCAAAGTGTGGGCGTCGGAAGAAAGAGCCTGCATTGAGCCGTCTCCACATTTCAGGGAATGCGCATAGCTTTGAATATATTTTCTTAGCGTCTTTGAGTACCGTACTGTATTCTTGCAGTCCGCAAAACATCTTACGGCCTGGTCCCTTTTTGTGGCCGCGCTGTAAACTTCGCTTCCAGGTTCAGTTATAAGGTCGTAAAGCGCGACCCCGGAAGAAAGAAAGGTTTTGCCGTTCTTTCGTGCAATCTGAATATAAGCGCGCCTGAACCGCCTTAATCCGTTGTCAATCCTTCGCCAGCCGTAGATTGAAGCGATTATGAATTGCTGCCACGGTTCTGGAACAAGGTTTGTGCCGGCAAGTTTTCCTTTTGTATGTGTAAGCTGAGTAAAAAAAAGAATTGCGTTCTGCGCTTTTTTATGGTCAAAATAAAACGGAAATGTTCCGGCTTCCGCTTGCCTTGCATCGTCAATATGCCTTTGAATTGCGAGCTTTACTTTTTTGCATGCAGGAATTTTATTTGTTGAGATGTCAGAAATGTACTGCTGGTAAGTGAATTCAAACATTCAGCACTTAACCGTTTCCTCTTAGGGATTTTATAAAATTATCGCCTTCATCTTCTTTCTTTGGCTGTAACTTTATTTTCGCCCTGCCGGCTGGTGTTACTCCGTATTTCTCCATTGTCCGCTTGTAAATATCCATTGATTCGTTATATTTTGCAATCAGGTCAACATCTTTGAATTTGTTGAGTTTTGACCAATATTCCGCAATGCTGGAATTACTCTTCATTACAGTATTAAGACAATCTTGCGCCGCTCCGTACTGTATAAAAGCGTCTGTTATTGTCGGGATGTCAACGATTGTTATCAGTCCGTTTTCCTGTAAAGTCGGAACGATTTCAAGCCACTTTTTTTTTGCGGCATTGTTCAGTTCTTCCGGAATTGAAATTTCTTTTAATGCGTCAAGACTAACGCCTCTGTTTTCATGCCTGTCTTTTCTGTAAGTTCCGTCTTTGATATGTTCTTCTGTTGATTTTATAGGTCTGCCCATATAAATATAGTCATTTGAAGTTATATGCACCAAAAAAAACAACCACCGCCCCATTTTTTTTGACAATGCGCATGAAAAAGGGCGGGTGTTGGTGAAAGGCGTTTCCGTTTAAGTTTTTGGACCGGGGGGGCGATAAAAAATATTTTTAATTTGTTTTGTAAATGTCTTGACAATAAACAAATAAAATGATACTATTAAATCATAAGGAGAGAAAGAAAACAAAAAGGAGGCTTAAAAGTGCAGGCAGTAATCTTTATTGCTGAAAATCTGCTTCTGCCAATCATTGCAAATGTAGTAGCGTACATTATTTGCAAGTGGATTGACAAGCAGATAAGCAAATAACAAATGAGTTTGGCGGATAAATACCGCCTCTCTTTACCTGCATTCTAAGCCGTTGGAGGCTTTATGTCAATTACTGGAATTCTTATTAGAATCGGAATAGGTGCTGTTACTGGAGTTGCCGCCTATTTTATCATCAAGAAAATCAAGGAAAAAAAGAATGGAAGAAACGAAACAGACAGAAAAGAAGTATAGCGGCTATGGCTATCACGGTGGCGGACGGAAAATGGCGGAAACTGGACGTGTCCGTTTTCAAGTTTCCTGCCAGCCGTCAGAAGAAAAGATAATCCGCGAAAAAGCGGAAAAAGCCGGGCTTGCATTGTCAAGGTTTCTTGTTGACCTTGCATTGAAAGCATAGCGGATTATATGAGTTGTCAAAGATTACTTGACAACTCATTTTATAATTTTATTATACACATTTTATACACATTGTTAAGTTAAATAATAACTTTAACTTGCTGAATTTCCGCCAAATATTTTGATTCCATATTCTTTCGCGACTATCCGCTCAAGCTTTGCTCTTCGTGATTCACGCTAGTCCGGCAACTGGATTGATTGGCTCAACATTGAGCTCGTCTTTTAAATATCGCTCTGCTTCTGCAAATTTCTTGCGGAAATTTGGATTCTTAGTTACTTTTCCTGATATATAAACCTTTATCATAATTATTTGTTTATTTTAGGGTCCAGCCAGTTTTCAATTATTTCTTTTGAAACGCCGTTTTTATATTTTTCTTTAATTGCAAGTAATTTTTCTTTTGAGTTTGTGTACTTTTTTTTGCTATTACGAGTGTTATATTTTACTTTATTCAAAGTAAACCTATACATATCGTGATATTTTTTTCTACATTTCTCTGAACAAACAACGCCGTTTTTATAATTTGTAAAAAACTTTTTGCCACAAACTACGCATTCAACATTCATCTTTTAGTCTTCCGATTGTCATTTTTTTTGTTTTCCTATTTCCACTCTGCCGCATTGTTCAAATCTGCAATGGACTTGAACAGTGCGTGGTCAAACACTAAGTAATAACTTTTCCTTCACATTCAATTTTTGTTACCTCTACAAATTCTGTTATTTGACGGTAAAACATTTCTTCCGCCTCTTTTAGGGAATCCGCATAGACACATAGAAACGACCAGCCGCCGCGTAGAAAGTCGTAAACAAAAGTAAATCTTTTTTTCATTTTCTTTAACCCTTATGAAACAAGATAAAATCTTTTATAGTCCGCATAAGCGATATTAAACCCGACTGAATGCGCATAATATAATTGCTTTGCTCTTTTCAGCTGTATTTCGGTGCAGGTGATTTTTATCGGCTTTGGTGGTTTTTCCGCCGCCTTTCTTTTTTCCCACCGCATTTTTTTACCGGCTATAAAGACCCTGAAGTCCCATTCATTCACGGGGTTGTATTTATGGCCATGCATTCGGGTTTCACCGTGAGCCTCGAAGTTATGGATTATCCTGCCGTCCTTGGCAAGAATAAGCTGCGTTGTCCAGCCGTTTGAGTAAACGTCAAAATCTTTGTTCAGCTTCTCAAGGACTTCATGGCTTTTTTTTCTGCTGCATTTAAGAAGCCGTGATATTATTCTCGCTGAATCAGACAGGCGGTCAACAACAACCGTGTCTCCGTCTGCGTCTGTCAGTGTTTCTGAAAAATCCAGAAATAATTGCATTATACTTTCAATCTCCAATAACAATCATCATTTTTATCGCCTGTAAAGCAACGGCAGCGGTTCTCGTTGTCCGCGTCACAGTCCTGTCCGTCATAGTCAGCACAATTCTCACAGCACTTCAATCTTTCTATAAGGCAGTCCTTGCATAAACCGTAGGGCGTTATCTCCAGTTTCATACAAATCCTTTCGCAGACAGGACATTTCTCGAACTCAAACCCATACTTAATCATATTTTGTCTCCTGTGCCTTCCGCTCTTTTCCTGTTCTTCTCAAGGCAATCCGCCACTGTATATACTTTGCTTTCATCAAACTCCATTTCCTATTTCCCCTTCTTAAAAAAAAACGTGATTATTTGTTTTTCTAAATCCGTCTGGGATTCTATAAAACAAGCAAGATTCAAAACCTTTTCCGTTGTAGTCAATATTTTCCGCTGTTGTATAATTCAAATCATATCCGCCCATGGAATAAATGATTTGCGGACCAATCTTTTTAATTATACAAACAACAAAAATGCCGCTATGGTCTTGTACAAAAGACATTCCTTGAAAAATGTCTTTTGAAAATAGCCTTTCGCCCTTGCCGTTGATTGTGTCTCCAGCCTTTAGTTCAAGTTCAGGAAACAACTCTTGTATACATGATTTTTTCATAATTGCCCCTTTTATTATTTAACAGTCTGCTTGTTTTTTCTAAAATTGCCGTTTTCCTTGAACGTTTTTCTTGAATGGCAGCTCCAGCACATCGGCTGGAGATTGTTCTCGTCATAAAAAAGTTCAAGGTTTCCACGGTGCGGTGTTATGTGGTCCGCAATTCTTGCGGGCTTTCCGCAGATAAAACAGAAAGGATATTTTTTTAAGAATTCCCTTGATGTCTTCCGCCATTTTGCAGTTTCATAAAGATTGTGCCATTCTTTTGATTTGCCCCGGAAATTGAATACCTTTCGTTTTCCCTCCAAACTTTGGTGAATTTTGCAATATTCTTTTCCGCATTCCGCCGTTCTTCCGCAGCCGTTTTTTTTACAGACTTTGGTTTTCATTTTCCTTGTTTTCCACACTCCTTTTTGTTTCTGAAATTTCAATGATTTTTTCGGTGTTTGTTGAAGCTGTTCTTTTTATTTCCCGAATCGGTTTTCCGTTAAACTCCATGCACATTGAGAGTAAATAATCGTTTTCACTCTTGTCATAAAGGGCGTGCATAACGCCTTCGTATGCGCATGAAACAAAGTTTGTCATCACATAAATCTGTCCCTTTTCCCGTTTGTATTTTTCATAGCGACGCAATACATATTCACAAGCTATGTCAGCCTTGTATCCGAGCTCATCATCAACCAGAAAAAAACGTTTTGTTTTCATTTCCTTGATAATTATTTTTTTACATAAAACCGTGAATAGCCACCATAATTTTTCAAAGGCGTTGATGTTGTTTTGTTTCAGATATTGCCACTGATAAAACTGGCATTTTTCATTGTCTGTTCCGTCAGCTTTTCCTTCTGGAATAACAATTTCCTTGTCATCGCCAAAATCAAGGAAATAATTATAAATTGTCTTTACGCCTTTCATAGTCTTCTAAACTCTCTAACAGATTCCCCCTCTGCTGAATTTTTTTTCTTTTGCGCAGCACTGCCGGCATGGGCAGCTGTCAAAATCTTCACGCGAGCAGTTTTTAGACGGATTTCCGAATTTCTCGCAGAAGCATTTTTCCGTTTGCATACAGTTCACGCAGGTAAGATGCCCCGGAACTGGATAAGGAATATTCAGCCGTTTTATATTATGCGGATATTCGTTTCCAACTCTTACTTCAAGCGATTTTGCAAACGCAGATTCAAGAAGATTTTCCTTGGGCTTTTCTTTTGACCTGTTGTAACAGAATACGCATATAAGCTGGTCAAAAGGGTAGGTTGAGTGGCATATCTTGCAGAAAGTCCATGCAACCAGCTTGTTTTTGTTCTCGCAGTTTTGTGTTGTTTGTTGTCTGATCATATTCGGACCTTCTGTTTAATAAAATCTTCTTTCAGCTTTTTGCCGTAGGGCGCAAGCTCTTTTTTTGTTTGAAAGTTCATATATGCGTTGCCTGTCGGTCTGCCGTCCGCAATCCAGTCATCCTTGTAAGCCTTGAAGATTTCCGGGATAAAATTGTTGTTGTCTTTCATCTGGACCAAAAGCTGTTGCTCGGCTTCTTCTGGCGACATCTGTTTTTCTACAGGCGGAGTTTCCCCCTCGGTATGCTCCAGGAAGTCGGATTCAAAGAAATTGCCGGGAAGCAGTTTCTTGAACCAGTTTTTAGTCACGAGCTGGTCAAAACTTAAATGGCGGCTGTAGCCTTTGTATAAAAGCGGATTTGTTGAAAGGAGCGCATAATTTTTGCATGCCTTTATAACTTCGTCCGAATGAAGCCCCGGAATATTTTTATGAATATGCTGCAAGCCTTGATAAAAATCCCTTTGCATAAAAGAGATTATGTTGTTGTTACAGCAGGGCAGTTTTGCGGTTTTGAAAATGTTGAATATCTTGTCCGCATAATCCTGAACCGGCTTAGGCTGCCGGGTGTCCGTGTGCGTGGATTCGGGCGGAAGCCCCGGAAATTCAGATACACATACATCATCATTAACAAATTCAGTATCATTAACAGATACATATACACTGCCCGACAACGCTTTTTCGGTGTCCGATTCAGTGTTATCGGTGTCCGATAGTGCTTTATCGGCAAGTGATTCGGTGTTATCGGTGTCCGACAATGTTTTATCGGTGTCCGATGTTTTAAACTGTCTAAGGTTACGGATTTTCTTGTCGTATGTTGAAGTGTCTGCGTCGATTCGGCGCTTTATCTTGAGCCAGATTGCATTCTCCAGCCCCGTAAGCTCAGGAGCGTTTCCGTTTATGCCATAGTCATAGATGTACATAAGAAAAGCGCCCTTGTATTCATCGGGCAAGTCATCGATATATTCAGCATGTATTACAAAAGATTCTCTTTTCATGTGGTCCGCCTGAAAAAAAATGCCGTCTGTCCGGCTGTCAAACGTCTTTCCGCTTTGCCAGTTACTAATCCATCCCTTTGCAAGGCTTTTTATATCAACCGCCAACGGCGCGATACAAAACTAATTAAAACGGTATATCCTCGGGGAATTCCTGCTGGACCGCTCCGCCAACCGCTTTGGCAAGGTTTTGAACCTGAGGCGGAATTGCCGCCGTCTGCGGTTTATGGACAGAGTTCAGTGTCTTGTGAAAAAATAGAAGAGTGCAGTTGTTCGCCGTATGCGTCAAGCCGTCTGTTCCTGTGAACTGTTTCTGTCTGTGCTCAAAGCGCGCTGCGGTAACCTTTCCAATCCACGATGAGAAATTGAAGTTCCCACGCTGGATGCCGAATGCGTCAAAGAATTCTGTCATTTTCCTGTTGTAGAATTCCCCTTCGCAGATAAAATGGATGTAATGCTCGGCGCTGCCTTCCACTTGAAGTGTTATGCAGTGCATTTGAAGCCCGGTCTTTGAAAGCGCATTTTCCGCTTTCATTATCCTTACCTTGTAATCTCCGTCCGGAATATCGAACATCTTTTTTTCTTCCGGGGTGTAATTGTTCATAAATGCCATGTGCTATGCTCCTTGATTTGCGATGTTGTCGCCGTAATATTCCCTTATTGTGGTGTCAACCGCCTTTAGGTCGTTCTCGATTTTTTCCAGCGCGAACATCTCTTCCGGTGTCTTTGTTATGTCGTTGCCGGTTGTCTTCGTCCTGAAGAAATGCTCGCCCATTTCGGATTCGCATCTGATTGCAATGGTTACCCATTCCCAGATTCGTGTCTTTTCCGCCAGCTGTTTTCCAACGCAGCCGACACGGATTTCCCCGTCCTCCGCCTTTTCTTCGTGCATGGCTAGATACACGTTTACATCCGGCGGAAGTTTTTTTATGAACTGCACAAACGCCCAGAAGTCGTGGGCGATTGAGTTGTAAAATGCAAACACCGCATTGCCTTTCTTTTCAGTGCTTGCGCACTGGTCAAGATACTTTCCCGCCATTAAGTAGCCGCAGTCGTCTATAAAAATCGTTCTAATGCCGTTTTGCACCGCCATTCCCATCGCCTTTTGGATTACTCCATATTCGTTGTAGCTCAAAAGGTGGGTGAACCTGTTCCTGAATGGAAGGTCCTTATCCAGAACGTTTATGATCTGGATTTCTTCCGGGGCGAAGTTCTTCAAGGAGCGGCTTTTTCCGCTCCCGCTTTTGCCGTAAATGACAATCGGTCTGCCCATTTTTATCTCCTTTCTTCAAAAAAATATTTTTTTACCCTTCGTTTCTCCTTGTAGCGGTTCTTTACTTCTATCCATTCAAAGCCTATCGGAATCCCCTTGTCTTTCAGCTCGAAAATGCGGGCCGAAAGCCTTGTCTCTCCCAGGTCATTGCACGCCTGCAAGGTCGTTATGGAACCAAAATCTTTTATGTAGTTGAATACTCGTGTCTGTGTATTGTTAAGTTCTTTCACTGTTTCCCCCTGCCAAACGATTCCAGAATTCTTCTGTATCTATTTTTTTTAAGAACCACAAGGCGCTTAGATATTCCTGAAATGTTATAAGTTTCCCGGCCCTATATTTGCTCCTGTGTTCATACAAAAAAATGTCGTCAATCGCCTGATACGCTATTCCTTGCAGAAGCGTCAGATTTTTTGGCCTGAAAGGTCTTCTGTTTTTTAAAGTATTCATACAGCTTTATCCCTGTCCTGTGCTTTAGGCATTTGCACAATGAATCTGTCTCTTGTTTTAGATTCGGAATTGTGTATCCGAACTCATCCGTCAAGGACTCATCCACGAAGTAGCCGTTCAATGGTGTGCCGTCGCTATATGATTTCAGGAAGAAAAAACGTGTTGTTTTCAGCGTGGATATTACGTTGTCCGCGCCTTTTACAAGAATAGACTGCCCGCCCTTTCCCTCGGGGATTAAAATGAAAACTTTCATTGCTTCCCCTTATGCCGCAAGGAAAGCTGGAATCAAAAGCTCCAGTCCGATTGTCAGGCATATAAAAATCGCCATGAAGGAAGATTCCGGGGCGGAAGCCCCGAAAATTACGTTATAAAGATTTCTTGCGGTTTTTTGCAAGAAACCCATTTTTTTTACCACGATGCCGTGGCTTGTCTGTGTTTCTGTCGACCAGACAGAACCGAGTTTTACAGGTCTTGTTTTTTCCATAATTCCCCCAATAAAAAAAAATGCCTGCCGGAAGGGCTTCGGACTTCCGGCAGGCAAAAATATTCTAAACAGCAGAGTTGTAATATCCCTGCCGAGTTAGACAAGAGATTGATTTGGAAGCCTTTCATTATTAGGGCTGTCAAGCCCTATTCGGTTCTACTATAGTAGAACCGAATCGACATTTGTCGATTACGATTAAAATATATTGTCAAATGTCGAATCTGTCAAGTTTTTTTTCTTCATTTGTCAATTTTTTTTACGATTTTAAAATAGAGGTGTGTATATGGATTTTGTAGAAAGAATTGACCAAAAATTAAAAGAAAAGAATTTGAAAAGAGCGGCCATGCTTGAAGATATTGGGGTGGATATTTCACTTATGACAGCATGGAAAAAAAGGGGAACTATTCCGTCTGGAGCAGTTTGCTTAAAAATAGCCAAATATTTAGGAGTTTCAGCGGAGTGGCTTATAAGCGGGGAAGAAACAAAGGACTATATCCCGGCGGAAGAAAAGAAGCGCCTTGCAATGCTCCGTGAGCTTACCCCGGAGCAAAGGCATACAATAGATGTTTTATTGAACGATTTTGAAAAGACAAATATGGAAAGTTTTAAAAAAGATTTAGGCTGATTTAAAAAAAAAGCGGCTTTGCTTCCAAGGAAGTGTGTAAAAGGAAGCAAAGCCTGGATTGTTTATGGAATTATGTGACCAAAAGAAATATAGCATTAAAAAAAATCCAAATCAAGCAAACCGTCTTTAACAGTATTCTTGCTGATGATTTGCAAAAAGTCAAATATCGGGATGTAGCAAAAACTCAAAGGCGTTTATAACCTTTTTGTAAACTTCGGACATATCCGCACGGTCCGCGACAAAGTAAATCCGCTCAACGTCGTTTGTGCTCTGGTTGTTCGTTGTATGTCCCATAAGTGTTTCCACAAGGCTTGTGTTAAGGTTTGCGGTTGTAAGTATAGTCTTGTACATCTTGCGGAATGAATGGAAACATATTCCGTCCGCCCTTGTCTGTTCAAGTGTGAAACCGATTCTGCCGCCTATCACTTCCGCGCAGTTGTTTCCGACTGTGCTGGGCGCAAGAATCTGTTTTTTTATCATCAGCTCAACGGCTTTTTTCTGGGTTTCATCAAGCGGAATTGCACGGTCGGAATATTCGCTTTTTGTTCCGTGAATCCTTAATATGTAAAAATCTTTATACCGCTCAATATCTGAAAGCCTAAGGTTTTTAAGCTCTGTGCGTCTTGCTCCGGTAACGATTGCGCAATATGCGGCCAAATCATATTTATCAAGATTTCCAGGATTCTTGAAATATCCCTTGAAATTTTCAATAGGGAAGCACATTCTTCTTTGCTTTTGGTGGGAGCAGTTCCGAAGCCCCGCAAACGGATCATTTTCTATAATCTCTTTATCCACAAGCTGCTTAAATATCTTGTGCAGAATGCAAAGGTAATTGTTTACACTTTTTCCCGAAAGTCCGCCGGAAAGGAGTTGTTCCTGGAGTTTATGCAGGCGTGATTTTGTAATCTTTGAAAAATCTTCTGCATCATCCAGGAGAGCCGCCATTTTTTCGCAGGCGAATTTATTCTGCCGCAGCACAATGTCTGAATATTTCGAGCCGTGGATTTCGTCGTATTTAATCCATTTGCTGCCCTTTGTGTAATAAGAGCGGATTACGGTCTGCGGTGTCTCTGATTTTTTTTCAGTTTTTTCGGAATTCTGTTCCTTGTAGCCCAAGGCGAATTCATAGGCTTCCTGGATATTTGTTTTTCGTGTGGAGATAGTTTTGCCGCTTTTAAAACGCACATAGAAAATATCGCTTCTGCGGTACTTTCGGAAAATATAAAACGGACTAGTCAGACGTAAAGAATACTTATAACGGCGGTCAAGCATAAAAACTCCATACAAAAATCTAGGCAAAGTGTGAAAAAATACCTAGAAAAATAAATGTAATTAAGTTTTTTACCTCGAAAGCCAATTCTTTACATAACAAAGAATTAAGTAAAAAGTAATCGGGATGACAGGATTTGAACCTAACCCAGTGTTTTACAGGGTTTGTCCCGATTTATTGGCAAAATTTCAAAAAACTTAAAAACTAGAAACAATTATAAAGCAAAAAGTTATTATGTCAAAGTCGTAATAAAATAAGAAAACAAAAAATAAGAAAACAAAAAAACGCGATAATAAAATAAGAAAAATTTTGAATGAATAAAAAAATGTCTTAAAAAAAATTGACAAGCGTGGCATTTGATACAAAAAACTAGTATAAAAATAAATACTATTTGTAGATTGAAATATAAAAAAAAAGAACGGCAAGATTTATCGCCGTTCTAAAAATGCTATTTCTTGGGCTTCAATTTCTGATGATTTATTCTTTTTTATTTCTGTGAAAGCGCATCAAGAATCACTTTCTTAGCGGCTTCTATGGATTCTCCGTCTATCCTGTAGGCTAGCTGTTCGTTTATTTCGTTTCTTGCTGAGTTCTGTTTTGCTGAATCCATTACAGACAGCGTGGAGTTTATAAGGTCGGTGGCGAACAATGATGCGGACCACTCCGGAAAATCCTCCGACTGCTTGAACTTTTCAACTTCCTCTGTAAGCCCTGCATAGTCGCATACGATTTTTATGTTCAAATGTTTCAATGCAAGCCCGCGCAATGCCGGAAGTATCTGCCCGGTGTCGCCCTTGATGTTTGAAAGGTAGAAATATTCTTCCTGTCCTTCCGGCTCGAAAATCTTTACCGCTTCCTTTTGGTATACTATCGGTGAAATATAAATTCCATCGATTCCTGCGCTTTTGATGTTATAGTAGTTAAATATCCGTTCAATCTGCGAAATGCAATCCCAGTTTCCACAGATAACCACTGAATCAAGCCCGAAAGCCCGTTCTATCATAATATCCCACACACCTTTTAATTTTCTGCCGGCTTTAGTCAGCTGGTAGTTCGCAAGCACTCCGTTTGTTCCAATGCCGGATTGCGTTACAAATATGATTCTGTCAGGGTTCTGCTCTGATATGATTTTTGCCACAAGGCACTGGAGATACTGCAAGTCCTCGTCTGTTGTCAGGTCTGAAAAGTTCCGGCAGAATCCGTACAGCTCTCCGCTGGAATTGTCAAGGAACGGATAAGTTTCCTCTGTGTTCACAATGCAGACTTTTTCGCCCATAGCCTCGTACTGTTTTTTTACTTTGAGAGCCGAACTGAATTTGCCGCATGCGGAGTTTGTGCCGACTATCATTGTGATTTTTGTTTTCGGCAAAAAATCAGACTGAAACAATCCGTCATATTCTGAAAGGGCGGTCAGATCGTCTTTTGTGATAAACTTATTTATGATATTTCCATAATTTCTTGCAATATCATCAAATTCTTCGCTGTACGTGTTCCCTAGGTAGATTTTCTTGCCTGCCGACTTCGCTTTTTCAATCCGTGCAAGAACTTCGTTTATCTTGGACTCAGCCGCCGCTATATCTCCGCAAGTTCCAAGTATTAACGGTATGGATATGAATGTAACATAACAGTCGCACCATTCAAGAGCCTTGTCAAAATCCGCTGTGAATTTGGCGCGTCTTGCGTCGCCGTCGTCTGTGTCCTGCAAAACAATTTCTCCGTTCTTGAAAATGCAGTTTGTTGAATTAAAAAAGTCTTTTCCCTCGATGTTGCATTCATCGGGGGCATAAATACGGTACTCATCACCTGGCCTTAGATTCTTGTACTGCCTGCAAAGGCTTCCCACCTGTTTTTCCATGCTGTCTATAAGATATTTCATTTTATTCCTCCTAGTTGCATATTCTTGCTGAGCAGGATTTGCATATATCGCAAGCGAATTTTCCGCTTGTGTAATTGTCGTGAAGATATTTCATTGCCTTTTCACCGTGCAGAATTTCAATTAAATTTTTATATGTGAAAGGTGAATAATCGTTAACATTGCCGATTATTGCAGGTTTATAGCTGTTCATGCCCGTGCATGGATAAATGTTTCCCAAACTGTCTATACAGATTGGTGAAAAAAGATTTCCGCAGTTGTTAAATGGGATATAATCTATCAGTTTTCCTTTTTCGTATACTCCCATAGATTTAGATTCCTCGTTTTTTCGCTGCGAATATTTTCTTATGAACACAGGAATAATTCCATTGTTTTTTATATTCGTTATATTGGACATCGTGCCGTCGGTTATTGCTTTGGTTTCATATCCGTATTCCGCGCAAAGATTTTTTACGAATTCAAGCGTCTTTTGATACTGCTCATCGGTTATGTAAGGAAAACTGAATGTAGGCGGATATTTAAGCTCTAAAAGATAACGCCTTATGTTTCCTGTAACTTTCTCAAACGAGCCTTTTCCCTGGTATTTGTTCCAGCTTTCAGAATCCCAGCCCCATATAGAAATTGAAACGTGATATGTGAATGTAACAGAATTGAGGGTTTCTATAAATCCTTCAGGAATAACTCTGCCGTTTGTGTCCTGCGTAACAATAAGGCCGGGGATTTTTATCTTCTCCATATATTTCACAATGACGTTGATATATGGAATCAACGTCATCTCCGCTGAGCAGGACGGATATACCTCTCGTATTCTAAGGCCTTGTATCACTACATCCAGCACTTCCTTGATTTTTTCAAGCGGCATATCCGGCTTGTTAAGAATCTGCCCGCAGCAGTTCTGGCAGCCTGCGTTGCATTTTGAGTTGAATGTAAGCGATGCGTATGTCAGCCGGTATTCTGGCTTTGCGTTGTATCGTGGATGAGATGAAACCATATTTTCTATTCCTCGCTGTTTGAAGTTCCAGAAAGCAAAGTCGCGCTGAAGTTGTATGACGAAACTACATTGTTTGCTGAATTTGTTCTGTCTCTTAAATTAACCGTAAATTCTGCTCTCTGGTTTCCTGCTACAGAGTTTGCCCTTATTCTTACTGTAACGGACAATGTTTTTGTTGTTGAGCCGTTCATTGAAATATCCGGATTATTAGGAATTGAGATTGTCCATATACCGTAGTTTGTTGGCGATATTGAGAAATCGTATACATTTGTGCTAAGTGCGGTAACTTTTACACTGAATACGTAGTAATGTTCGTAATAGTATTGTGTAGTCCACCCAGATGAAGCAGAATTGTATGTATTCTGTCTTGAATATGCGGCAGCCCAGCCGGACGCGCTGAAATTAACCTTCCACTGTGCGTAAAGGCTAATTCCGTTGCCTGAGTATTTTGCACCAGCATTGTAAGAAGTTCCTTTTCCATCCCAGCTTGTGTTCCAGTTTACAAATGAATATCCGCTTCTTGTGAAGCCGTTCGCCTTGATTGTTACACTCTCGCCGTCATCAGGATAGAATGTCTGCGAATCCATTGAGCCGCTTCCGCCGTTGGAATTGTAGGAAACAGTGCGTTGATATACTTGCGTTAAACTTTTTGCACAGTAATAAGTTTTTCCGTTTTTACGGAAACAGATTGTAGGGGCGGAGTTGTCAACATATCTTCTGTTCGTTCCTGAATTACCGATATTTAGTTTAGAGCCTCTTGATTCAAATGCAGGAATGTATTTTTTTGACGTAAAAGAAGAACCTGTATTGAACTCATACACAAGGTTGTCGGATGAAGTAAGCCCATTTACAGAAAATTCCTCATAATCCAGAGAATATGTTTTGTCGTTATATCTGAACTTTATCCCCATATCAACCTATCCAAATATCGCCGTTTGTATAAGAAGTTGGAGCCTTCGTCCTGATTCTGTATGCTTCAGAGGCAGTAGCGGCTGATGTAGCATACTTTACGCTTTTTTCTGAATCTTTTGTATTGTCCACTTTATCAAGCCCGATTTGTGCCTTTGTTACTCCGTGCGGATTACTCTTGTTTGACGTGTGGGTTTCCAAAGCTGATTTGTCCGCTTTTCCGCTCAAATCAACGCTGATTTCGTTGCTGCCTGAAATTTTCACGTTGTTTCCGGCGGTGTACTGCAAGCCGTTGTTTATCAAAAATTCATTGGATGTGCCGTCCGTCATTTTTATAGCAACTTTTATTTTTCCTTCTTCTGTGAACGAGTTTTCAATGGAGGCGATTCCGTTTCCTGTGTCGCCCTTGATTCCCTGTGCTCCCGAAAGGTCGCCGATGTATTTCCATTCGGTTTCGCCCTTGCAGTAGAGTTTTCCAGTGTCCGCATCCTCAACGCTTCCGGTGTCAATCATTGCGAATTCGTATGTTTCCACATCAGTTCCAGAAAAGTCCGCGTTCATCGCCGCAATGGAAGTGTACGTTTTCTTTATTCTAAAGTCTTTTCCGGCTCGTCCGTTGTAAACATTGATTTTGCTTTCCGTTCCGTCCGTGAGCCTTACAGTGTACTCGTTCAGTTCGCCCGAAAGGGTGGAGGCTTTTGTCTGGCTTGCAGACTTGATCCCAACTCCGTCTGAAATTGCGGCGGTATCTGTCTTTCCGTCTGTATATGCGACATTAAGGATGGTCTTTGAAAGTCCGTTTGCGTCTGTGGTCTTTTCAAGTGAATGAGATTTAATGCCGACTCCGTCCTTTACGGTAAACTCCACGTCATTTACAAGCGTTGTGTCGCTGGATTTTAGCGTTACCGCGTTGCTTCTTAGTCCGTTTGCGTCTGTTGATTCGGTCTGCGTTGCGGCTGAAAGCCCTGTTCCGTTTTTTATGGTGATTTTTTTTGTTGCTGTGGTCTTGCCGTTCCTTATGGTCGCCGTAAGCTCGTTCTCCGCACTCGGTGCTGTTCCTGTCTTTGTCTGCTCAATGCTTATGTCCGCACCGATTGCCTCCTTTGCGTTTGCGAATGTGGCTTTTCCCACGCCCTCGTTTTCTGTGTATGCAAGCACAAGCGATTCATCCGTGAACGAAACATCGTTTAGCTCCGTGATTTCCTTTACTTCAAGTTCGTTTGCCATTGTGTCCTCTTTCATTTATAGTCATTTTCGCTTATAAAAAAACGCTGTTAAATACAAAAAGCCAGAACGCATTTTTTCTGCACCCTGGCTTTTAGGTTTGAGATAGCATATACGCTATATTATAGCAAGATATTTTATTTAAAATGGGATGACTATTTTACGCCGCCTTTTTAAGTTCATCCAGGTTTGATTTTGTTGCAAGCTAGTTTTTAAGCGGCGTGAATGTTATATTCAACGAATAGCCTACAGCGTTTGCAATTTTTCTTAATGTCTCAAGAGTTGGGTTTCCCTCCGGAGAAAGGGCATTGTACAGTCCGGCTCGTGTTATTCCTGATTTTTTTGCAGTCTTTGACATTCCCTGCGCCCTTGCAACTGTTTTTATAGCCTCGATAAGTTCTTCCGGCGTTCCTTCTTTTGCTACGTATTCAAGATAACCTTTTTGCAGCTTTTTAGTATTCAGGAATTCCGCCGGATCGTAAGGTGTTATATTTGCCATATTAAACCTCGCTTGCCAATTCCTTGGCTTTTTTTATGTCTTTTTCCTGTGTGGCTTTATTTCCGCCAATCAAAAGAAGAATGATTTTATTTTCCTTGTTGGTGAAATAAACTCTGTAGCCCTTTCCGATGTCTATTCTTAGCTCAAATACTTTGTCGCCGACACTTTTTGAATCTCCGAAACTGCCGTTTTTCAAGCGGCTAATTCTTAATGTGATTGCATATTTTGCCGCATTGTCGCGCAATTTTTTGAACCACTTCAGATATTTTTCAGTTTGTAATATTTCATAAATATTTATATTGTATAGTATAGTTTACACATTTTCAATGCTTTTTTTTATAAAAAAAACCGCCATTGCTGGCGGTTTTTTGCTATTTTCCTAGCGCAAGGTCAACAAGATAGCGGCTTACGGTCTTGCCGCTGGATTCCGCAAGCCGTTTTATTTCCGCCTCTTCTGATTCAAGGCAGGAAACGCTGAATGTCTTGTAATTTTTTTTGTTTTCCTTTGTCGTACCTTTTGGCCTGCCTGCTCCCTTGCGTTTTCCGCCTTGATTTTCCATTATTTTACCACCAGTACAATAATCAGAATCACAAGTGCCGCAATCCTGAAAATATCCGAAAGAATGTTCAACTGTCTGTCTGTAATCATTTGACAATCCTTATAAAATGAATTAGATTAAAAACAAGCAAGGCGGCTGACCTTGCCTGTTTTTTTGGTTACATCTGCATACTATTTAAGTATCAGAGCCAGAACTGCTACTACGAGCAGGCCGAAGTTGATTAGTACATTCACTATGGATAACCAACTCGGCTTTTCTTTTTTATCAGCCATATATTCCTCCTTTTCTCTTGATGTTTATATATTATATTATTTTTGATTTTTTGTCAATGGTAAATAATCAAAAATATAATAAAATATTGAATTATATTTCCCGAATCTTGTTGTAAGGAATAATGTAGCCGGAATAAAAAAAAGCCTTGCATTTCTGAAAAAAAATACAAGGCTCGGATGTTAAGCGTTTTATTTATTTATTGGCTTCATTGTAAAAGTTTACACATTCTACAATCACAGCGCTTTTTGAAAGTCCTTCTTTTTCTGCAAATTTATTGATTAAATCAAGAATTTCTTGTGAAAGTGAAAACTGGACTTGTTTTCTTCCTTCCGGGGATTTCCTAGGGCGTCCAGCTCCGTCCCGTTTTCCGCCTGAATTCTTTCTTGCTCCGCCCCAATTCTTAGAATATTCTTTATCTGCTTCTTTTTTTGTTCCAGCCATTAAATAACACCCCTTATTTATTTTATTATTAGTTCTATTATTTTTTCTATGACTTGCAAAACTTCCAAAGCTAAAAGAATTGCAAGCATTATTGTTAATCTTTTATTTTCCATAGTTGACACCGCCTATATTATGATTTATTCTAACAAAAGGCGGTTTAGACACCGCCCAAGTCATCCGACTTTCAAAAGTTGCTATTTAAGCAACTTGTCTAGTAGCCACAAAACAACTTGAACTACAATCGCTAGCAGTGCAATTAGTTCACTTGTTGTTAGTGGCTTTTTCTTTTTGTGCTTCACATTTTTACCTCCTGATGTTTATATAATATATTATCTTGCTAATTGTGTCAAGATTTTTCATCAAGATTTGTTAATTTTTTTAAATTATATTTCAACTATCTTGGAAAATGGCACAACGTAAGCGGTTGTGTTTTCAATCCTTAAAGATTCCCTGTCTTTAACATAGACTGTATAATCCCAGTTCCATTCTTGCCCTGTTGTTTCCTTTACATATTTTGCAATTTTACCAAGCATTGCAGGAAGTTTTGTTTTGATTGGGTAAAAACTTGCAGAGATTACTTCGTCATAATGAATGTTGCCGGGGATTTCTCCACGTCCAATATCAAGAATCCAAATATTGTTTTGTGCTTTATCTTCTATCAATTCCAAAGATTCGTAGATTTTTATTTTCATATATTACCTCTTTTCTATAAGAATGAGATTCCGCTGGTAACTGTAACATTGTAGCTAGAAACGTTTATATAGCTTCCATACCGTCCTTTTGCCTTGTAAACTTTTGCAAAGCCTGTAGAACCGTTTCCGTAAAAATTATAGTTTTGATAACCTAACTCATATTCAGGAGTTTTTCCTGAATAATCGCCATCATCATCAACAAACCGTATCGCCTTTGCGTAATTCGGGCTTTCTCCCTCTGAACATAGCCATATTCTTTGCCCGGCTTTCATACTGATAGTAAAATTTCCGTCTGTAATGGTGAATCCACTGGCAAGGACGCGATAGGAATTTTCTGCAATGTAGTTTGAAAGCTCTGAAAAGAGATTTTCTATGGTGTAAGTGCCTGCCTCGACATTCAGGTTTTTCTCCCAATTATATTTTATTGGATATATCACACCGGCGGATTTTATTTTTATGCCAATCAGACAGTATTCAGTTTCTATTTCACTGACTGCTTTTATCATCAAATCATAGTTTTCATCTGGGCTTCCATTTTTTTCAGGGGCTGCCATAGAGTATGTACAAAGGGATATTACGTCAGAATATTTTCCATTAAAAACGGTTGCACTTGTTTTACAGTTAAAAAGAGAAAGTTTTTCTTCCCATTTTTTGTAGTATATGTTATAAGCGTAAAATTTCCACTTATACGACATTCCGAAACGTTGCGGTATTTCTGTGTCGGTGGAGACTGTAAAACTATATACTTCATTTGTTCTTGCCGCATTTGTATAATCCTTAAATTTGACTGAAACATAATCATTTAAGAAATAATCAATATTTTGACTTCCAAACAGTTTTGATGCCCATTGTCCGCTCCATAAAAAGGTATAGAGAGTATTTTTATAATAGAACTCTAAATCCAATTGGAACGCTTTTTTTGTGGATTCGCTTATGAAACTGCTTTTTAGACATGGAATATATCTTATTTTACCTTTATAAAAAACACCTATAACGATTTTTTCATAAAAATTATTGTAACTAGTCCATGTGTCAAATAAAAACTTATCGCAAGGCATCCCTGCATAAAAGTCAAATCCCGCAGAGGGGCGGTCAATCAAAATTCCACTTCTTTCTAATACAATGCGAACGCTTTTCTCAAATATATTAATTCCCATTTTTTTACCTCAAGAGTCAAGAAACTAGGTATTATCAAATAAAAACAGACTTCCTTCTGAAAGCCCTGTAGGAAGTTTTGTATAAACGTTTAATGTCAGCAAACCTGAAACCTCGGCGTTTTTCATTTTTGCTGTGCCGTCTTTGTCTACAGAAAAATTCTTGCCGATGGTAATAGTTCCTCCATTTATAGTAGAACTATCAACTGTTCCCCTTACTGTAACATTATTAAATTCCGCTGTTCCATTGTTATCAATTGCCCAGCCTTTTGTGCTTTTTGATAAAATATTGCCTTTGTCATCAGTCTTAATCCTATAGTTCTCTATAGTTCCATTGTAATTAGAGGAGCGTATGATTCCGCCAGAGTTTTTTCCATTTAAATCTTTACTGCTTGTAAGCTCTATCTCGTTGGCGAGAAGCATTTTTACCCTTGCGATTGCGGCAGAAAGGTTCTGCACCCAGGCTATCTTTATCTTCAGGAATTTTTCTCTGTCCTTGTCCTTTTCGATTGCCTCGAAGATGTCGTTTATCGACTGGTTGTAGCGGTAATCTGTAAGGTCTTCTATTTGCATCCAGACGTTGCTCTCCTTGTTGTAGACATAAAGATATGAATCTGTTGTGTTCAGATAGTAGTCGCCTGTAAAGACTGCCGGCTGGTTCGCCTCGTATGCCGCCTGATTATTCGCATAATGCCCCAGGTACATTGCTCCGCGTTCGCCCTGCTCGCCGAATACCGCCGAAATGCACGGCTCTGTGCAGGAATAAGCCTTGTTTGTGTAGATTGTCTTAATGTACGTCCATAAAAAACGCTTGTCTTTGGTTACTGTCTGTGGTTTTTCATCCCATCCGGTTGAATCAAGCGTTATTCCGCTGGACTTGTCCGTAAGAAGATAGTAGGTTTTCACGCTCTCAACGCCTGTTCCGTCATACACAACCGGAACATTGTTCTGCTCGATAAGCGTTCCGTCCGGGGAGTAGTAGCGGAATTTCAGCATTGTTGCGTCTTTGGGCGGCTCAAATCCCTTGTACAGAGTTCCTTTTGCGACTTCCTCTTTGAACGTTTCCGCGGTTACTTTTTCTTCTGTAAAGCTCGGTGCAACATCGCTGGCTTTCATCTTTTCAAGGCTTGTGTAGTTTTTCATTTAAGTTTCTCCATAAAAAATAACGCTCCGCTTTTATCGCCGTCGCCTATTACGGCATTGTCTCCGGCTTTTACAAGAAACGGAACTGTCGCGTGATAATATGTTTTCTTCTCTGAAAATGATTCTGTTGTTTTAACTTGCGAATATCCTGAATAGTCTTTTTCTTCTCCTGCCGGAAGAGTTTCAAGGGTTATTTTTCCGAAAGTCGTATCATTTTCAGCGTTTCCGCTAGCCACTCTTTTTACAGCCCTTAACTGCTCCGGCTCAATGATTTCGCCTGTCTTGTCGACCTTTACTTTTTCGCCGTCAGGAAAAAGCATTTTGTAGATTTTTGTTGAATCCGCTCCGTATAGCCGTGAGATTTGTGCCTGGACTTCTCGTTCAACTATGTTAAGGTCGTCAATCTTGTAGATAACTTTTATGGTGATATAAAGCACGTCGCCTTTTAAAAATCCGGTTGAAATTTTTACTTTATTGCCGTCCCACTGTCCGACCTCATCACCGCTTGAAAGGTATGCCTTGTATGTTATGTTGTCGGTTATCTGCTTATCCATGTAGTAAAGATATGCGGATATATAGACCCACGATGAGCCGAGTTTTCCGTCATTTGATGAAGGCACGCCCTGTGCTTCCGGGGAGATGTCCAGGGTGTATTTGTTTATGTCGATTGTGCTTGTGATTTCTGCTTTTGCTTCGGTAACCGCCGCTTTCACATCGCCGTATGTGAGCGCAGGAATTTTTGTCCCAGATTCTTTTCTTGCAGTAAGGTTTGTCTTGTATTCAGGAATAGCCCCGTAATCAAAAAGCGCATCGTTGTAGTCTTTTAGAGTGAGCTCCCAGCCGGAACTGTTCTGCTTTGCGCTATAGATTGTCATCTGGTTCGTAACACTTGTGAATTCTCCGTTTGAATCAAGAAAACCGAATGAATATATGTTTCCGTATTCAGGAATTATTTCACAATGCGCAGGGCTTGCAAGAGTAAGAATTCTTGTTTTTCCTGTCCCTTTGACTTTAAGATACAAAAGGCGCGAATCAGTTCCGTTTTGTGCCTGTATGATAAGTCCGTATTTTTTTGTCTTGTCGGAAAAGTCGCAAAGGTCTGAAACTTTAATCTGGGTAAGAAGTCCGTTTTCTGTTATTGCGCTATGGATTGTTCCGCCTGAAAGTCCGATTTTCATCTGCTTCATCTGCAAAAGAACTTTTGAGTAGAGCGGGTAATAGTCGCCCTCATGTCCTACGTTCACAGTGATTTCACGCGGCTGGAGCTTTTGCCGTGCGTTTGCGCGGCGGGCGTATTTCATTGCCTGCTTTCCAGTTGTTATGTAGTTCAGCGCGGTTTCTGAAATTGTTTTTCCGGCGCGGTAAAGGGCGGCTGAATTTGTTTCGTTCGCCTCGTTTATGTACAGCGTGTTGATGTTCCATGTTGAGCGTTCCGTGTATGTTACTTTCTGCGCGTATGAAGCGCGGGCGAATGTCTTTGCCACGGAAACGCTTTTTATGCTCTGCTCGTTCAGAAGAGCCACCGGAATTTTCTGTTTCTGCTCGATTGCGAACGTCCATTGTCCGTCCGCGTTCCTGTACATCGTCGCAAAACATTCGTCAAGAATCTGGTTTAGAAGATCGCTTTTCTTTGTGTCCTTTGTAACAATTCCGTCGCAGAAAAACTGTTCTTTTTCGCAGTATTCGTAAAGCGCTCCCAGGGATTCAAGGTCAATTTCATCATCCCGGTATTTTGAGTGGGGGTGAATTTCTGTTGTGAGAATTTCAAGCACCCATGCGGCGGGGTTTCGGGTAGGGTAGCGTGTTTCAGTCCATTTTTCGCCGGTCCATATTCTGGCTGTTCCGTACGCCATGCAGTTTATTTCGTCCAGCGTGTCCTTTGTGCTGTCGTTGCAAAGAACTGTAAGCCCTATTCTAAGTGTCCGCTCGTTCCATGGGTCTTCTATTGGTGTCGCCGGCACGAGGTTGGAAGCGGTTGATTTTACGGCGTCATACTGCCAGCAGTTTATATAGCAAAGGTAGCACGTTTCCTGGCTGTTTGTCTCATCTTCCTCTGTTTTTCTGACAAGGCGCACGGAAATGTCTTTTCCAAAACATTCAGCCGCTGAAAATATGATTGAAGTCTGGAATCTTACGGTTTTGTTCGCGTTTATTTCACCGGTTGAAAGTGTCTGCGCGGTTTTCCAGGCTGGATTAGGGGCCGCCATATTGTTGCACCACTGGATTTCAACATCAACATTCTTGCTTTTCCATCCGTCGTCATAGCGCCTGAGCCCGTTGAACATAATGCAGATGTCCGCGCGGTATGTGTTCTGCTCCAGGTCTTTTGTGATTCCTTCCAAGTACTGGCTTGTGTCGCCGTGCTTGTGCGGTATTTCCTCGCCGTAGCTTGTGGAAGTGATTTTATTCTGAAGAACTTCCATGTCGCCGGCCTTGTCTACAATCTGAATCTTGTTGCCTTTTGCGTAGTACGCCCCGGAATGGTAGTAATACTGGTTCAAGTTATCCAGAACGCTTGTGTTCGGCTTCATGTAGTAGACTTTTTCTTTTGTTCCGTCTGCTTTCGGTACGTCAATGCTTGTGTTGTAGCCCGCTAGAATCCGTGTTCCGATTGAAAGATTATTGATTACGCAGTTCTTGTAGCCCACAACAAGCGCGATATTCCAGTACTGTGTGTCGCCGTTTGTTCCGCCGATTGAATAGTAGCCGCTTGTAATCTTGTATGGCGCGGTGTACATTGAGCCCATTATGAAAGGAATGTTGTAGCCCAGCGCGTTCTTGTTCTTTGCGCCTTTAAGGAACGGAAGCGATTCCGGGGATTCCGCAAGAGCCTTGCTTTCGCGCTCCGCTTTTTCGGCTTCTTCCTGCGCTTTCTTCTGTTCAACCGCTCCATAGATTGAAAAGCCTATTGCGACCGCGGCTGTTATGATTGCGATGACTGCGCAGACAGTCGCGCCTGGAGTTTCCCGCACGAATATTATGTCGTTGTCCTTTATTTGGTAGTCAAGCCCGACGCTTTCGCCGCCTTTCAGAAAAATGCA
>OBCM01000003.1_pt1 | contig 59521 bp, 46 predicted proteins | sample 1495921 | NCBI WGS metagenome assembly OBCM01 (sample SAMN03418274, study PRJEB22391) | human gut metagenome | biome: human-gut; feature: organic feature; material: feces | host: Homo sapiens | place: Tanzania | collected 2013-01 | reverse complement strand
TTGGTTATTGGTTTTGTGATGTTCTCTTGCAGCACACCTACAAATGATCCGACACCTTATGTTCCGGAACCAAGTGGTCCTGAAACACCTGCACCAAATCCTGCAGTTCCAACATATTCAATTACTTTTAAAGTTGAAGATTCTAGACAGCAACCAGTTGCAGACCTTTTGAACAGTTTACCTGATTATAAAAACCTGAAAGAAGGTACAAAAGTAGAATTGCCAACAGTTATATACATAAACCTAGAAACAGAACAATTAACACTTGAGCTTACAGAAAATTCAACTAATAAAAATGAACTATATTATGAAGGTAATATAACTTCGGTAGTAATTGGAAACGAAGATATTGAAATAAAGTGTTGGTTGGGTGGGGGTTGGATAGTAGTATAATGTTGTAGAAATAAGATAATTAAAAGAGGGGGCTGTCCAAAAAGAAATGGGCAGCCCTAATTATTTTAAATTTACAAGAGAATTCAAATCTGCTAAAATTTAAATATGAGCAGAGGCGTAAGCGATAAAATCACATACAAACCATATAACCAGGGCGAGCAGTGGCTCCTGCCACCAAGTCTGGACGAACTGGTTCCACAAAATCATTTTGTAAGAATTGTCAGTAAAACAGTAGATGAACTCGAAATTGAAGAAGTATTTGCACGAAATACAAAAGGTGGCGGAGCAAGCAGATACAATCCGGTCATGCTCCTGAAAGTAATGATTTACTGCTACATGACAGGAATATATTCTTCAAGACAGATTGCAAAACAGTGCCGCGAGAATGTAAACGTGATGTGGCTCACTGGATTCCAGAAACCGGACTTCAGAACTATCAATGCCTTCCGCAGTGAAAAGCTGAAAGACTCAATCGAGGAAATATTTGTATCGACAGTGAGGCTTCTGAACAGGAAAGGTTATGTCAGCCTTGAAAAATATTTCGTTGACGGAACAAAAATTGAAAGCGCCGCAAATAAATACACCTTCGTCTGGAAAAAGGCCGTAGAGAAAAACGAGAAGAAACTGGATGAAAAACTAAAGGTGTTCCTAAGAGATGTAGAAGAAATTACACGGAAAGAAAATCAGATTTACGGTGACAAGGACTTTGCAGAAACGGGCGATGACACCCCGGTAACAAGTGAAGAAATCAAAGCCGTTGCCAGGCAGATCAATAGAAAACTCGCCGAAATAAATGGCCTTGATGACGAAGATTCAAAAGACGTAAAAAAAAACTGAAGAAAGCAAAACGCCAGATTGAAAAAGATTATCTTCCGAGAAAAGAGAAATACGAGAAGGCTAACGCCACTTTTAATAACAGAAACAGCTATTCAAAGACAGACGAAGACGCGACTTTCATGCGGATGAAGGAAGACCACATGCTCAATGGTCAGCTAAAACCGGGCTATAATATTCAGATTGGAACTGAAAACAATTTTGTAATCGGATATGACGTGTTCCCAAATCCTACGGACACAAGGACATTTATTCCTCATCTTGAAAATGTTCAGAAACGTCTTGGATGTAAGTTTAAGTTTGCAATTGCGGATGCTGGTTATGGAAGCGAAGAGAATTATGATTATCTGGAAGAAAATGAAATCACAGGAATCGTAAAGTACACAACCTATGAAAAAGAGACAAAAAGGAGTTTCAAGAAAAAGACTTTCAACACTGAAAACTGGAAATACGATGCTGAACAGAAAGAATATACCTGCCCCTGCGGAAATCCAGTTCCTTACAGAAAGACAGTGACTAAGAAAAATAAATCCGGATATTTACAGACTTACGAAGTTTACCAGTGTGAAAACTGCGAAGGCTGTCCGTTCAGAGAGTTATGTACAAAATCTGAATATGGCAGAGTGATTCAAAGAAACGGGCACTGGCTTGAACAGAAAGCAAAAGTAAAATCTCTTCTTTCCAGTGAAGAATATAAAACTCTCATGAAAAAGCGTTCCACTGAATGTGAAACTGTCTTTGGACAGACAAAAGGCAATTTAAAATTCAGGCGATTTCATCTTCGGGGAAAAGAAAAAGTTGGAATTGAATGGGGATTATTGATGCTGGGATATGATTTCAGGCAACTGATTCGATTAATGAACACCTAAGAAAAAAACAATAAACGAAAATCTACAAAATTCATTTAACATAAAAAAGGCCGCCCTTTTTGAAGTCTGTTAATAACTTCTAGGACAGCCCCTTTTTTTTAATATTGAGCATAACTGCGACATTCCCCCCCCCTACTTTCTGCACATTTCAAGCAGTTTTCTTACAGTGCCTGCCGTACGGATTTTGATTGAATCCTTAATTTGCGAGTTTGCCGTTTTTGCCCACCAGTTTTTCATCTCTTTCCGCACTTTCAAAAACAATATTTCCACTGTTTAAAAGCGTTGCCGCATTTTCATAACCCAATTTGCCAAATTCAGCTTTCAAATCTTTCATTGCAGTTTTATTTTCCCACTGACATTTATTCCGCGAAAAAGTGCAATTTATTTTTGCATGTTTTTCTCCTTGACCTTTCATTTATTATCATAAACAATAAAATCGGCAAACATAAGTAATGAAACCTATTGCAAAAGATCCTCAAATCAAGCCGAAGGATGACAAGAGGGAACAGATAATGGCAAATCGCATTATCTTTCCGCCAGCCACTTTACCGCGTAAACCTGCGTTATTCCGTCGTGGTCAATATCGTTTGAGTTGTCCAAAGTAATCAGAAATTTCGGATAATTGTCCTTTATCAGCCTGAACGGACGCAGTTCCCGTTCCAAAGTGTCTTGCCCTCGCACAGAAAGCGCAACCTGATAGTATTCCGTCAGTCCATCTTTTTTTGCAACAAAGTCAATTTCAAAATCATTATATTTTCCCACGTAGACTTCATAGCCGCGCCGCAAAAGCTCCAGAAAAACCACATTTTCAAGGATAAATCCGTCGTCGCCAGTTCTGATTCCAAGCATAAAAAAACGCAAGCCCATGTCAACGGCGTAATATTTTTCAAGGCTTTTTAGGAATTCCTTGCCTTTTATGTCGTATCGCGTCGCCTTGTAAAAAAGATAACTTTCAGTCAATGCGTTGTAACAGTTTTCCACAGTTGCCGGGGATGTTTTGCGTCCTCCGCTTGTCAATGTGTCGCTCACTTTCTTTGACGAGACAAGATTTCCCACATTAGAAAGCGTGAACTTGCAGACTTTTTCAAGAACATCCGAATCCGAAAGTTTTTTGCGCTGGATTATGTCTTTCAGAACAATCGTGGAATAAATTCCGCGGATATAATCGCGAACCAGATTCTTGTCGTTGCTGATTGATGCGACGTAAGGGAATCCGCCGAGCGAAACATATTCATTGTACAAAGTTTCATCAGCCGCAACTTCCTTTTTAAGAAAATCCCGCTTGAATTGAGCATATTCGGCAAACGAAAACGGCAGCATTTTTATCTCGACATACCGACCGGAAAGAAGCGTCGCAATCTCGCCGGAAAGCATATAGGCGTTCGAGCCGGTGATGTAAATATCAACGTTTTCCTTTAGAAAAAGACTGTTCACAACTTTTTCAAACTGCGGAACAAGCTGTATTTCGTCCAGAAAAATATAGTTCATCAGCCTATCCGTAATCTTTTCCATCAAATGCTGATAAAGAACGTGATAATCGCAAAGAAATTCGTTCTCAAGGTCGTCAAAATTGATTGAAATTGTATTGCACTCGCCAAGTTTTTCAACTTCCGATTTAAACTGGCTAAGCAGCGTTGATTTTCCGCAGCGCCTTACGCCTGTAACAACTTTTATGACCTTTTTGTCCTTCCAATCCCAAAGGATTTTCATAAATTCCTTTCGTACAACCATAAATCTGATTATAATTTAAAAGTTTTTAACTTACAAGTCAAAAACTTTTACTCAGTAATAACTTTTCAACTTGAAATATAAAAAACAAAGATCAATATGTGCAAAGCTTTAGCCAATAATATCCAGCTCTGCCACGATGTAGAAAAACATCACGCAACCAAAAACAAACTTCAGAAACCGATAAAAAAATTTCAACCGCTCCGCTTTTTCATAAATCATATATGAATCTACAATACGATTTGCTTTATCAAATTTTTTATCAATATGCATGCAAGCGTATTCCCCAAAACGCAGTTTTTTCTTCTTTTTATAATTGAGCCTTTTTTGTCTATATTGTAAAATATTCTGCTATGAATTTAGAAAATCCTTTGATTGTTCAAGGCGACAGAACGCTTTTGCTTGATGTTCACGCTCCGCTTGCCATGGAATGCAGAAATGACCTTCTTCCTTTTGCAGAACTTGAACGTTCTCCGGAACATCTTCACACTTACAGACTGACTCCGCTTTCTTTATGGAACGCCACAAGCGCTGGTTTTACTGCTGAAAACGCCATTGATGTGCTGAAAAAATATTCGCGCTACGATGTTCCCCAGTCAATTGAAGTTTGGATAACGGAAACGGCGAGCCGTTTTGGGAAATTGCGTCTAATCCCGGGACCAACAATCAAAGTTCCTGTAAAAACAGCGGATATTCTGAATGATTCCCCAGAAAAGAAACAAACCGAACTTGTAGAAGAGCAATATCTTTATCTTGTTGCAAACTCGCGCCCGATTTTCCTTGAAATTTCTGCAAATCCTCAGGCAAAAAAGATTCTTGAACCATGCGAATTTGATGAATCAGCCGTTCCGGAAAACATTTCTGTCTCAGAAGAGGAAAAAAAATACTGCTTCCAGCTAAAACTTACTGACCGCGGAACAATCAAGCAAATTCTGCTAAAAGCGCTGTGGCCGATAAAAGATGAGATTCAGCTTAAAAACGGCGAGCCTTTGGATTTTCACCTGCTGGAAACAACAAAAGCCGGCAAAACTTTCCAAATACGAAACTATCAGAACGAAGCCGCAAACGCCCTTGTCGGAAACCGAGGACCAGGAACTGGCTTCGGAACTGTTGTTCTGCCTTGTGGCGCTGGAAAAACAATTGTTGGAATGAATGTAATGAACCTTCTGAAAACCAGCACTCTGATTATCACCACAAATATTTCAGCGGTTCATCAGTGGATTCAGGAGCTTTTAGACAAGACAAACCTTTTGCCGGAACAAATCGCCGAATATACAGGCGAAAACAAAACTCTTGCGCCTGTAACTGTCGCAACTTACCAGATTCTTACATGGCGTCCGGAAAAAGACGGGCCATATCCTCATTTTTCAATTTTCCGAAAAAGAAACTGGGGGCTTATAATTTATGACGAAGTCCACATGCTTCCGGCTCCGGTTTTTCGTGTAGTCGCAGAACTCCAGGCTGTGCGCAGAATTGGTCTTACCGCAACCCTAGTCCGCGAAGACGGCTGCGAAGGATACGTTTTTAGCCTGGTCGGACCAAAACGCTACGATGTTCCATGGAAAGAACTTGAAAAAAGCCACTGGATTGCAAAAGCAGAATGTATTGAAGTCCGCCTTGATTTACCGGAATCAGAAGAAATTGAATACGCAGTTGCGCCGGCACGCACAAAACATCGGCTTGCAAGCGAAAATCCTGTAAAAACGGAAGTTACAAAAGAAATAATCTCGCGCTTTCCGGAAGACAAAATTCTTGTAATCGGGCAATACCTTGAACAGCTGGAAATTCTTTCAAAGGAACTAAAAACTCCTATAATCACAGGAAAAACTCCAAACGCAGAGCGCGACAAGATTTATCAGGACTTCCGAGAAGGCAAAATACACGTTCTGGTTGTTTCAAAAGTTGCAAATTTCGCCATTGACCTACCGGATGCCTCGCTTGCAATTCAGGTAAGCGGAACATTCGGAAGCCGGCAGGAAGAAGCTCAAAGGCTCGGAAGGATTCTTCGTCCAAAAGAACGAACCAGCCGTTTTTTTACGTTAATCACAAGAAATACAGTTGAAGAGGAATTTGGCTCAAACCGCCAGAAATTTCTTGCAGAACAGGGTTATTCCTACAGAATAATACGCTATGCACAGAAAAGCGATTTGGACGAACTGAACAGCGAACTTCCGGAGACTTTATGAACGCACATGAACTAAATCCAAAGACACAGCGAATAATCCGCTGGCGAGAAACTTTGTCAACAATGGAAGACGAACGTTTTTTTGAAATAATGCGGATTTACCTTGGCGAAATTCATACACCGTTCAACAAAGACAAGCTGATTGAACAACTGAGCTCCATTTTTCGCAAGGAAGAAAACAAAAAAACAATCATTTCGTATCTTTCTGAATTCGATAAAAAAATCATAACTGCAATTTCGTTTATTGATAAATGCACCCAGCAAAAACTGATTGATTTTTTTGAATCAGAATATTTTCTTTCCGACATCTATTCCGAACTGATAAATTTAAATGAACGGCTGATTATTTATTCATACAAAGATTCCGACACAGGCGAAACCTTCATTGCGCTTAACCCAATTCTGGAAGACCACCTTGCTTGCGCCGCAGATCTGCGCCTGCTTTTTCCAGCGCCTTCATTTATTCAAAAAAACTTTAATCCGCACTTTTCAATTTCGCCTTCTTTTATCGCGGCGTTTTATTCCTACATTCTTGAAAATCCGGGAATGTGCAAAAACAATACAGAAATAAAAAAACGCGATGCGGAGCGGCTTTCAGAAATTTTTACAGGACACTATGACTGCGTTCAGCTGCTTCTAGCGTCATTTTTTAATCTTGGACTTATAAAATTCGGCGAAAAAGACATTTTTGCAGATACAAAAAAGTTCGAAAAATTTGCCCAGCTTGAAGAAATAAAACAGTACGCATACATCGCGGCCGCTTCTGTTACACGCCTGAGCCGCCAGTCGCTGCAAAGCCAGGCACAGCTTCTTCTGAACACAATAGCTTCTATTCCAGAAACCGGGCTTTCTTTAGATTCTGTGTTCAGAACCGCATTTCTTATAAAATATAAAAAAAATAATATCGCGGACTCTCCAGCTCAATCCAGATTTTCAAGGCTTTTGGAATCATATAAAATTCAACCGGCAGAAAATCTTTCAGAAGAAATAATCTACGACATAATCAAAAATGCTGTTAGTCTTGGGCTTTTGCAAGAAGCCGGAAAAGATGAATCTGAAAATCCAATTGTAATGCCTGGCGAAATTTTCAAGGAAAAACAAAATCCTTCAGCAGAAAAAAAAGGAATTCTAAATATCAACGCAGGAACAAGCATTGCCATTCTTCCAGGACTTTCGCTGGAAGAGCTTTTGCCGCTTGCAACGTTTTTGAATATAGTTTCTTTCAACACAGTCTGCGAGTTTGAAATTTCAAAAAAATCAATTTACCGCGCCTTGGACAGAGGAATCTCCGAACACAAAATAATTGAGCATCTTTCAAAGTACAACGCCTACAGAATCCCGCAAAGCCTGCTGATGAACATTGAAGAATGGAAAAATTCATACTCGTCTGCAATTCTCTTCAAAGGGTACATTTTAAAAGTTGATGAAAAAAACCAGCGCATAATCGAAAACAATCCCAAAATATCATCGTTTATAAACGCAAAGCTTGCCGAAGGAATTTATCTTTTGAACATCCCGCTTAACGAAGAGCCTTCAGATTTTATTGCCCAAAGCGGACTTGAAATACTTAGCACAGTAAAAACTTCCAGCCAGAAAACAGAAGCGCTTGCCTTTCCATTTATCAGCGAAGGTAAAAATCTTATTTCTCTGGAAACACAGAATAATCCTGCAAAAACAGAATCAAAGGAAAACCTGGCAAGTACAAAAACTGCTGAAGAAATAAAATCGGCCTTCCTTGCGTATATAGATACAATCGAGCTTACAAAACAGCAAAAAGAATGCCTTGCCAACAGAATCAAAAAAAATATAATCCTTACAAAAGAACAGTTAAAACCAGAAACCGTCCGGCTGGAAATTCTTGAAGCGGACGGAATGAACTTTTCCGGAAAAATTCATTTAATTGAAAACGCAATAAACCATTCTGATATGCTGGAAATTACAGTTCCCGCGGAAAACAATTCAGGCAAGATGGAAAAATTCTTTGGAAAGCCGCTTTTGGTCATACGGCAGACAAACGACAGCATGCTGAAAATGCAGCTTGACAATTCTGAAGAAACAAAAATCTTTTCTGTAAGCCGCATAAATCATGCAAAAATCATAAAGACTTCAGTTTTCTAAAATACAAACGAAAAAGCACCAAAAAGAAGAACTATCCTTGTCAGCAGAAAAAACTGTTAAAACAAAAAAGCCGGACAAAAATATCCGGCTTTTTACATCTCCTAGCAGAATTGAACTGCTGTTGTCGGGATGAAAACCCGATGTCCTAACCACTAGACGAAGGAGACAAAAGTTGTAGGGTCTTTATACTATTTTTTGGTATACTTTGTCAATAGCAGACCCTTTATTTTTTAAATTTTTGTCAGATTACAACTTTTCCGCTAAATAGGAAGTCTGTCGCGCCTGTCAAATAAACCGTATCACCAGTGTATTTAACAATAAGCTTTCCGCCGCGGACATCAACCGTAACGTCCTCGTTCAACTTACAATAACCGTTCAAAACCGCTGCAATCACCGCCGCACAGGCACCGGTTCCACAGGCAGGAGTTTCTCCGTTTCCGCGTTCCCAAGTCCTTAACTTAAGCTCGTTCGGCCCGACAACGCGAACAAATTCCGTATTTGTGCGGTCTGGGAATTCTTCGTGGTTTTCAAACATCGGACCGATTTTTTTAACATCAACCTTATCTACGAATCCAACAAAAACAACACAATGCGGGTTTCCAACGCTAACGCAAGTAACATTATAATTTATGCCGTCAACTGTAAGAGGCTGATTAACAATGGCCTTTTCCGGCAATCCTTCAATGTTTAAAGGAATCGCCTCTAGCGTAGTAGGTAGCGACTTCGGAGCAAAATCCGGTTTTCCCATATCAACCGTTACAGAAGAAACAATTCCGTTCAACTTATAAATCTTCAAAGACTTTACGCCGCTGGCGGTTTCAATTTTAATGTTCGCAGTCGGTTCAGATTTTTTCTCATGCTTTTCCGCGATTCCGTAAATATCGTTATCATAAAGATATTTTGCAACAGCGCGCAAGGCGTTTCCTGCCATCATTCCTTCCGAACCATCAAGATTAAAGAACCTTGCCTTTGCGTCCGCTATTTCAGACTTGCATACAAGAACAACAGAATCCGCCCCGATTCCTGAACGGCGGTTACACAATCGAACTGCAAGACCGCCAGGATTATTAATCTCCTGCTCGTCTGTATTGATAATAATAAAATCGTTTCCGGTCGACTGCATTTTTGTAAATTTTACAGTTTCTTTTGAAGTTCTTAAATCATTGATGTCTACAAGCTCAACATTTTCAGGAGAATAGTTGCTCATCAGACAATTTGCAAGGGCATTCGCCGTATCTATAGCGGTCAGGCAAGGAATATCGCGTTCAACAGCATGGCGTCGCATTCGTACTGAATCCGCGTGCGGATTTCGTCCTTTTGCAGAAGTTGAAATAACGTAGTCAATTTTTCCAGAATCAAGCAAAGTAAGAAGATTGTCGTTCGGATTTTCGTGGATTTTGTTCACAACCTGAACTTCCATTCCAAAATCCTGCAATGTTTTTGCGTTTCCTTCTGTCGCGTAAAGCTTAAATCCCATGTCATAGAATTTTCTGGCCAGCTCAGGAATTTCGTACCGGTCAGTCTTTCTAACGCTGAACAAAACTCCGCCGGAACGCTTCATTGTATAACCCGCACCGACCAAACCCTTGAACAGAGCCTCTTCCATTGTAGAAGCAATTCCCAGAACTTCTCCTGTAGATTTCATTTCCGGGCCAAGGTGAGTATCAACGTCCATCAATTTTTCAAAGCTGAAAACAGGAACTTTTACCGCAAAATACGGCGGAATTCTGTACAATCCGGTTCCATAGCCCATATCTTTTAGTTTTTCACCAAGCATGGCGCGCACAGCAAGGTCAACCATCGGAACACCGGTAACCTTTGAAATATACGGAACGGTGCGGCTGGAACGCGGATTTACTTCTATAATATACAAGTCATTGTTGTAAATAAGATACTGAATATTTACCAGACCTTTTGTTCCCAGCTTAATGGCCAAGTCTTTTGACTGGCGGATAATTTTTTCACGAAGCACGTCGTTCAAGTTCCAGCTTGGGTAAACCGCAATACTGTCGCCGGAATGGATTCCAGTTCGTTCAATGTGCTCCATAATTCCAGGGATAAGGACATCCTCTCCGTCGCAAATACCATCGACTTCAAGCTCAATTCCCTGCATATACTGGTCAATAAGAACAGGATTTTCAATTCCCTGCGCAAGAATGATTTTCATGTATTCTTTTACATCGTCGTCGTTAAAGGCAACAATCATATTCTGACCGCCAAGAACGTAAGACGGTCGCAGCAATACCGGATAACCAAGTTTCGCCGTAGCTTCAAGCGCTTCGGTTTCGTTCATTACGGTAAGACCCTTAGGACGATTGATGTTCAGTTTTGCGCAAAGCTCCTCAAAACGCTCGCGGTCTTCCGCAAGGTCAATCGCATCCGCGCTTGTTCCAAGAATCCTGATACCCTGGCTGTCAAGAAATTTTGCAAGCTTTATAGCCGTTCCACCGCCAAAAGCGACAACAACGCCGACAGGTTTTTCTGTATTGATAACGCCCATCACATCTTCCGGGGTAAGCGGCTCAAAATACAAGCGGTCAGCAGTATCAAAGTCTGTTGAAACAGTTTCCGGGTTATTATTGATGATTGCAACTTCGTATCCAAGTTTCTTCAATGACCAGACGCACTGAACAGACGCATAATCGAATTCAATTCCCTGACCAATTCTGATTGGACCTGAACCAAGAACGATAATAGTTCCCTTTGAACTGCGTTTTTTATTTTTTGCCATTTCGTCAAGGAATTCGGCAGCCTCGTTTTCTTTGTCATAGCCGGCATAAAAATAAGGAGTTTCTGCATTAAACTCGCCGGCACAAGTGTCTACCATTTTGTAAGTCGGATCTACGTGAAAAACGCGTCGTTCTTTTTTTAGTTCAGTCATTTTATTCTTATTCCTCATTAAGTGTTTTTATGCAAAAAAAATGAGACCCCATAAAAGAGTTCTCATTTGAAATTTTTTATAAGCAAAATATTAAAATCCATGTATGTCAAGATTTTTTCTGCTGTAGTTTCCATAATCTTTTGGAGTATAATAAATTTTATAAAAAAAGTATATAGAAGAAAATAAAAATATCAGGGCAGCAGCAGGTTTTTACAAACTCGCCTTGTAAATATTAAGCACATCCTCCGGATAAAGTTTCTTCCATCCGTTTATAAATCCATTTGCGCCGCACGCTTTTACTGCCATCATCTTAAAGTTTTTGTCATCAATTCCTATTGCAGACAAAGAATTCTTTAACTCAAGCTGATTAAAAAAGAAATTTTTTACATATTCTATTCCTTCTTTTGCAGCTTTTAATTTATCTTCAGTTTTTGGAATTCCGCAGACATTCACCGCAAAATCATAGAATTTTGGCAAAGTCCGCTCTTCCAGCACATATTCCATCCAATGCGGCGTTAAGATTGCAAGCCCCAGGCCGTGCGTAATATCGTAAACACCGCTAAGCTGATGTTCCATTGCGTGGCAGCTCCACGGATTTTTATTGCAGCCGTAAATATATCCGTTTATTGCCCAGCTTGAAGTCCACATAAGGTTTGCCCGCGCTTCATAATTTTCCGGCTCTTTTAAGGCAATCGGCGCATATTTTAAGACAGTTTTCATCATTCCTTCCATTTGAGTGTCCAGCATATACAAATCCTGATTAAAATTAAAATAAACTTCAAACAAATGGCTAAGAATATCTGCGCTTCCACACGCTGTCTGATATTTTCCGACTGAATATGTCAAAACCGGGTCGCAGAATGATGCCGCAGGAAACAGTTTATCGTTGATTAATGCAAGTTTATCCTGTGTCGCAGAATTGTTCAAAACCGCAGTGTTATCCATTTCCGAACCGGTCGCAGAAATGGTAAGCACGCAAAGCAGCGGAAGAGATTTTTCAACCGGAAGTTTTTTTGCAATAAAATCCCACACATCAAAATCAACGCAAGAACCAACCGAAATAAATTTTGAAGCATCCATGACGGAACCACCGCCCACAGCCAGAACAACATCAATTTTATTCTGTTTACATATTTCAATTCCTTTGCGGACAGATTCTACCTTTGGATTCGGCTCAATTCCAGAACATTCAAAAATTTCCATTCCGGAATTTTTAAGGCAGGCGCAAACTGAATCGTAGACGCCTGTTTTTTTTATTGAACCGCCGCCATAAACCAAAAGAACTTTTTTTCCATAGGATTTGGCGACATTTCCTAAATTTTCAAGCTGCCCTTTTCCAAAGTAAACTTTTGTCGGAATATGATATGTAAACATAAAGGCCTCCAATTTATTCAGTTTTTGTATCAGATTCTTGCTTCTCTTTTGAAATTAAATCAGGAAACTTTGTGAACAACGCGTGCTTTATGATATCAACGCAACCATCAATTCCAAGACGAGCTGTATTCAGCGTCAAATCGTAATTAACTGGATTTGTCCAATAATTTCCGCCGGTGTAATATTCGTAGTATTCAGCGCGATACTTATCCGTTTCCGAAATCGAGATATCCGCTGTTTCCGCGGTTACGCCCATTTGCTTCATAATCCTTGGCCGGCAAAAAGAGCGCGGAGCTTCAATATAAATGCTAAGAACCCTCTCGCGGTCTTTTAAAACCCAGTCAGCGGCTTTTCCAACAATAACACAGCTTTCTGTATTTGCAAGCTCTTCAATGATTTGCTTTTCATATTCGTAAAGCTGGTCGTCGCTGACAAATTTCTTTTTTTCCGGAGTTGCAACTGTCCGTCTTGGAAGCCCGCGCAAAAGCGATGTGATTCCAGAATGTTTCTGGTGAAGTTTTTCGTTGACTTCCTCAAAAAGCTGGCGGTCAATTCCGCTTAACTGGGAAGCCAACGTTAAAATGCGGTTTTCGTAACAATGAATGCCCAAATCCTTTGCAACTGTCGCAGCGATTTCTTTTCCGCCTGAACCAAATCCTCTTGCAATTGTGATTGTATAATTTTCCATTTCTTATGCCTCCATATATCTTTTTAAGAATTCTTTCATTCTTGGCGTTTTTGGATTTGTAAAAATAACATCCGGCGAATCGTTTTCCACAATAAAACCCTGATCCATAAAAATTGTGCGCGTTGAAACATCTTTCGCAAAAGCCATTTCATGCGTAACAATCATCATTGTAAGACCATCCTGAGCCAAATCTTTCATTACGTTCAGAACTTCGCCAACCATTTCCGGATCAAGCGCGCTGGTCGGCTCATCAAACAAAAGCATTTCAGGCTGCATTGTCAAAGCGCGGGCGATTGCAACCCTCTGTTTTTGACCGCCCGAAAGCTGCGCTGGATGCGCATTGATATACGGAGCCATTCCAACTTTCCGCAGATATTTTATCGCAAGAAATTCCGCCTCATCTTTTTTCATCTTAAGGACTTTTGTTGTTCCAGCCATACAATTCTGCAAAACCGTCATATTGTTAAAAAGATTGAATGACTGAAAAACCATTCCAACTTTTGTGCGGAATTTAGCAAGTTCTTTTGAGTTTGAACCGACTTCCTTTCCATTAAAGATGATTTTTCCGCTGGTCTTTGTTTCAAGTCCGTTTATACACCGAAGCATTGTTGATTTTCCTGAACCGGACGAACCGATTATGCAGACAACTTCGCCTTTATTTACGGTAAAATCCAAATCTTTTAAAACTTCGTGATTTCCAAATTTTTTTACAAGATGCTCAACCCTTAAAATCGGTTCAGAGGTTTTAATTTCTCTTTCTTCCATAAAAAAGCTCCTGTTTATTCAGCTGTTCCGCTCATATATTCAACAGCCAGCTCATAATCCTTTTGCTGAAAAGCCTTTTTTTCCACAACTTTCAGAATCTTTGTAAAAATTGTACAAATGACAAAATAAAAAATTGCACAAATAATATAAGATTCAAAGTAACGGTAATAAATTCCTGCCGCGCTTTTTGTTGCGAAGTAAAGCTCGTAAACACCGATAACATTTAAAACCGAAGTCATCTTTAAGTTGGTTAAAAACTGGTTGACCATTTCAGGAACAATATTTCTAAACGCCTGCGGAAGAATTACCGCGAACATTGTCTTTGTGTGGCTCATTCCAAGCGCAAAGCCGCCTTCAAGCTGGCCTTTATCAATAGAAATAATTCCGCCACGGACAGTTTCTGCCATGTAAGCTCCGGTATTCATCATTAGGACAATTAACGAAGCTAAAAATGGAGAAACATCAACTCCGGCATTTTTTAATCCGTAGTAAAAAACCATTGCCTGAACCATCATTGGAGTTCCACGGAAGATTGCAACAAAAACAGAACAAACAGGTTTTAGCACACTAAAACTTATTTTGTGAGCCACATTGTCGCCTTTTGAAACCGGCGTCGCCTGAACCAGTCCTATTGCAAATCCCAAAATATAACCAAGGATTGTTCCAATGATTGCAATTTCAAGAGTAAGAACCGTTCCTTTTAAAAAGTAGCTCCAGTAATTTTTAAAGATAAACCAAACCCAATAAAAAAGTCCTTTATCGTTCATAAAGACTCCCATAAAAACTCCGCGTTAGTACGTAAAACTGCCAAGTTTTTACAAAACTTGCGGCGAGCCACGGATGGCGAGAATCACAGTTTGAGAAAGCAACGCTTGTACAAACTGCAAAGATAAAAATTACAAAGATGTAATTTTTATCTCGCCTCCGTTTTTTTTCAAGTAACAAATTGCGCCACAAAAAATTAAAAATCTTTTACAGCACAAGATTTTTAGTCTCTCAGTTAGTTGCTCAATGGCTGTGTTTCAATGGCCAATTTCATATACTTATCCATGGATTCCTGGTTCCAGCCGATTGCGTTCATTGCCTTTTTCAACGCATCTACCGCAACTGTATTTCCTTCAATTACAGACGGAGTACATACATCCGACGCCCCTTCCGGCGTTACAAAGTCGTAGCCCTTTTCAAGCTGGCAGATAACAACATTCGGGTTTGAAAGACATCCAGAATAAGCAGTCGGCCAGTCCATTACACCGCAGTCAACATCGCCCATAGCGACTTTCATAATTACTTCCGTACAAGTATCTGGATACGGCAGAACAACCGGGTCTGGAACTTGCGCAATATATGCCGGCCAGTTCGTGTTAATCTGCGTTGTAAATTTCAATCCCTTAAATTGTTCAAGTTTTGTGTACTTTTCATAAGGGCTTCCCTTCTTTACAACAATGACATTGAACCTGTTGTAATAAGGATCGATGTAATCAAGAAAAGTATCCCGCTCGGCGGAATAAATGCTTCCTGACTCAACAAGGTCATAATCGCCTGCTTTTAAGCCCATCCAGATTGAAGCCCAGTCATTCTTGTGAATTTCAAGTTTAAGACCCATTTCATCAGCAATCATTTTTGAAAAAATTACATCATAGCCATAAGTGTAATCCGCAGAACCAAAAATAGGCTCGGCAGTCAGCTCCGGATGTCCAGGAATTTCTTTTGTCGGCTGAGTCCAGTTGAACGGCGCGTAGGCACATTCAATTCCGACTTTTAATACACCTTTCACCTGATTTGCAAATTCCGCATATTCAGGTTTTCCTGTATACTCATATTTAACTTCCGCCTTTTTCTTGCTGCACGAATTAAATGCAACCGCCATACAAACAAGCCCAACACCGAAAATAAAGTTTCTAACTGTCTTTTTCATAGTTCACCTCGCTTTCACGAAAAATAAAAAGCGTCAAAAGAAAATTTAAAAAGCTCACTTTGCCTCTTAATTCTTTTAACGCCTTTGTTACCAGAATAATAATGTTTTTCCTTTTCAGAAGATTGTAAAAAATCGCAATAAACTTTTACTTAAAAATCAATAACTTTTGCCTTGTACGAACTTTTTTTCACCTGATTCAAATATTCCTTTGGAGAAACTCCTGTAAAATCCTTAAACGAATGAACAAAATGGCTTTGATCGTAAAAATCAAACTTGCTGGAAAAATTCGGGAACGAGTCAATGTCCGAACGGTTCAGTTCATTTATGATTGTGTGCATTTTCACATTTTTGCAGAATTGCTTTGCGCTGCAGCCCAAAAATGTTTCAAACAAAAGATTTATGTAGCGCGAAGAATATCCTGTGCAGTCAACCAGCTCGCTGATTTTTAAAAGACCGTCTTTTTTTACAATCAGATCCACCATCTGAAAAAACAAATGTTTCTGCCCGCTTTGCGTAGTTTTTAGCCAGTTTCTATATTCTTCCATAAAAGTACACATTCGGGTTGTAAAGGTCTGCTGCTCAGTCATTTTTTCAGAAAGATTTTTCAAAACATCAAAATTGCGCAAATCTATTCGTTGGCCAACCAAATCCTTGACTTCCTGATTTTCAAAAAACGGATTTGCTCCCGGCTGAAAACGGATTCCAAAATAATCACAATTTTTCTTCAGTTCCAAACTCTGCAACTTTCCAGAATTTCCTATTACAAAAGAATTCATATTGTTCCCGGAATATTCAAAAAGAATGTTCGAGCAGCTGTCCTCCAAAAACGGAACTTGTTTTTCTGAATCAGTCTGAAAACTATAAAAATGTGAAATTCCAAAATCCGCTACAATCTTCTGATAAAATTTTTCCGTATCTATAACCAGATATGATTGAATTGTATGAATATGCATTTTTCCGTCTTTCATAATTTGCCCCGGTAAAATCAGATTTAAACAAAAAAAAGACGTCAAAACCCTAGAGTTCTGACGTCTTTGCCATTTCTGCTAAAACATTAACGAACGGATATTTTTTTGTCAATATTTTTTAATAGGTCAAAAGCCGAGTCTTTTATAACTGTAAAAAAACGCTTTCAGCGAAGTTGCTCTCAAAAACCACAAATCACAGCGCAGGCTTAAACCGATTGTAGCGCAAAGTGCTTATGTCCGCAGGGCAAGTTCCTGTGCAAATCAACTCTGAAATATTAAAGGCCGCGCTCGGACCGATTCCAAATCCGTGTCCGGAAAAACTACATTCAACGTAAAGTCCCTGAACTTCATCTACCTTGCTTACCGTGCAAACACCGTCGCTTGCCAAATCCTCGTAGCCGGCCCAGGAGCGAACAATCTTTGCATTTGCAAGCCGCGGAAAGTAGCCAAGAATTCCTCTTGCGCACGCGCTTGTAAAATCAGCAGAGCTCGGTGGATACTCATTGCTTTCAAAAGCGGGGTTTGCATAATCCTCGTAGCCATCGTGTCCGCCAAAAACAAACGAACCGTGCTTTGTCTGATGACCGTAAAAATCCGCCATCGCCGTTCCCAGCATCTGCTTGAACATCTGCGGCTGGGCTTCCGTCACAAGGCACTGCAAACGCTTTTTTTTCATCGGAATCGTAATTCCCGCAGTATTCAAAATCGGGTTGCTTTCATAACCGGCCGCAATAACAACATTTTCCGCCTCAAAAAGCTGTCCTTCAGCTTCAACTCCGCAAACTTTTCCAGCCTTTAAAACAATTCTGGAAACCGGCGCGCCGGTTATAAAATCCGCCCCAAGTTTTCTTGCGCACTTGTAAAAACCCAAAGTTGTCGTAAGCGGATTCGCATGCCCATCAGTCGGACACCAGGAAGCGCCGGCAACCGCATCGCTCATATACGGATTGATTTTCCTAACTTCCTCGGCATTAATCATCTTTACATCAACACCGCATTTTACCGCATTGTCCGCAAGTTTCTGCAGAATCTTTAAATGCTCTTCCGTTTTTCCAAGGCGCAAATTTCCTTCCTGCGTGTATTCCGTGTCCACCCCAAGCTCCTCGCTTAGTCCCGGCCAGATATTTTTTACACCCCAAACCATAAGCGGCAGTTCTTTTACATTTCGCCCCGACTGACGCACTCCGCCACCATTTCGCGAAGAACCGCCGTTTCCAATATAGTCGCTCGCTTCCAGTACAATTACACTTTTCCCTTTTTTGGCAAGATAATACGCCGTGGCATTTCCCACGATTCCAGCCCCAATTACAATAACATCAGCCTTTGTTTTCATATTACAATACCTCGCTTGCTAAAGTGCTCATCTCTGTCGGTCTAATAGGACCTCTGCTGGTCGCAGGATTTACAGTCGCCGGGCTTACTTTTTGTTCAGCCGCAACAATCCCTTTTACAAGTTTTGAACAAGTCTGTCCCTGGCAAAGCCCCATTCCGGCGCGCAGATACCGTCTTATTTCCTGCATAGTGAACATTCCATCGTGAACAGCCCTTCGTATTTCGCCCTTTGTTATTTCCTCGCAGCGGCAAATCACTAAATCATCATCCGGACCTGGAACAAATTCTCCAATATCCCTCAATCTATCGTTCATCATAATCTTTAATCTCCATAATCTGCCGGGAAAAAACTTCCCTACGTTCGGAACTTCCGTTCCTCTCTACTTTTCAAAAGCCTAAAGTCTTTTGAAAACTCCGCATACAACACTTTTGCCGGGGAAAGCCTTCCCCTCGCTACAAAAACTGCTCTGGTTTCGGCACGCTCAACCGCCGCATTTTTTTCCGCTACCCCTTCTAACGGGGACACCCCGTAACGCCCCGCCTAGAACTTTTTCCAAAATCTAGCCTTATAGCCAAATTCGTTTGGAACTTTCATCGTAAGCAAATAAGTGTGGTCAAAAGCGGGCGCCGTTCTTACGCCAACAATTTCCGCATCGCAAAGAACCTCGCCGCTTCGGCTCAAAGCCTTTCCCACCGTACCCTTTTCCGGAACCGGCAAAAATTCGTACGGAATTGTAATGCTCGTGCAGCCCGGCTCAAAGTCTTCGTCCACAAGAAAAATCGCCTGACCGGAGCAACTTGCAACGCACATTCCGCATCCTGAACAGCCGCAGTTTTCCGCGACCACCGGCAATGCCGTAATGCACGAGCCAATCTTTATGCAGTTTTTCCGGCACGCGTCCTGGCACGGATTGCACGGAATATTCTGCGTACATTCAATTACCGGATGAATTCCTTTCTGATGCGTAACTCCCGGAAACCGCTCAATTTCCTCATCCGAAACAAAACCTTTCGCAAGCAAATTCTTTGAAACCGGAATTCCTTCATCAGTTTTTTCAATTAGTTTTCCACGGTTGCAAGGCGCAAACATTCCCTGCCGCAAACTGTCCAAATCTTTTTCAAACAAAGATTCGTCTTTTTCCATCAGACTTTCTTCTGTAAATCCTGTCTTGTAGGCAGCGCGTAAACCAGCCATCCGCCCTTTTATCATCGCAGAACTCGCCTCTTCAATTCCGCTTACATCGCCTGCCGCAAAAAGACAAGGAACAGAAGTTTCTCCGTATTCGTCAACAACCGGAACTTGACCGCCGCGCTTTGGATTATCTTCCATTTTACAGCCAGACATTTTCAAAAGCTGGCTCATCGGCGAAAGGCCAACAGCAACACAAATCGTATCAACATCAAAATGGATTTCTGTTCCCGGAATAATCTTAAAATGCTCGTCAACTTTGCCAATCGTTACGCCTTCAACTTTTTCAGTTCCTTCAACTTTTTGGATTGTGTAGCCAAGGAAAAACGGAACTCCGGTTCGGGCAACTTTCGCCGCGTGAACGCCATATCCGCCGATTCTGGGAGCCGCGTCAACAAGGGCAACAACCTCACAGCCCGCCTGCAGCAGCTGAAAGCTAACAACAAGACCAACGTTTCCGCTTCCAAGCATAAGAATCTTTTTTCCGGGTTTTACGCCATGCAGATTCATCATTGTCTGAGCCGCACCAGCTCCAATAACGCCCGGCAAAGTCCAGCCTTCAAAAGGAACCATATTTTCAGCCGCACCTGTTGCAATAATCACGCTTCCGCCTTTGTAATGATGAATTGCACAGTCGTGGTTCACGGTCACTTCTTTATTTTCAAAAATACCGGTCACAGTCGCGTCCAGTTTTACTTGAACGCCAACTTCCTCCGCCTCTTTTAAAAGCTCTGTTCCAATGTTAAATCCGCGGATTTTTGCCTTATGTTCCTTTGAGCCAAAAAATTTATGAATCTGCTTAAAAAGCTGGCCGCCCGGTTTATGGTTTTCATCAAAAATCATAACTTTCATTCCGTGCTTAGCAGCTTCTATTCCCGCGCTAAGACCAGCAGGTCCTGCGCCAATTACAATCAAGTCATATCTTTCCATATTCGTTTCCGCCTTACCAAGTTTTCTCAGCCGAACAACCGTATTGAGTTTGAACTTTCATCCCGGCTTTTAAAGGAGTTATGCAAGTCCTTGTATTAGGAACGCCATCCACAACCATTACGCAGTCTGTGCAACGACCGATAGCGCAAAAAATTCCTCTTGGCTTATGCAATTTAGAAGTCTCTCTGTGCTTTAAAATTCCTGCCGCACGCAAGGCCATTGCAATAGGTTCACCTTCGTAGCCTTGCATCTCTTTTCCGTCTAATGTAAATGTTATGAGTTCCCCTTTTTCTGGAACTCCTAAAATAGGATGTTCTGCTATACGTTCCATGTTCAACCTCACTTCGCAACAATGTAAAACTAAAATTTATATTTTTCTTGTAAAAATTCGCATTGGATTTTTTTTTACAGCAAATATAATGAATCCAGATTTTGAAAAATAATTTTCTGAACCAGCTCTGGAGGCTTTATATGAATGAAAACATTTTTCCTAATATTGACATTCTGTTTTTGAACGAAAAAGATTTGATTGAATGCGGCGTAAAAAATATGAAAAACTGCATCGATGTAATGGAAAAGCATTTTTCGCTGATTGGAAACGGAGATTACCGGATGGGCGGCGCAAACGGAAATGAACACGGACTAAAAATGTCGTTCCCGGAAAGTTCTTCCATAAAAGATTTTCCGCTTAATGGCCCTGACTACCGCTTTATGGCAATGCCTGCTTATTTGGGCGGAGAATTTCATACTTGCGGAATAAAAACCTACGGCTCGAATCAGAAAAACCGCTCAAAAGGATTGCCACGCTCAGTTCTAATGCTTCAGCTGCTTGACGCGGAAAGCGGCGCGCCTTACGCATATATGTCCGCAAACCTTATAAGCTCAATGCGGACAGGAGCAGTTCCAGGACTTGGAATCCGTTATCTTTCCATAAAAGAACCAAAAACCGCGGCAATCGTAGGCCCTGGAGTAATGGGAAGAACAGCCGCCCTGGCAATCGCAACCGAAAAACCTTCTGTAACAACAATAAAAATCAAAGGACGCTCAGAAAAAGGAATCCAGGAATTCATAGATTTTTGCAAGGAATATTGCCCTACATTCAAAGATTTTGTTGTCTGCGATTCAATCGAAAGCGCGGCAAAAGACAGCGACATAATTTATTTTGGAACAACAAACGCCGCAAAATACGAAGACAATCCTTTCCTTAAAGATGAATGGATAAAGCCCGGAGCATTAGTAATAAGCACAAGCGCTCTTTTAATGAACCACGAAGGCTGGAAGGACACAAAAAAATTCAAGCTTGTAAGCGATGACTACAAAATGTACGTCGGCTGGGGAAAAGGAAAACCTGCGCCAACGCAAAAAAATGTCTCAACGCTGATTGGAATGGCTTTTTACGACGCAGTTGTAGAAGGCATTGTAAAAGAATCAGACTTGGTGGAAATCGGTGACGTTGTAAACAACAAAAAACAAGGGCGCGACAGCGATGGGCAAATCATTGTGTATGCAGTCGGCGGAATGCCAACAGAAGACGTTGCCTGGGGAAGATTCTGCTACGATACCGCCATAAAAAACAAAATCGGCACAAAACTGAATCTATGGAAAACTCCTGAATGGAGCTAAACATCTGGTCAAGGTACGCTTTCGCACAAGACCTTGACTCAGCCATTTTTAAGTTTCGTATAAACCTAAAATCAGAAAAACACAACTTTAACACCTGCCTTTTGATTTTTTACAGTCAAAAGGCATTTTTTTTGAAAAAAAACTTGACAACTGGAATGTAAGCGTTATCATTTAATCAATGAAAACGCTTACATCAATAACAACAATGCAAGAACTTGCTCAGGCCGCCGGAGTTTCCATCGCGACGGTTTCCCGCGTATTCAGCGGAAGCCCGAAAGTTTCGGAAAAAACCAGGGCGAAAGTCATGGAACTGGTTCATCAGTCTGGTTTCCAGCCGAATGAAACAGCCAGAACAATGGCCGCAGGAAGTTCCCGCCTTATTGCTGTAATTTTGCCGGACATTGAAAATCCGTATTTTTCGCGTTTGCTTTCAGAAGTTGAGCAGCTTTGCGTAAAAAACGGCTATACAATGATTTTTTTCAACTCAAATGGAGACAGCGAAAAAGAAAAAGAAATTGTAACAAAAATGATGGCCCGCCAGGCAGATGGAATGCTTATCTGCATGACCCGCATAAAATCAGAGATGATTCCTGTCATAAAAACCGCGAATTTTCCTGTTGTCGTAATGACGCGGAATATCAACGGCTTGGATTCAGTTGCAATCAACCACCTTGAAGGAGGACGGCTAGCCGCAGATTATCTGATTGAAAATCGCTGTGAACAATTTTTCTTCTTTGGCTTAAAAGACGATGAAAAATTCACAGGATTTTACAATGAATTATTAAAAAAGAAAGTTCCTAAAAGCAAAATCAAAATATTTGGCGACAAGGACTGGTATTTTAATAATTATGTGCAGGCTTCAGAATTGATGGACAAATTTATGCAGGAACAAAAAACTTGTACAGAAAAAACCGGACTTTTTTGCATAAATGACCTTTTTGCGGTTCAGGCAATAAATGCGGCAAATCGAAACAATATCAAGATTCCAGAAAAACTGAATATCGTCGGTTTTGACAACACAATGCTTTGCGACATGACTTTTCCAGCATTGACTTCAATAAATCAGCCTTTGGATAAAATCGCCGCAAAAAGCTTTGAAATTTTGTGTCAAAAAATAAAAGAAAAAAAAGAAGGCAAATCTTCTCTAAAAACAATCGTTCTTGAGCCTTCCATAGTAAAAAGAGAATCATAAATCTGCAAAAACGCAGAAATTAAGATTAATTTTTCATAGGGGGAAAACATGAAAAAAATCAGTTTTATTATCGGTGCAGCAGTTCTTGCCGCTTCTGTATTTACCGGCTGCCAAAAAAAAGAATCGTCAAATTCAATCAGCATTATGTTTCAAGGTTCAGATGCTGAGCAGTCCGCAATAAAAGCTTCAACAGAGCGATTTACAGAAAAAACTGGAATCAAAGTTGAACTTTTGTACACTCCGCACGATTCTTACACTTCAAAATTGGCGAGTTTTATCAAGAATAAAAAAGTACCAGATATTGTAAGCATCGACGGACCTATGCTCGCAAGCCTTGCATGGTCTGGAGTTATCCAGAGCGTTGAACCATACATCGACCCGGAAATTATCGCCGACATGACTCCTTCAAATGTGCTTCAGTGCACTTATCCAATCGACAACAAACTTTACGCGATAAGCTATGCCGATTCCACAGTTTTGCTTTACTGCAACAAAAAATACCTTGAAAAGGTTGGTGCAAGAATTCCAAAAAATGTCGCAAACGCATGGACAGCAGAAGAATTTGATGCGATTCTTACAAAACTTGCCGCCCTTGATGAAGTAAAATGGCCTCTCGACCTGATGTGGGCCTGGAACATCGCTGGCTCAGAATGGGGAACTTATGGTTTTTATGAAACACTTGTTTCTGGCGGCGCTGACCTTATAAACAGAGAAACTTGGACGGCTGAAGGAACATTAAACAGTCCGGAAGCAGAAAAAGTCTTGCGCTATTTTCAGAAGTGGGGAACAAACGGTTGGATTGTTCCAAAATCTGCCGGTGAAAACACGCTTTACAACGACAAACGGCAGACCGCAATCGCATGGAACGGAAACTGGAACTTTGCAACCTGCCGGGCCGCAATGGGCGACGATGTAATCGCGCTTCCGCTTCCGAACTTTGGAAAAGGAACTCGCTCACCAAACGCCACATGGATCTGGGGAATTTCCGCAACTTCAAAAAATCCAGAAAAAGCCGGCCAGCTTTTGAACTATATGCTTACGGACACAGAATTCCTTGATGCTATAAAACTTACAGGTTCTTACCCAGCATTGAACAAATTCGCAGCGCGCTGCGAAGATTATATGGACAGCTCAAAAATGGCAATCGCTTATGAACAGTCAAATGTCGCTGTAAGCCGCCCGATTCATCCGGCTTATCCAACAATAACATTGGCATTTTCCGACGCTTTTGAGTCAATCTTGAACGGCGCAGACATACGAACAGAGCTTAACAAAGCAGCGCAGAAGATTGATGAAGATATTAAAGACAACGATGGCTATCCTCCGTTCGGAAAATAAACCGTTTTAATTCCTGGTGGTCATTGAGCTTGTCGAAATGACCACCTACTCAACCAAAACAAGAGGCACAGTATGAAAAATACATTTATTACAACCTTAAAAGAAAAAAATATCCGACAAGAAATTTATATGCTGATTCCAGCATGTGTTTTGCTCGTATTTTTTATGGTCATTCCATTTTTTTCAGCATTCGCGCTTTCCTTAACAAATCAGAAACTTATTCCAAATCCTATGGTTCCTGCAAAATTTGTAGGATTAAGAAATTACATTCAAATTTTCAAAGATGCCAGTTTCTGGCAGGCATTCAGAAACGTTGTTCTTTTTACAATCATGGTAATTCCGTTGCAGTGCGGATTTGCGCTTCTTATGGCAAACGCTTTAAATAAAGCCAGATTTTTTAAAGGCTTCCTAAGAAGTATGTTTTTTCTTCCATATATTACGCCAATGGTTATTGTCGCCGTTGTATGGAAATCAATTTATCAATATCCGGATGGAATTGCAAACCTTGCGCTAAAACTTGTTACTTTTGGCCAGGCTCATTCAATCGACTGGCTTGGAAATAAAAATTCCGCATTGATTGCGATTACAATTCTTTCAGCATGGCAAGCGTTCGGTTTTCAGATGATAATTTATCTTGGCTCATTGCAGAGCATTCCTTCTTACTTGTATGAAGCCGCAAACATTGACGGAGCGACTCCTTTTCAGACATTCTGGAACGTAACATGGCCAAGCTTAAAAGAGACAAATACGCTTGTGCTTATAATCACAACAATTCAGGCTTTAAAACTTTTTACCCAGGTAAATATCATGACAAAGGGAGGTCCAAACGGAGCTACAAACACCCTTGTCCATTACATATATCAAAACGGATTTGCCGGACAGAAAATCGGCTACGCTTCGGCGGCTTCTGTGGTTCTGTTCATTTTAATACTCGTTATATTCCTTGTTCAAAACAAACTTCTTCGCGGCAAAGAAGAAAAATCCCGGGATTAATTTTTTTCTTTGACTTTTTATAGGAGGAAACTATGGTACGAAATAAAGCAAAGGATATTATTTTTACAGCATTTCTTTTTGTCCTCGGACTTATAATCATCACCCCGATTTTTCTTATGTTCGTTTCGTCTTTAAAAGATGACCGCTACGAAATCATGAAAGATATGGGAAGCTTGAAAGCGTTTGTTGTGATGAATCCAACGCTCCACAACTTTAAGGAAATTCTTTTTGAATCCGTTCAGAACTTTGGACGGGCCTTCATAAATTCAATGATTGTTCTGGTTGCAACAGTCATTCTTACAAGCATCGTTTGCTCAATGGCAGGATACGCCTTGCAGCGCGGAAAACTAAAATGCCGGAAATACATTTTTTTAGCGGTGCTTTCACTTTACATAATTCCAATGGAATCAATAATGCTTCCGCTTATGTATCAGGTTTCTACGCTTGGACTTACCGATACTTATGCAGTTCAGATTTTGCCGTTTGTAGCAAGTCCGCTGTACATCTTTCTTTTTTACAATTATTTCAAGGAAGTACCGGTTTCCCTTGCAGAAAACGCCGAGCTTGAAGGCGCATCGTTCTGGCAGATTTACAAGAATGTCTATCTTCCTCTGAACAAAAGCCCGATTATCACTGTTTGCATTCTTCAGGGAATGGATATGTGGAACCAATATTTGTGGCCGCTTCTTGTTACAACCGACGAAAAAGTACGCCCGATGTCCGTCGCAATCTCTTCTTTTACAGGAACAGGCGGAGACATTTATTGGGATCAGCTTATGGCTGCCAGTGTTGTAATGCTGCTTCCAGTGCTTTTATTGTTCATCTTCTTCCAGCGTTACTTTGTTGAATCAGTCGCTTCATCTGCTATAAAAGGATAAAACTATGACAGAAATTCTTGAAAAAGCCCAGAAAAGACAGAATGAACTTTCTGAAAAAATCAATTCTTCAAAAGAAATTTTAGCTCAACGTCCGCTTTTCCATTTTGCCACGCCGGGCGGATGGTGCAACGACCCTAACGGATTTTCAGAATTCAACGGAAAAGTCCATCTTTTTTATCAGTATCATCCATATTCAACACAATGGGGACCAATGCACTGGGGACACGTAACCACAAAAGATATGCTCACGTGGAACTTAGAACCAGTCGCATTGGCGCCAGACACAAATGCTGACAAGAACGGATGTTTTTCAGGAACAGCAATTTCAACAGAAGACGGCAGACAGATTATTGCATATACCGGAGTTTCCAAAGACGGCGATAAAGAAATTCAAAACCAGTGCATAGCATTTGGAAACGGAAAGACGTACGAAAAATTTTCACAAAACCCGGTTCTTACGGCAAAAAACATTCCGTTTGAATACCAGAAAGATCATTTCCGCGACCCGAAAATCTGGAAAAAAGATGGAAAATTCTACATGGCCTGCGTATTAAAACAGCTGGACAACTGCGGCGCAATGGTGATATTTGAATCAAAAGACGCAAAAAAATGGACTTACAAAGGAATCTTGGATTCAAGCAGAAACGACTTCAGCGGAATGTGGGAATGTCCCGACGTGCTTAATTTAGACGGAAAAGACATGCTGATTTTTTCCCCGCAAGAAATGAAAAAAGACTACAACGCCGGATTTCACGACGGAAACAACAGCGTTTATTCAACAGGACTTCTTGACTACAAGAAATTTAAATTCTTCAGCGACATAAGAGCCGAAAATAAATGTTTTGCAGCCCAAATTGACTACGGCATTGATTTTTACGCGCCGCAAACAACAAAACTTTCAGACGGAAGAACAATTCTAATCGCATGGATGCAAGCCTGGGAATCTTACATTACGCCGGAAAATTATTTATGGTCTGGAATGATGACAATTCCGCGCGAACTTTCATTCAAAAACAACCGGCTGTACCAGAATCCGGTTCGTGAACTGGAAAATTTAAGAACCGATGAAGAAAATTCAGAAATTCCGCCGGAAAAAGAAAAAACAATTCTGAACCAGCAGGAACGCCATTTTGAACTGGAATTTCAGGTTTCAGAAAAAACTTCCGGAACAATAAAAATAATCCTGGGAAACACAGAAGACGAATATGTACTGTTAAAAATCGATTTGTACGAGCAAAGCATATATTTTGACCGCTCAAAATCGCAGATGCCCGGAAAAATTTCTGAAAGAAAAGCAAAGCTGCCACCAAAAGAAAAAGAAACAAAAATCAGAATTATCGGCGACACCTGTTCACTTGAAGTATTTGTGGATGACGGCAAAATGGCTTTTACAAACACATTCTTTCTTTCCAAAACAAACACAGATTTGCGCATAAAAAATGAAACTTCGCAAAAAATACGCTGCAAAACCTGGAAACTCCAGAAACAGGAGGCTAGATAAAATATGACAAGCAAAAAAGAATTTGATGTTATCGCATTAGGTGAGCTTTTGATAGATTTTACCCAAAACGGAACAACCGATCAGGGAAACTGGCTGATGGAAGCAAACCCCGGCGGAGCGCCGTGCAATGTTCTTGCAATGCTTTCAAAACTCGGACACAAAACAAGTTTTATCGGACAGGTTGGAAACGATATGTTCGGAAAAATGCTAAAAGAACGGGTTTCTTCAATTGGTATTGACGTTCAAAACCTTGTGTTTTCGGACGAGTACAACACAACCTTGGCATTTGTTCACACAGCGCCAGACGGCGACCGCGACTTTTCATTCTACAGAAAAAGCGGAGCAGACGCATTTCTTTCAAAAGATAAAATAAATGCAGAACTCATAAAAAAAACAAAAATTCTTCATTACGGAAGCCTTTTGATGACAAACAAAACCGTAAACGAAGCCACGGAGTTTGCCCTTCAAACCGCAAAAGAAAACGGAATTCTGCTTTCGTTCGACCCGAACCTTAGAAAACCGCTCTGGAATTCAATTGAAGAAGCAAAAGAACGAATCTGGTACGGAATCTCAATGTGCGACATTCTGAAAATCGCAGAAGAAGAGCTGGAATTAATAACCGGAGAAACAAGCATTGAAAAAGGAATAGAAAAAATCCGGCAAAAATATTCAATTCCGCTCATAACCGTAACAAAAGGCAAGCACGGAAGCGACTGCTTTTATGCAGACGGAACAACAGAACTAAAGGCCGGCGTTCCAACATTCTCAAATGTAAAAACCATCGACACAACCGGAGCGGGAGACACATTCTGCGCCTGCATCCTTCACGAAATCCTTGAAAACGGCTACAAAAACTTTACCCAAGACCGCCTGACCAAAATGCTGACATTCGCAAACGCCGCCGCCAGCCTAATCACAACAAAAAAAGGCGCCCTCTGCGTAATGCCGAACAAACACCAGATTGAAGAACTGATGGATTCAGCAAAAATGTAGAAAAACAAGGCAGAAATTCTTTTTGGGAATTTCTGCCGTTTTTATTAAAAGCAAGTTTTTGATGACTTCTGGTTATTCTACATTGCCGTTTACTATCTTGTATCCGTACCTGCAGATTAAAAACCCTATTTTGGCTTAAAAAAATCGTCGAAAATTTTACTCATTCAAAAACAATATTCGTTATAAATTTGCACGATTCAATGACTGTTTCAAATGAAATGTTTTTTGCAGGTAAAGGGTAGACTCATAAGAAAAGATGAATTTTGGATATTTATACTGGAACACAAGAAAATCATCTGTAATCCAGTCTGGTTTTGCATAGAAACCCGCCGCATGTTTTTCAAGTTTTTTCTTACGCACAAAGTCCGTAAGAAATCAGGATTGGATTCCGTTTTGATCAACCTGCCTGCGGGTTATATATCCGCCATTTTTCTGGAGAATATCAAATAGTTTTGACGTGTTTGTAACTTCTTGCGTTTACAACTTATTTTATGATTTTTTGGTTGAGAACACAAGAAATAATTTTATTAAAAAACTTTTTGCATAGACAATATAAGCATTTTCTTTGCCTTGATTCATATCCACTCGAACTCTTTACAAAAACATGCACATATAATGCGGAATCGTGATTTTCCGCCGGGCGCCTTTTGCAAGCAGACATTCGTTCTTTTTTGTTTTTCACCACTTAACATAATCAAATTATGCAGATTTTTAGAACAGTTTTTGACTCATAAATGCATATTTTTAGAATGTTTCTTGGTTTTAAAATACAGTTTTATGTACCTCTCAATATCGTTAGGCCATAAAAAAAACAGCACAAAACTTCGATAATTCGACAATCTCTATTAAATCTTGCATTCATGTATAAACCGTTTTAATAAAAAAGCGCAAAAATAAGGGAATGTGTAAAAAAGCCCATTAAATCCAATATTTTTATTTCCTAGCTTTATTCCGTATTTTATATCCTCATATTTTTCAGATTTTATAAGATTGTTTAAGGAAGCTGTTGCATTGTCATTCGCTTTTACTTCAATAGGAATCAAGGAATCCGCATCCCGAATAAAAAAATCCATTTCCAAAGTTGACTTTTCATTTTTATAATAGTACAAATCATAGCCTTGTTTTTTAAGCATATCTCCAATCATATTTTCGTAAATTGCGCCTTTATAGGTATTGAAGTTCTTGTTTTTCCGCAAATCTTCCTGAGATTCTTCATCGAGAGAGGCAATCAAAAGCCCTGTATCGCGGTAATAGATTTTGTAATCGTTCGGGTTGTAGTTCCCTTTTAATGGCAACGCGCATTCTTCCAGACAGTAACACACATTGATAATTCCTGCATCTTTCAGCCAGTCCACAGTTCCAACATATTCTCTGTTTCTAGCACCAGAAGCAATTTTTGAAATCTGATACTTTTTATTTTCTTTTGCAAGAAACACAGGAATATTATTATAGATATTTTTTAGTTTTCCTTTGTCCAGACCTTTTGCATACTTTGTAATGTCCTCTTCATAATCTGTATGAATTTCTTTTTGCATTGTCAGAGTTCCAGAGAAATTATTCTGCTCTATGAATGACTTCACAACGGCTGGCATTCCGCCTAAAATCATATAATCCCTGAAATGCTCCATCCAGACATTAAATTCTCCCTGTGAAAAAGGCTCAAGATTTTTTATATGATTAAAAATGCCGTCTATTTGCTCCTGATGATAACCTTTTGCCCACAGAAACTCTTCAAAATCAAGAGAATGCATTTCATAGTCTGTTTTATGCCCCACACTTACAGATGTAATATCCTGATAATTTATTCCAAGCATTGAGCCTGAACAAATCACATCAAAACGCCCATCAATTTTGAATGCTTTTAAAGACGTTGCACAATCCGGAAAAGCCTGCAATTCATCAAAAAAGATAAGAGTATTTTTAGGTTCAAAAACAAAGTTTGGATTTATAAGAGAAATTTGCTTGATTACGCTTTCTGTTGAATATCCGTTTGAAAAGATTTGTTTGTATTCCGGCTGAGTTATAAAATTTATTTCGATAAAACGTTTGTAAGTTCTCCCGAACTGTTCAATGGAAAAAGTCTTTCCTATCTGCCTTGCTCCTTTTATAATCAAAGGCTTTTTTTCGGGATTGTTTTTCCATTCCACAAGATATTCATCGATTTTGCGTTTTAATTTAACTTCCATATTCACAGAATACAAGACTTATCACAAAATTCCAATAATTTTTACCTAAAAAATCACATTTTTCCATATAAACAAAGCATATTTTTCACAAAATTCTTTTTTAATAAAAGAAAATTTTTATAATGTAAGTTCTATGTTCACAACAGGTATTATTTGTACACACACAACGGTACAAAATAGAAGTTTACTCCGTTTTAGCATAAAATGATTTTGCTAGTTTTTACTTAGTCTGCATTGCGGACAATTCGAAAGCCTGTAGACCCATAACCGCCAGCGGCACAGTTGCTGTTCAATCTATACACCTCGCAGTAGTAATCATTATCGTACCAGCTGCCGCCGCATAGATACCTAGAGTCATTGCCACGTAAGCCGCAGAAATCCCAACACCACTCCGCAACATTTCCACTCATATCAAAAACTCCATAACCATTTGCTTTTTTCAAACCAACTTGATTGGTGAATCCTTGACTATTTTTTCTATACCAACCAACATAATAAAGATAATTACTACCTGAATAAGTATAATTTTCACCTCCATCTGCAGCATATTGCCATTCTTTTATAGTTGGTAGCCTAAAACCATTCGCATTAGAATTTTGACTTATAACTCCATCTATTGATTTTTCATTATTAGGCACATAACACCATTTGTTTACATCTGTTTTTCCATCAACAGAATAAACAGGTTCTAACTCACACAATTTACTTAATTTATTACAAAAATAAATTGCATCATACCAACTTACGGTTTCAACAGGATATAAGTCCCCATACTTAATACAACTTGGATTTGTTCCCATAACAAATTTATATTGACCTTGAATTACTTCCGTTTTTAATACATATAATTTTTTGTTGCCATATTCTATCAAAGCAAATTTTTTTTCATTAAAAAATCCTATAAAAGAATCGCACCATGATAAAGATTCCTGCAATGTCATTCCTTTATCAAAACATTTTTTTAAAATTTTTAAACTGCTCTTTACTTCATCTGCAACACCCTCCACAATCCTCAAATCCTGTTCTGGCTTCATCGTGCGTGACTGTTCTTTGTTCAGATTGCTTGTCTGCGTTATTTTGCCACTTACAGTGTTTATTACCCTAATCTTGTTAAAATTGAACGTGTACTGGCTTGGATTGTCGTCCGGCTCAGCGGTTACGTTGTAGTCAATTTCAAAGTAGATAATCGGCTCTCCACGTGTAAGCAATGAGCTATACATATCCACGTTATTTGAGTATTCTTCCATACCCGCATTGTCAAGTTTTGTTATATCAGGAACTTTTTTGCCGCTGAGCGCGTCATAATTCACAATAAAGTTCTCCGTGTAAAGCAGAACCCCATCTGAATACAAGCTAAGATATGCGTTCCAGCCGTTATGGCTGCCTTCATACCTTCCAAAATTTACCTTAAGCTCGTCGCCCATGCTGTTTACAGTGCGGATGTTGCCCAGTGCTTTCTGGTCAGCACGGATTTCCTGCAAAAGACTTTGTTGCTGCGGCATTGAGCTTTGCTTTACCGCCTCGCAGTCCTCGAAGAATTTGTTTGTAAGGTCTTCGTAACTCTTCTTTACCTGATTTTCGCGGCGCGTTTTAGCCTGTTCTGTCGGCAGACCATCACTTCCAAGCTCCACGGTTGTGTAATTTTTATCGCGGATTCTTGACTCTTCATTCTTGCGGTCCTGAATAAGCTGGTCGTAAAGTTCCTGTGAACGGTGCTCAACATTCTGCCGGATTTCCACAAGTGCTTTTTTCTTGGATTCGATTATGTTTATCTGCCCAAGAACGCCCTGCTTTTCACTCTTTAGATTGCGGACTTCCGAAGCCTTTGCCGCAGCATCTTTTGACATCTGGTCGCGCAGTGTCTTTAGGGCAATGCTTCGTTCAGCTTCAAGTTTTACGTCTGTGTTGTTTTTTTTTGTATATGCAATACGTTCATCAATGTTTGTCATATCCATCCCGGAAACAACCATTGAAGCCAAATCTATTTCGCTAACAAAAACAGCGTTTGCGTCCTTATTCTTTTCAAGAGTTTTTCCAAGCTTTGCTTCTGCAACATTAATTTGTGCAAAAATGGAAAAAGAAAGGAATGCGTTTAATAGTAAAATTATGTGTTTTTTCATTTTTCATCCTCTTCATTATATTTTTCATTAATCTCATTTGAAACATTGTCCATATCTGGATAAATAAAATCTTCTGTAATGTTATACTTAAAAAGGTCATCAATAATTTTCTGTTTACAACTTGGAGGAATTAATACAACTTGTTGAACATTATTCTCTTTGTAATAAAGTCTTTTCAAGTCAAACGGATCTGTATCAAAGATTTTTATTTCGTTATCTCCAGAGTATGGTTTGATTTTTTCAAAGTTCAACTTCCAAGTATCAAGTTTTGAAAAAAAACTTTTCCATTGAAGTTCTTCTGATGCTAAAGAATCAAATGTAATGTCATAATAACTATTCAAAATAAATTCAGTTAATTCTTTGCATTTTACACCTTTTTCTTTATCAATCGAAGTGATTTTATTTGCGTTAACAATTATAAATGCACCTTGCTGATTTTTTATTCTAGGGTTATTCTGCGGAACTCTTACAATCAATGAGCGGCGAATAATATCTTTTAATCGTATATACCGCTCTTCTCGCATATAATTGTTGTCTTTTTTCCATTGCATTCCTAATTGCCACAAACTGAAATTTTTATCCATATATGCAGCGCTTGAAATAATGCTTACAGTCGAACTATAGACAGGCTTCAATTCATCAGAAGCAGTTTCACAGTCCTCTTCTTGAAAAATTATAATTTCTCCCCAATGGGACATTTCTTCATCTCTGTTTTTACAGAATTTCTTCATTGGTGAGCAGGCAAAATATAATGCCGCAAGCGGACTTTCTGTAATGTCCAAAGCTCTAGTTTGAAGTCCAAAATGCTGCATAAAAACAAGACGTTCCATATCAGTTTTGCAAGAATCTATTTCATTAGAGAATTTTCTGTAAAACGCATCGATTATATTTTTTTCGTTTTTTGGATGACACCTTAAAACAGTTGGATTTATCAGATAATTGGCGTTACCTTGTCCTCTGTAGAAAACTGGATTTTTATAAGTCGTATTAATTTCGGAAATAAATTCAACGTATTCTTTTAAGCATCTTATAACGGTCGGTTTTACTTTTAATCCGTCTTTCAAAGTTACAGTTTTTTCTATCCGATAGAAATCATTTTTTATGTCATCAAAAGAACCATAACCTTTAAGTTCTCGAGCTTTTTCAAATTCCTCATTAAACATAAATGCTCCTGTAACCATTTTCACGAGCAAATCTGTCTATTTTGGATTTTTTACGGCATATAAATGTCAAATAATCAGGACAGTCTGCAAACGGATTTCCAGTAAAATCAATTTCATCACAAAGAGCAACAACAGTTCTAAGCGATTCGCAACCGGAAAAAGCATCCTTTTCAATAACCAATTTATTTGTTTCAGAACCTTTCCTTTTAGATTTTGCTCTTTTTAATTTAGGAAGAACCACTGTTTCCAATTTTGAACAGTTTTTAAAAGCATCTTTTTGAATTATAAAATCAGATTTAATTTTAGTTATATCTATGCCTTTTAAATTTAATTCATTTTCGTTATTTACTTTTGTAGTATCACCACAAACAAAATTCAAAAGTTCGTTGCAGTTTTCGAATGCTGATTTTTCTATTTTTGTTAACGCTGATTTTATGTTGATTGAACTAATACTAGAACAAGAAAAACCCTTTTCTTTTATTTCTGTTCCAGAAGAAAATAAAACACCTTCATTTTCTATAAATTGACAGATAAAATATTCAATGGTATCTCTTTTTGTTTTATAAATTTCACTCATCTTAAACCTTCCTTTCTATAAAATAATTTTCAAAATCCTCTTTATTTTTAACTTATAGAAAAAATCAGTCAAATTTGCCGTTGCAACGGAAGTTATTATTATGGAAAGATTTGCGTTCTTTATCATCATCTGAAGCATCTGGAATTTTATCTATAAATCTATCTTTTGGAAAAACCTTATTAATTTGGAATTTGATTTCTGCCATGATTTTTATACTATCACGACTTATTCAATTGTCAAAATTGAATAAACACTTTTTGTATGCCCAGAAACCTTCAAGAAATATGCATATAACTATGAAAAAAAACTTCCAGCATTGTGGAATAAAGCCTTGCAATAGAAACATTAGTTTTGCTTGAAAAAAAATCACACGGCCGCTTTGCTGCGCCATGTTTTTATAAAAACCGTAATTTTTTTTCAAGCTGCCGGGCGCCTTTTGTAAGCAGGCGCCCTTATTTAGTTTGCCATAACTCCCTGGGAATTCTCAATTTCGTAGCCGGTCATTTCTTCAATAACTTTGTCCGGGTAGCCAAGTTTTTTTGCTTCAACGTACAATTCCTGGGTAAGTTCGGCTGTTCCATTTTCAGAAAGTTCCGCGCCTTCTTTTATCATCTGGAACATATCTTCCATGTCAACAAGATTCATAAGTTTGTTCAGGAACCATTCGTCTATCATTGTAACTTTATGGATTTCTTCCACAGTCATAATTCCGCGCTTTAACGCCTGGAAAACTGCAAACAATCGCTGGTCAGTACACTGGCCGACCCGCTCAATGATTTTTTCATCAGATTCTTCTTTAAACTTTTTAAGGTTCAGGGAAGTTACGCCGATTTCCGCTCCACGGGCAGCCTTCATCAACGCTTCTTCAAAAGTGCGTCCAATAGCCATAACTTCGCCAGTCGCCTTCATCTGAGTTCCGAGTTTTCTTGCCGCATAGACAAATTTGTCAAACGGAAATTTTGGCATTTTTACAACAACGTAATCCAGAACAGGCTCAAAACAAGCAGAAGTCTTCTTTGTTACAGAGTTTGGAATTTCATCAAGATTATAGCCAATCGCAATCAAAGTAGCTATTTTCGCAATCGGGTAACCAGTCGCCTTGGAAGCCAGCGCAGAAGAACGTGAAACACGCGGATTTACCTCGATTACTGCATATTCAAAAGATTCCGGATTCAACGCAAACTGACAGTTACAACCGCCTTCCATTCCAAGGGAAGAAATTATGTTCAAGGAAGCAGTTCTTAACATCTGATATTCCTTGTCAGAAAGAGTTACCGTCGGCGCAATTACAATTGAATCTCCTGTATGAACGCCAACCGGATCAAAGTTTTCCATTGAACAGACAGTCAGAACGTTTCCGCTGTGGTCGCGAACAACTTCAAATTCAATTTCTTTCCAGCCGGAAATACATTTTTCAACAAGAATCTGATGAATCGGAGAACGGTGCAAGCCATTGTGCGCAATCTCATTGAATTCGTCTTCATTATTGGCAATACCGCCGCCAGTTCCACCCAAGGTAAACGCAGGACGAATAATCGCCGGAAAACCGATTACATTTTTTACAAAATCAAGAGCATCCTCATAAGTTGTTACAACCTTGGAAGGAATGCAAGGCTCTCCTATTGATTCCATAGTATCCTTGAACATCTGGCGGTCTTCTGCCTTGTCGATTGTCTCAGGCTTTGCCCCGAGCAACCGGACATTGTGCTCTTTCAAAAAACCTGATTTTGCCAGTTCCATGCACAAAGTCAAACCAGTCTGTCCGCCAAGGGAAGAAAGAATTGAATCCGGCTTTTCCTTTTCAATAATTCTTTCTATAACTTCCGGAATCAACGGTTCAATATAAATATGATCAGCCATTGCGTGGTCTGTCATCAAAGTCGCAGGATTTGAATTTACAAGAACAACTTCAAGCCCCTGCTCCTTTAAAGCCTTGCAGGCCTGACTTCCGGCATAGTCAAATTCTGCCGCCTGGCCGATAATAATCGGACCAGAACCAATAACCATAACTTTGTGAATATCTTTATTAAGTGGCATTTTTTCCTTCCTAAATTTTTAAGCCTTAGCCTTTGTGGCTTTAATTGTTGAAGCAAAATAAGCAATCGCATCAACTCTTTCGTATTCAGATTTGAAATTCTTAAAATAATCGTGATTATTAATGAGCGTTACAAATTCATCGAACAGGAAATTTGCGTCAAGCGGACCAGAGCAAGCCTCCGGATGAAACTGAACGCTGAATGCAGGAATTTTTGTATAAGTCAGACCTTCGCAAGTTCCATCATTTGTATTAACAAAACTTTGAACCGCTCCTTCCGGCAGACAATCATTTTTTACAGCATAGCCATGATTCTGCGAAGTAATGTAAACGCGTCCTGTTTTTGTATATTTTACAGGCTGGTTCGCGCCGCGGTGACCATATTTTAGTTTCATTGTCTGCGCTCCGTTCGCCAGAGCCAAAAGCTGATGTCCCAGACAAATTCCAAAAATCGGAATTCCTGTCTTCAGAAGTTTTTTGATTTCTGCAATAATTCCGGCATTTTCCGCAGGATCACCAGGTCCATTGCTGAGCATAACTCCATCCGGATTCAAAGCCATAATCTGTTCCGCAGTATATGAGCATGGAACTGTAACAACTTCAAGACCGCGCTTTAAAAGTTCACGGCGGATATTAGCTTTTGCGCCAAAATCCCAAAGAACAACCTTTTTGCCCTTTCCGGCTTTCATCGCTTCTTTTTCATCATTTATTTTAGTTCCATCCGCAGTTACCGGAACAAAGCGGTATTTTGCGCTTTCAGAAAAAACAACATCCGCAGGTTCTTCCACACCGGTCGCGCTGCCTGTTACAGATTCAACGGCTTTTTCAATTTTGTATGATTTTATTTTTTCAAGAAGAGCAGTTTTTTTCTTTTCATCTTTTAATGCCGCAAATGCTTCCAGAGCGTTCTTGCTGTTTCCGCTTATAAGCATGCCGTTCATAACGCCAACTTCGCGCAAAATCTTTGTAAGCCTGCGGGTATCAATATCGTAAAGACCTATAATGTTCTGTGATTTTAAATAAGAATCCAAATCTCCATCGCAACGGAAATTAGAAGGTTCCTCACACCACTGACGCACAATATAACCGCGAAGATTACATTTTGAACTTTCGTAATCCTTCTTTATGTCGCCATAGTTTCCAATAAGTGGAAAAGTTTGTGTTACAATTTGACCATAATAACTTGGATCTGTAAGAGTTTCCAGGTAACCATTCATACCTGTAGTAAAAACTGTTTCGCCAATTATTATTCCTTCAGCGCCAAATGACCTTCCTTCAAAAACCAGTCCGTTTGCCAGGACCAAACATGCTTTAGTATCCATACTAAAATGTCATTATATCAAATCTTATCTAGTATGGGAATGGGAATTTTTACCTGAAAAAACAACAGCACAACGTTTTTAATCAGATTTACATGGGCGCAAATTAAAACCGTAACCAGCTTTTCAGTGTTGGCAGAGGCTGTAAATAAGAATTTTCATCCATATTATAAACTAAAAAACAACATCCAGGGTTTTTCAACGCGCACAAAAAAAGCGGGCACAGCCTCCGGCTTCGCCGCACTTCCAATCTGGCGCAAGTATCTTTTTCATTTCTATTCATGGGAAAACCGGCAGTTCATTCTTTTTCCTTTTTGCAATACCTTTATTTTTCAGTATTTCATAAGCCCTGCGCTTTTCAATGTTTCACGGAAATCAACAAACACCGGAACAACGCTCTGAATGACATTTGCTCCAAAAAGAATTGCAACCGGGCACATTTCCGGCTCATACATCAACGGATGCACACTGCGCACGGCTCAATTACTTTGAAAATTCTGCGACGTTGACCATGCGCGTATCAGGAATATCGTTTCCAGCGCCTGTTGCTTTCTGCCAAAAATAATATTTTTTCCATTGGCGGAAACAAGACATGCTGGACTAAGGATTATTTACAGTCCGTGTATTTTAACCAGATTCAACGGCCGGGCTTTCGCATCGTAATATGCCTTTGAAGAATCATTCTTTCCAAAAATCCGGGAATTGCGTTCGTTGCGCCATCAAGACTTATTTTTTACATTAAAAGAACGTAAAGTTTACATCATAAGCAATCGTGTTGTCTGCCATGGAATTGATAACACAATTGCTGGCGCGCCAAGTTTCGATGGCGAATTACAATCATCTTCATTCGTCTAGCGCGTCAATCCCAAAAATGCAAGACATAATGCTGTACGTTTTGATTTTAACGAAAATGGGCAGCACAGCTTCAATCTGACACATCATACAATCATTCTTTTTATAAAAATCTTACGGCAGTTTTTTATTTTATCAACCTGAATATCGAGTTTTTACAGAATCCATATTTTGCGAATTAACGCGCTTTTTCCAGCAGCTCCTTAAATTGCTGGATTTATAAAACCCGACATTTAAGGCTATAAAACATTCCTTTAAGTTATTCCTCTGCACCTCGCCGGAAACACAAAGTAAAACAGCAGCGTGGTATTGTTTTTGCATAGACTTATATTTTTTGCCCCCTTTACGCACAATTTTGACGCCGCTACCGGGAAACTTTTTTTCCAGAGTACGGATTTACAGCATTCCGGAATATTCAAAACAAAAAGAAAAAAACACTTTCTGCCAACAGAAAAGCGTCGGTTTTTCAATCTGCAAAAAAGTCTGATCTCAATCTGTGAACAAAACGATTTCTTGTCCTTCATAAACCAAGATATTTTTGACTAATAATCGTTCGTTTGAAAATTTTCATACAAACGTAAGTTATAGTTTTTATAAACTTCCGTTCGTTTGTTTACTGTTTCACGTGAAACACAGGTTTCTACACATTTTTCTAAAAAAATGCAGATTATTAAAATAAACTTACAAAACAATCAAAAAAATCAATTTAAATTAAAATCACAAAGATTATTGTTTCACGTGAAACAGTCTCCACCCATCCTAAAATCTTCTTAAAAAATCTCTAAAAAAAATCAACAAAGTCTAAAGTTTCACGTGAAACAACAAAACACAGAATACAGACAAAAGTATCATTTACCGCAATAAAAAAACGCATAATAAAAATTGCTTTAATTTACACACAAATACAAAAAGCCAGAAATTCAAAAAATCTGACCGAAAATAAAATTATTCTTAATTAAGATAAATCATAACCCTTTGGATATATTTTTACTTACTTCTGATATTCTCCATGCCGAATACAATCTGCAAAAATCTTACCTGCAAATATTTTTATAAACACAAAATGTTTCACGTGGAACATAACCATAAATTAAAAATAACCATTATCTTCAAACAATCTGGCTTACATGATTTTAAACACAAGTTATCCACAATAAGTGGATAAAAAGTGGATAAGTTATAAATTCATTTTAAAACAAAAAGGGCCAGTCTTCCGACTGACCCTTTGCCTGATGTATAAATATTTCCCTAGTTAATACTACTACCCTTTTTTTACTATAATATAAAAAGCATAATTTGTCATCTAAAAAAAATATTTTTTCATATTTTTTATAAAATCTGTAATTCTTTATATTATAAAGAATTAATCTTCATTTCTAGGAACTTTATCAAATCCTACAAGGAAATCCGGTTCTGAAACCTTTACAACCTTAACTCCTGTAGACTGATTGCCCTGCTGCGTGATAGTTTCCGCTGTAACCCTTAAAGTTTTTCCCTGGCTTGTCATGCAGACAATTTCATCCTTGTCAGAAACCGCCAGAACTCCAACTATTTCACCGCGGGAATCCGTGTTTCCAAAAATCTTCTGTCCGCCAGTTCCTCTTCCATGAGGATTAAAGTTTTCAAACTTTACACGTTTTCCGTAACCCTTTTCTGTAAGAAGAAGAATGCTGTCATCTGCCTCAATTTTTATTGCTCCGGAAATTTCATCGCCTTCAGAAAGCTTCATTCCTTTTATGCCGCTGCTGGCTCTTCCCATACATCGGACATCTTTTTCGCTAAAGCGCAGGGCTTTTCCACGTCTGGTAACAAGAAGAACTTCTGATTCTCCATCTGTCGGAATCGCGCTTATAAGTTTGTCGCCATCCCTCAATTTAAGACCGATAATACCTCTTGTCTTCGCATTGGAAAATTCTGAAGTCTGAACTTTCTTTACAATGCCATTTGCTGTTGTCATAAACAGATACTGGTCTTCGCTGAATTCACGCAGAGTTACAACAGTCGTTATTTCCTCATCCGCTCCAATTGCAATCAAGCTCTTTATATTTGTTCCACGTGCGTTTTTAGAAGATTCAGGAATTTCATGGACTTTTATCCAATATGCTTTTCCGATATTCGTTACAAACAAAATGTGGTCGTGTGTTGAACCAATAAAAAGCTGGTTTACATAATCATCTTCAATAAGGGATGCGCTGTTGCTTCCAGTTCCTCCCCTACTCTGCTTTTTGTATTGAGTTACAGAGACCCGCTTCATATAACCAAGTTTAGAAATCATGACAACCATGTCTTCTTCCTTAATCATATCTTCAACGTTTATCTGTTCAACTTCATCGGCAATAATGTCTGTCCGGCGGTCATCACCGTATTTTTCTGCAAGTTTATTAACATCTTCCTTTATAAGATTTAAAATCTTTTCATGATGTTCCAATAAATCCTGTAAATAATCTATCCAGGCCTGAAGCTCTTTTATTTCTTTTTGCAAATCTTCAATCTGCAAATGAGTAAGACGCTTAAGCTGCATATCAACAATAGCCTGAGCCTGCTCGTCGTCAAAATTAAATCTCTTTTCAAGGGAAAGTTTTGCAATTTCAGTCGATTCGCTTCCGCGGATAATTTTGATTACTTCATCTATATTATTGATTGCCGTAATCAATGCTTCCAAAATATGCATTCTGTGTTTTGCAACTTTTAAGTCATAAATTGTGCGGCGGGTAATTACTTCATCACGATGAGAAACATAATGACCAATGAGCTGCTTTAGATTTAAAATCTCTGGCTTTAAATAAACCGCAGGAAGTGTCAAATACCCAGGTTCTTCGTAACGAGGAGGAACTCCTTCTTTTTCCTTAGGAACAAGTGCAAGGTTTATTATACCAAAATTTGACTGCAAGTCTGTTTTTGCAAAAAGCTGGTTCAGTACAAGTTTTGTAACTGCACCTTTTTTTAGTTCAACTACAAGACGCATTCCGTTTCTAGCAGAATATTCATCATTTGCATCTACAATGCCATCAATTACTTTATTTTCTTTTAAGTCATTAATTTTTTTAATAATTGTTGTTGTATTTACACCATAAGGAACTTCTGTAAATACAATTTTTTCACGACCTTTTTTATCTGTTTCAATTGTAAACTTTGAACGAATCGTTACTCTTCCACGGCCGGTTCTATAAGCTTTTTTAATGCCATCACGGCCATAAATGATTCCGCCTGTTGGAAAGTCCGGACCTTTTATGTATTTCATCAATTCATCAATTGAAATTTCAGGATTGTCGATATAAGCGCAAATTGCTGCCGCCACTTCACGAAGGTTGTGAGTCGGCATATTTGTCGCCATGCCGACTGCAATTCCCGTTGTACCGTTACAAAGCAAGAAAGGAAATGCTCCTGGAAGAACAGAAGGCTCTTTTGTTGTGTCGTCAAAGTTTGGAACCATATCAACGGTATTTTTAGAAATGTCGGCAACCATTTCTTCCGTGATTTTAGACATTTTTGCTTCGGTATAACGGTATGCGGCCGGAGGGTCTCCGCCAATTGAACCGAAGTTTCCTTGAGGAATTACAGTTGTGTAACGCTGTGCAAAATTTTGTCCAAGCCGAACAAGAGCATCGTAAACAGAAGCATCTCCATGCGGATGGTAATGACCAAGAACTTCACCAACGATTGTAGCGCATTTTTTTGTTTTTCCGCCGGACTCAAGATGAAGAGTATCCATTGCATACATAATTCTTCGGTGAACAGGTTTTAATCCGTCACGAACATCCGGCAATGCACGCTGTACAATTACCGACATTGAATAATCGATATAAGCTTTTTTTACTTCTTCTTCAATTGGAATTTTTATTAAAGTTCCGCCTTCCGCGGTTTTTGTCTGTTCTAACATTTATGATTTCCGTTTTGGCCATTGAGCTTTTCGAAATGACCATTTATTTTTTAAGAAGTGGTTTCGACAAGCTCAACCACCATAATATCTTAAATATCCAAATTAGCGTAACTTGAATTTGTTTCTATAAACTCACGGCGAGGCTCTACTTCTTCACCCATGCAAATAGTAAAAATTTTGTCGGCAGCTTCCGCATCTGGAATTGTTACAACCCTCATGTGCCGGTGTGCAGGATCCATTGTTGTATCCCAAAGCTGATTTCCGTCCATTTCACCAAGACCTTTGTAACGCTGTACATCCGCTTTATTTCTGTTTTCACCAAGTTCCATAAGGGCATTATCGCGTTCCTGTTCTGAATAACAATAAACTGGCTCTTTTTTACCAAGTTGGACTTTAAATAGTGGAGGCATAGCAAGGTAGACATATCCATTTTCAATAAGCTGCGGCATATATCTAAAAAAGAAAGTTAAAAGCAAAGTTCTGATGTGAGAACCGTCAACATCGGCATCTGCCATGATTATGATTTTATGGTAGCGAAGTTTTTCTATATTAAAGTCTTTTCCAAAACCTGTTCCAAGAGTATTAATTACAGGTTCCAGTTTTTCATTGCTCATAACTTTATCTGCAGTAACTTTTTCTACGTTCAGCATTTTTCCCCAAAGAGGCAAAATTGCTTGAGTTTTTGCATCACGTCCCTCTTTTGCTGAACCGCCGGCAGAATCTCCTTCGACAATGTAAACTTCACAAATTTCAGGATTGTCCTTTATTGAACAGTCTGCAAGTTTTTCAGGTTTTTTAAAACCAGTTAAACCTGACTTTTTACGGCTTGCGTCTTTTGCTTTTCGGGCTGCAATTCTGGCAGTCGCCTCGGCAACGGCCTTTTCAAGGACTTTTTCTACAACATGAGGATTTTGTTCAAAGAAAATTGTAAGCTTCTCTTTTACAAGAGAATCAACTATTCCTCTAACTTCAGGATTTCCAAGTTTATCTTTTGTTTGACCTACAAATTCTGGTTCAGGAACTTTCATTGAAAGAACTGCAACAAGTCCGGCTTTTACGTCATCTCCATTTATTTTTTCGTAAGGATCATCTTTTGGATCTATTTTGCCGTCTTTTTTTGGCATTCTCTTTTTTATCTTTTCATTTGAATCAAGAAATTTAGATATAACAAAAAGAAGCGCCGATTTAAATCCGTCAAGGTGCGTACCGCCGTCTGTTGTCCTAATATCGTTTACATAAGTGTGAATGTTTTCGGAATAAGTTTCGTTGTATTGAAAAGAAAGTTCTGTTATTACATCATCTTTTTCGCCTGTAATATAAATAGGCTCTTCAGGATACTTGAATTTTGCCTTTGAATTGATTTCAGCTACGTAATGAACAATTCCGCCTTCATATTTAAGAATTTCTTCTTTAGGATTTTCGAGCCGTTCATCCCTAAAAACAATTGTTATTCCGCTGTTTAAAAAAGCAAGTTCCTTAAGACGCTGAATAAGAATATCCCAGTCGTAAGTTGTTGTTACTGTAAAAATTGAAGGGTCAGCTTTCCATCGGATTGTTGTTCCATGAACTGAAGAATCAATGTCGCCGATTACTTCTACTTTTGTTTTAGGAATACCTTTTTCATATTTCTGCTGATAAATATGACCATCACGTTTTACAGTTGCTTCCATCCATACAGAAAGAGCATTTACACAGGAAACACCTACACCGTGCAAACCGCCGGAAACTTTGTAAGAACCTTTATCAAATTTTCCGCCTGCATGAAGACGTGTAAGAACAAGTTCCAGTGCAGAAATATGTTCAGTCGGGTGAATATCAACAGGAATTCCACGCCCATTGTCTTCTACGCGAACTACATCATCTTTTTCAAGAGCAACAACAATTTTATCGCAATAACCTGCCATTGCTTCGTCAATGGAATTGTCAACGGTTTCATAAACAAGATGATGAAGCCCTTTTGGACCTGTAGAACCTATGTACATTCCAGGACGTTTTCTTACAGCTTCAAGTCCTTTTAAAACCTGAATATTACTTGCACCATATTCTGCAGCCATTACTTTTTTCCTTGATTTTGTCTAATTTTTGGAAATTTATATTCATAAAATAAACTAACCCTGAGTCACTAAGGCTGGGTATCGTTCGTTTTTATAAGTCATCGTAACCGGTTACATTCCTTGAACACAAATATCAGAAAATATAACCTTTGCGCGAATCTTTATTACATTATAGAAATAACTTAATTAAAATATACTTTGATTGATTAAAAAAGTAAAGGCAGTTTATAATCATAAAGTATGAGCGAACAGAATTATAAAGAAATTTGGCCATTTGCAATGGAACAAATACATGAAGAATACAAAAACATCGGCCAGGAAAATGAATTTTTACTCTGGTACAAAATGGAATATCTTGAAGATACTTTAGACACAATCACAGTTTCTGTTCCATCAGAATTTTTGTGGCAGAGAATGCTTTCCAAGGGTAATGTAAAAAAAGTTGAAAACAAAATTTGTGAAATAACCGGACGTTCAAATATAAATATTACTCCTAAATTCAACTCCACTACGATTCAAGCTTCTTCAGATTTTAAGGAAGAATTAAATTCAAAAGAAGAGCCTGAAAAAATTGAAAAAGAAGCAAAAAAACAAGTTTCACCACATAACAACACAAATTCAACTTTGAATCCAAATTTTACTTTTGAAAATTTTGTAACTGGCGAAGAAATAGGAAGCAAATTTGCATACAATGTTTGTTATGCCGCATCCCTTGCACCAGGAGAAAAAACAAATCCAATACTTATTTACGGTGGAGTCGGTCTTGGAAAAACTCACCTTATGCAGGCAATTGGAAACGAAATCTTAAAAAACAGCTCTGAACAGAAAAAAATTTGTTTTATTCAGACTGAAAGTTTCTTGAATGAATTTTCCTCTTCAATAATCAATAAGACAACTGAAAAATTCAAAAGAAAATATAGAAATCTTGATGTTTTTCTTCTTGATGATATTCACTTTTTAAACGGAAAAAGCGGACTTCAGGAAGAACTTTTTTATGTCTTTGAAGCATTGCACAAGAAAAAAGCCCAGATGGTTTTTACATGTGACCGTCCTTTAAACGAAATTGGAAATATGGCAGAAAGACTTGTAAGCCGTCTTGGAAGCGGAGCATGTCTTGACCTTCATATTCCTAATTTTGACACAAGAAAGGCAATCATACATAAAAAACTTGAAATAAAAGACAAGGCATTGCCGGAAGAAATTATTGACTACATTGCAAAAACTGTAGAAACAAACATCCGTGACCTTGAGTCGGCTTTGAACAAAATTATTATGTACACGGAATTTGTAAGTCCAAACATAACCCTTGAAATTGTACAGCAGCAGCTTTCAAATCTTTATGCCGCTCCAGGAACAGGAAATGTTTCCATAGAAAATATACAAAAGGTTGTTGCTGAAGCATATAACATAAAAGTTGAAGAATTAAAAGGAAAAAGAAGAGATAAAAAATATATAATTCCAAGATTCATCGCAGTCTATATAACTAGAGAAATGACAGAATATGCTTACACAGAAATAGGAAACGAATTTGGAGGACGCGACCATACTTCAATAATGAACGGATACAACAAAATTGTTGATAAGATAAATTCAGATCCATCTCTTGCTCAGAAAATAAAAAATTTGATGGAGGAAGTTAAAAAATACACAAAATAAGTATATACTATGTTAAAATGATGTGGATAACTTGTTTATAATGAAAAAAAATAAACAAAATTGTGAATAAGTTATTTAAAAGTGAATAGAACTGCCTTGGTTATAAACAATGCAATTCTTTCACATATAAAAAGATAAATAACTTTTCCACTTTAAACGCGTACTTATTATTAAATTTACTAAATTTATATAAATTTAATAAATTCTAAATCTGTGAATAAAAAGGAGAACTTATGAAATTCACTTTCGACAGAGAAGCAATGATAAAGGAAATTGCTATTGCTCAGGAAATTATTACAAATAAAAGCCCTATTTCAATACTTTCAAATATACTTTTAATAGCAAATGACAACACTCTTACTATAAAAGCTTCTGACACTTCTGTAAATTTTATAACAAGCATTCCGGTTGATGTTATAGAGGAAGGAAGCACAACTATTTTCTGCGATAAATTCAGCACAATACTTTCTTCTTTGCCAAACGGAGAAATTGAATTCGAGCAGAAAGACATAAAAGTCACAATAAAACCTGTTTCAAAAAAAGTAAAATTTCAGCTTAAAAGCATTGCAAGTGAAAAATTTGCAGAAATTCCTGAGGCAAACAACGTTCCTTTCTTTGAAATGCCTTCAAAAGACTTAAAGGAAATGATTCAGCATACAATTTTTTCTGTTTCAGAAGACCAGAACCGTTATTTTATGACGGGCGTTTACTTTACAAGAAAAGATGACAAATTTGTAACAGTTTCTACGGATGCAAGACGCCTTTCTTATGCGGAAAAAGATTTGCCGGCAGGAATAAATTTTGAATCTTCTATTGTTCCTACAAAAATTCTTAGGTGCATACTTAAAAACGCGCCGGATGAAGGAAACATTCAAATTGCGATTGTTGAAAAATTGATTTTTGTTCGTTTTGGAAGTTATGAGTTTTCTTCAAAACTTTTGGAAGGACAGTTTCCTAACTATCAGAAAGTAATTCCTGAAAAACAAAATTCATATTTTGCGGTGAACAAGTCTGATTTGGAATCAGCATTGCGCAGAATTGAAATTATGATTGACAAAAAGGTTAATAGAGTTCTGTTTAAAATCAGTCCTGGAACTTTGACATTGACTTCTCCTGAATCAGAAATTGGTACTGCGGATGAGGAAATTCCATGTCAGTATGAAGGAAATGAAATAACAATTGCCTTAAACAGCCGTTATGTTTCTGAACCGTTAAAAAATATCAGCACTGAAAATATTGTTTTTGAATTTTCAGAAGTTATGAAAGCAATTACATTGCGTCCTGAACCTGCAGGTGATTTCTTTCATATAATAATGCCAATGAATTTGAACGGCTAGAAAATGCCATTTCTTTCACTTTCTTTATTTAATTTTCGCAATTTGAAGAACGATAAAATAAATCTTCTTTCAAAAGAAGTTTATTTTGTAGGAGAGAATGGTCAGGGAAAAAGCAATCTTCTTGAATCCCTTTACTATTCTGCATACGGTTCATCATTTAGAACTCATGTTGATTCTCAGATTATAAAAGAAGGTGAGCAGAATTTTGCTATAAATTCACTTTATACTAATGAAAAAGAAAATACTCAAAATATAAAGGTCATATACGACAAAGGAAAAAAAATAATTGAAAAAAATTCAAAGCGTATAAAAGACAGAAAAGAACTTGTAAACACAATTCCTTGCGTTATTTTTTGTCATGATGATATGCGCTTTGCAACTGGTGAGCCGGAATTCAGAAGATTTTTTTTAGATCAGTCATTAACGATGTATGATGAGCTTTATATTGATGACCTTAGGAATTACAGAAAAATTTTAAAAACAAGAAATTTGCTTTTAAAAGAATGTAATTATGAGATGCTTGATATTTATGATTATCAGCTTGCTCAAAAAGGACTGGAAATTCAGATTAAACGAAAAAATCTTGTTTTTCAGTTCAATGAAATTTTTGGAAAACTTTATGAGCAAATTTCAGGCATTGAAAATGTAGCTATTTCTTATGTTCCAAGCTGGAAAGAAATAAGGCAGGAGGTAGGAACAAAATTTCCTTCTGTAAATGATATAACGGAGTTTTTAAAGAGTAAAAGGGATCAGGATAAAATAATGCAGACTACCCTTTCTGGTCCTCATAGAGATAAAATAATATTTGTAAAAGATGGAAAACAATTTGTGCCTACAGCGTCAACAGGACAATGCAGGCTTGTTTCTTTGCTTTTAAGGATTGCCCAGTCAGTTTATTACACACGATTAACAGGAATAAAGCCGGTTCTTCTTATGGATGACGTAATGCTTGAGCTTGACCCTGAAAAAAGACAGAAAATAACTGCTCTTCTTCCGGAATATGACCAGCTTTTCTGCACATTTCTTCCGGGAGAACCATATAAAAATTATATGAAGGAAAGTACGAAAGTTTATAAAATAAAGAATGGAGAATGGTATGAAGAATGAAATCATTGACTGTTCTGAAATGCTTACAAGAACTTTTGACAACATAGAAAAATCAACTTTAGAAAAAAATAATAAATTCTATTCTTCGTGGAAAACAGTTGTAACAAAAATCAACAGGATTGGAGATAAAAATTTTGGTCAGAAATTGTATGACCACAGTTCAATTGTCGATATAAAAAATGAAACTCTTCTTGTGGAAACAGACCATCCCGCATGGTCACAGATGATGCAGTTTTATTCAAAATTTATAATAAACGGACTAAAAATGTACAGTCCTGAAATGCGTATAAAAGGAATAGTATTCAGAACACGTGGAAGCAATGCTGTTTTAAATTCTGTTGATTATGGTGAAGAAATAAAAAAAGCTGATAAAAAATTGTTTGAGCGATATGAAAAAGAAAATGAAGTTATAAATAAATATTCAGAAAAAAAGGAAAAAAATAAAGAAGAAAAAGAGGAACTTCCAGAAGAATTAAAAGCAATGTTTGATACGATAAGAAAAAGTATGTTGACCAAAAATAGAAATAATTGATATATTATTTTACTACATTTTGATATTTTATAATTCGCATAAAATATACGGATTTTATTTATAAAGAAGGAGCATTGTACTTATGTTACGTACATACCAACCAAGCAAAGTTAAACGCAATAGAAAATTTGGTTTTAGAGCTAGAATGGCTACTAAAGGCGGACGCAAGGTTCTTGCACGCCGACGTGCCAAAGGCAGAGCAAAACTTTCAATTTCTGACGAAAAGAAGCCATACTGATTTTTTTAGGGATGGAAACAGAGTTAGTCAAAACAGGATTTTTTAAACGCAATGAACGCTTAAAAAATCCTGCTGATTTCAAAACACTGTTTAAAAAAGGAAACAGAGCGAGTATTTCCGGTGCCAGAATTTTTTTTAAAGAAAATGGTACAGAAATAAATCGAATAGGATTTCCTTTGCCTCGCGGTTACGGTAATGCTGTAAAAAGAAATTTGTCTAAACGTTACAGCCGTGAAGCCTATCGTTTTTTTAAAACACATCTGAACACTGGATATGATATTATAATTCTTGTTTATCCTGGAAATGACTCGTTCAGCACGCGATGTGTTCAATTTCGTACATTGTTTCAAAAGGCAGGATTAATAAAAGAATGAAAAATTTTCTTAAAAAATTTTTCTGTTTTTTTATCCGTTTTTATCAAAAATATATTTCGCCTTTGCACCCTCGTTGTTGCAGATTCACACCATCGTGTTCTCAATACGCGTTGGAAGCAATTCAAAAATATGGTTCTGGTAAAGGAACTTTTCTGGCAATAAAACGAATATTACGTTGTAATCCTTTTTTCAAAGGCGGTTATGATCCTGTTCCCTGATTATGGGTTAACCAAAAAATCGCCTGAGGAGAATTTTCATGAATAAAAACACAATTCTGGCAATTGTTCTTTCTACGGTTGTTGTTGTGGCTTCTATTTTTTTGCAGTCACGATTTATGCCAAAAACTCCTGCTAAACCTGAAAATTCAGTTGCTGAAAATGTAGTTTCTGAGCCAACTAATGATAAGGCAGCTGAGGAAATAAAAAATCTTGGCATAAAATCTGTAAAGGAAGTTACAGAAGAAAAGCAGATTGTTGTAAAAACTTCAAAAACGGAAGTAGTTCTTACAAATAAGGGTGGAGACATTATCAGTTATAGATTGACAGACCACATTGACGTTGACACAAAAGATGGCGTTCAGATGGTTGATAACGTTTCTGAGTTTAACAGGGCATGTGCAGTTGCTTTTGGTAAAAATTACAATGCGAAAATTTTAAACGAACTTTTTAATTTTTCGCAGCCGGATGAAAAAACTTATTTGTTTACAAAAAATTTTGTAACAACGGATGATGAAGGAAAAAATCATAAAGTTACATTCGGAAAAAGATACACTTTTGAAGATGACTATATGTTCAAACTTGAAATTCTGTTCCATTCTGATGATGAAACAGAATTTTCTTATACTTTAAGGACTTCCCCGCAGATTGGACCTTATTTTAATCCAAAGCTGAACAGATATGAAAACCGTCAGTTTATTTCCTTTAATGGAAATAAAGCTAAAAGACAGATTATTGGAAACAAACCTGAAATAAAATTGTACGGCAAAGAATATTTGTGGAACGGAATAGGCGGAAAATATTTTGAGGAAATTTTAATTCCTGAAAATATCAATTCAATGGACTATTCTTATTATTCAAATATTGTTGAAGTAAATAATTATGCAAATGCCCAGGTTATTTCCATCAGAAAACCTGTTAAAACGACAGATTTAAAAGATACATATTATATGTATTTTGGTCCTAGAAATGAAAAAGACCTTAAGATTTATAATTCGTCTGAAAAAAATGTATGGAATTTAAGCGGACTTAGACTTACTGAAAGTTTGAATTCAAATGGCTGGCTTGGCTGGCTTGAGACAATCCTTAAGTGGATTATGGAAGTTATTAATAAAGTCGTTCATAACTGGGGTATTTCTATCATAATTATGACGATTTTAATAAAGCTTGCAATGTTCCCGATGACAAAAAATCAGTCGATGTCTACGCTCAAAATGCAGGAAATTCAGCCTAAAGTACAGTCTGTTCAGAACAAATATAAGGACAATCCGCAGAAAATGCAGCAGGAAATGGCAAAAGTTTATAAGGATGTTGGATATAATCCGATGAGCGGATGTCTTCCTATGCTTGTTCAGTTCCTTATTTTGTGGTCAATGTACAACCTGTTCAATAATTATTTTGAATTCCGCGGCTCAAGTTTTATTCCTCACTGGATTGAAGACCTTTCTTCTGGTGACAGCATTTATGTATTTAAATTTAATATACCGTTCTTTGGAAATCATCTTAGGATTTTACCTTTTATTTACCTTGCTTCTCAGCTGTTCTTTGGAAAAATTACAAATATGGGCGGAACTGCCGGAGCTGCAGGTTCTTCACAGGCTCAAATGAAAATGATGATGTACGGTATGCCTATTTTATTCTTTGTATTGTTTTATAACGCTCCGTCCGGACTCTTGCTTTATTGGACTGTAAGCAATGTTTTCCAGATGATTCAGCAGATTATAATAAACAAAGCGATGAAATCTAAAAAAGCAGAAATTTCCACCAAAAAAAACAAATAATGGGAGTAATATAAATGACTTACGAATTTGAAGGAAAAACAGAAAAAGAAGCAATTGAAATTGCCGCAAATGAACTTGGTCTTCAGAGAGACCAGTTTGATGTTGAAATTTTGGAATCTCAGAAAAAAACACTTTTCAAGAACGGATATGTAAAAATCTGTGTTCATACTTTGGATGATGCGCAGCCGTCTACTTTGAGTACAAATGGTTCTTCTTTTGCAGCTATAAGCAGAACTGCAATAAATCCTGTTCCTCAGGATGAATTTGAAGAAAAGATGGTTGATTTTGTAAAAAACGTAATTGAAAAAATGGGTTACGATGTAAAGGTAGAGCTTGCATTCCGAGAAGAAAAGAAGATTGGAATAAAGCTTGATTCGCAGAATTCTTCAATTCTGATTGGAAGAAAAGGTAAAAACCTTGATGCCCTGCAGCTTTTGGCAAATATTTATGCGGGACGTCTTGGACATGAAGAAATTCGTGTGATTCTTGATACAGAAAACTACAGAATTCGCCGCGAGGAATCTTTGGTTAGACTTGCCTATACAACTGCGGATAAGGTTCATACTTCTCACAAGTCAATATTGCTTGAACCTATGAATCCTTTTGAAAGAAGACTTATTCATACAACTTTAAACGATATTCCTGATATTGATACAAAATCTGAAGGTGAAGGACTTTATAAACAGGTCCGCGTACTTTACAAAGGATTTGAAAGATAATTTTTTAGCACCATTTTTAAGTTTTAGTTGAATTAAGAGTTTTCTGTTTGTAACTTTTTATAAAATGGTGCTTTTTAATTTTAAATACTGTAGAGGTTAGTTGATATGAAAAAAATTATTTTGGCTGTATTTTGCGTTTTTTGCATGATGTCAGCAGGTTTTTCTCAGAATGTAAATCTTGAAGAGCTTATAAGTCCAGATTACGCAGATTATTTGAAATCAAATGGAAATATTACAATAATTCATCCAAAAAATGAAAAGGAATTGACTTTAGTTCCAAACTGTCCTTATTCAGAGCAGATAAAAAGCGATTTGATTTGTGAAAAAGAAAAAGGAGTTCCTTTTCTGGCGGAATTTTTATATTTGATTCCAAAATCAGAACTTACTGAAGATGTTTCAAAAGTAAATGCAGACAGCATGAGCGTTATTTTCCGTTCAATCAGCAAAATGCAGGGAATGACATACATCCATAACGGCGGAAAAGAAGATGTTCTTTACAAGAAGGCGTATGCGGTCGCTTCTGCTGATTCCAACGAACCTGTTCCAGATCCGCTGGAAGGCCCTACAGATGGTCTTGTGGCTTACGGCTATCAGCATGACCATAGTTTTGGAGATACAAAATACAAGCTTAATTACTATCAAAAAGACAATGTTATTTTTGCCACTTTTTTGAATGTAATACCTATGAGCAAACTTGGAATAAAAGCTGTTATGCCTGAAAACCTTAGGATGAATATTGTTTCCATTGATTTGGGCGATAATCTGCTTTTGTATCTTGTTGCCGATGTAAGCGCAAAAAATTTGCTGGGAGTAAGGGCTCAGATTCAGGATTCAATGACTGTAAGAATGGAAGCGATTTACAGATGGTTTTTGAAGCAGTATAAATAGGAATCTTGAAGGAGCGTTTAAAAAATGAAAATAAAAAAAATATTTATGGCGGCTTTGTTTGGAATTTCAATATTAACGAATGGAGCGTGCCGTTCTAAAGGAAATGCTATGGATTCTATCAAGGGAAAAGACGGATTATTTGCAATTATGGAAACTTCTAAAGGCGAGATTGCTCTGGAATTGTATTACAAGGATGCGCCTTTAACAGTTTGTAATTTTGTTGGTTTGGCAGAAGGAACTTTGGATGCTGCCAACGGAAAGCCTTTTTACAATGGATTGAAATTTCACCGTGTAATAAAAGATTTTATGATTCAGGGCGGAGACCCGCGCGGAAACGGAACTGGCGGTCCGGGATATAAATTTGCAGATGAGGAAGTTCCTTATAAGTTTGATAAGTCTGGATATCTTGCAATGGCGAATTCCGGAGCAAACACAAACGGTTCACAGTTTTTTATTACCCATGTTGAAACTCCGTGGCTTAACGGAAAGCACACAATTTTTGGTCATGTTGTAACTTCTGAAGATCAGGATATTGTAAACGCAGTTGCCCAGGGCGACGAGATAAAATCTGTTAAAATTATCCGTCAGGGTGATGAGGCGCAGGCTTTTAAAGCAACTCAGGAAGATTGGGAAAAACTGAATAAAGTTGCTGTTCAGAAAGCAAACGCTGCGAAAGAAGCAAAATATGCTGCAAAAATTGCGGAAGTTGAAAAGAATTTCCCAGGTTTTGAAAAGACCGTTGACGGAATTTATTATAAGACTACAAAAGCGGGTTCTGGCGCAAAATGTGGAAAAGGTAAAAATGCGAACGTAGACTACAAGGGCTATCTTGTTGACGGAACAGTTTTTGACGGTTCAAGCGGAATGATTCAGGGTGGACACGAAGCTTTGAATTTTACAACTGGAGCAGGCCAGATGATTCCGGGATTTGATTCAATGGTTCAGGATATGACAAAAGGTGAAATAAGAACTTTTGTTCTTCCGCCGGATTTGGCTTATGGCGAACGCGGATATCCTGGAGTTATTCCAGAAAGCGCGTACATTGCTTTTGATGTGCAGTTGAACAGATTTTAGCGGATGGCTTAAGGATAGTAGGGGCACGAAGTGTTTGCAAAACGTGAGGTAAAACGAGCGTTTTGCAAATGAAGGCGAAAGCCGTAACCCCGGATAGCCTGGCGGTACAAAGTACCGAAAGCCCCAAAAAAGAAAATTACAATTTCATTCGGAAAACCTTTGAATTTCGTTCTGGAGTCCAAAGGTTTTTTCGTTCTTCTGGAAGTGAGGAAATTTTGTCGGGCTTAAAGCCAAGCTGTTCAAACCAGTCGGAAGTTTGGGTTGTTAAAATAAAAACGCTGGAAAGATTTTTGTTTTTTGCCTGCTGGATAAGATATTCAACGAGTTTTGGACCTATTCCAAGATGAGAGAAGGATTCTTCAACGGCAATTCCTGCAATTTCGGCCTGATTGGTGTCGTAAACGTGAAGAGAGGCTGATGCACGGATTCCACCGTCAATTTCGTAGACTATATAATCTGCAAGGTTTGTATTAAGGTCTTTTTCGGTGCGCGGTAAAAGAATTTTTTTCTGTATGAACGGGTTCATTATTGAAAGAACAGAAGGAATGTCCGTTTGCGTCATTTGGCGGATGTGTCCGTAATTTTGTGAATAAATCATCGTGCCTGAACCAAGGTCGCTGAATATTTCGCATGGAATTGAGCCGTTCTGGGAACCGTTCAGAATGTGAGAGCGCGTTACACCATTTTTACAGGCGTTTTCTGCGATTTTCAGAAGGAAAATAATTTTCTGGTTTTCGTTTTTTTCATTTAATTTTATAAAGTTGTGGAGTTCCGTAAGATTCAGGGCGGGAATATTTCCTTCAGAGGAAATTCCGAGCGAGTCCGGAACATTAAAATTTTTTTCTGAAATCACGCCGTTTTTTATAAGAAAGAAAAGTTTGTCAGCCTTTAGATTTGTGGCGATTGTTTCTGCAAGTTTTATTGAAGAAATATTGTAGGGCTTCCCTGCACTGCTCCATCCAATGCACGGAAAAATTGGAATGAATCCATTGTTAAGAGTGTTTTTTATCGCATCTGTCTGTATTTTGTCTATTTCGCCGGCTGTTACGTAATCGATTCCATCAATAACGCCTTTTGCGCGCGCCCTGACCCAGTTTCCGATTGCGGCGGTTATGTGGTTTGCGGCAAGGCTTGTCATTACAATGTTTGAAATGTCGAATGCCGCCATTTTTATAAGGTTTATGCCCTTTTCACTTGTAATTCTTGTTCCGTTTTCGTACGTCCATTTTATGCGTGAAGTTTTTAAAACCTGGTCAATGCGTTTTTTTGAACCCGGCACAATCGCAACTTTTATTCCGGCCTGATGTAAAAGGGAAATGTCGTGTATGTGGCTTGAAAATAAAGGAGAATCTATGATTTCATCGTCAAGATAAATGACAACTGTGGCATTTTGAAATTTCTGGATGTAGCGTATTACATCGCGGATTTGCTGTGCTTTTTTTTCGGTTTTGTGCTGCATATTTTTAGTATACAGTTTATGAACAAAGTGGAAAAGATTTTTTTTGTTTTTGATTTCTTGCGCCAGGTGATGTTGAAATTTATTTCGGAACGTTTATTCTTTTTGTAGATTGTTTTCTGCGCGGAATTTTTCTGTATTGTTTTTGCTGTAAACGCAACCGCAATACTGCTGGCGGTAAAGTTCATATTCTTCTGAAAGTTCAAGGCTTCTTTTGAATCCGCCTTTTTTCTTGAAATCCGAAGGAAGCCATTTTGTTTTTTTTATGGAATCGCAGAGTTCCCTTCCGATTGTGTTGATTTTTTCGGAATCCTTAAAAGGTGAAATGCTTAGGGTTGTACAAAAGTAGTCGAAGTTGTTTTTAACAGCGTATTCACAGGCTTTTTTTAGGCGAAATTCATAGCAGCGGCGGCAACGTTCGCCTTTTTCCGGTTCGTCTGCAAATTCAGGGTGATTTTTTATTTCCAGCGCAGAATAGAATTCTTCCGGGTCATAGTTTTGTTCAACGAATTTTACGTTATTTTTGAATGCGGCAGGAAAACGCGGAAGAAAATTTTTAAGTTCATTCAGGCGGCGCAGATATTCTTCTTCCGGGTAAATGTTCGGGTTGTAGTAAAGGATTGTGATGCTAAAATATTTTGAAAGATATTCAAGAACATAGGAAGAACAGGGACCGCAGCATGCGTGCAGCAATAACGAAGGTCTGGCCGCCGAAGCCGCCAGACTTTCAATTATTTCGTCGAGTTCTTTCTGATAGTTTTTTTTAGCAGATTTCGCAGTCATTTGACTTTGATGTTGTCAAAGGTTTGCCGTCGGCTGTAAGAGAAACTCCTGCAATCTGCGCTGTATGATTTTTAATTTCATAGTAGCATTTACAGAATTTATCAATATCGATTTTTGCAGGTTTCTGAAATGATGCGTCTGCTCCTTCCAGAACAACCGGTGTTCCTGCGGCAGCCCACGGCGCGGTAAGAAGCTCAACTTTTTCTTTTCCGTCTTCTGTGTAATCTGCGGCAAGCAGCATTCCGCGGCTTTCAACGCCTTTCATTTTTCGTGGAGCAAGGTTGGACGCAATGATTACGTGCTGGCCGAGCAGCTCTTCTTCCTTAAGGTATGGGCGCAGACCAGACTGGATGATTCTGTCTTCTCCAGAGCCGTCGTCCATGTGTTCAATGTAAAGCTTATCGCCCTGAGGGTTGCGTTCAACAGATTTGATTACGGCGACTTTAAGCTCGATGTGTTCGTTAAAGTAAGCAACCTGGTCTTCTGCAAATTTTGGACCTTCCGATTTTTTTGCAGGAGCTGATTTTGGCTCTTCTTTTTTTTGCCCGGTTTTTTCCGCTTTTTTGCTGTGAGGGTCTGGTGTAGCCGCAAGAAGCTCTTCAAGGTCGATTTCGCCGCCAAAGCAAGGTACGGTTATCGCCCAATTTTCCAAAACCTGAGGATGAACTTCGCCAAATACACCAACCTGTTTTCCTTTGATGATTACGGCGGCCTGCCTTCCAGGAATAAATCTTGGGTCATCTGATTCTTTTACTTCATATTTGTGGTCAAGGAAGTAAAGAACAGAAGCAACTTCTGAAGCGGCTGTGTTGTAGTTTGCGTTTGATTCTGCTGTAAGGAATCCAAGGCATTGTCGTGTTCTTGTTCCTGTGTTTTCTTCCGGGCAAAGGTATGCAACCTTTCCGATTTCGAAAATTTTGTGCGGATAAATTGCATTTGCAGATTTTGATTCTGCGCGTAGCAATGAAGAGAGAATGTCTGAACGCACAAACTGGTAATTTTCGCTCATTGGATTTGCAATTTCAATTACGTGCGCCGGGTCAATGTTCATATTTTCAATGTAGTCCTTGCGTGAACCTACATAATTGAAAATCATTTCCTGGTAGCCAAGTCCGACCATCAATGTTTTTGCTTTTCTGGAATAATAAGTTACCGGAAGAAGGCGGCCGATTGTAAAGTCGCTAGGTTTTGCCGGCTCGTAAGTTTCCAGCTTTGTTCCAATCATTACGTCTTCGATTATATCAACTTCGTGAAGGAAGTCGTTTCTGTAAGGAGCAGGAGAAAGCGTATACTCAAAATCATCATCTGCAATTTTTTTGGAAACAACTTTTGAACCCATTCTTGTAAGAGCGTCCAAAACTGTCGCGTCGTCAAAATTAGTTCCAAGAAGTTTGTTTATATGCTTTAATGTCGCTTTTGTTTCAGGCTGGAAATAGAACGGAGCTACAACATCGCGTCCAAAGCAAGTGTCGTACGGATGTTTTACCATAACAGGCTCGATTTCATAACCGACATCAGCAAAATCGCAGGCGACTATGTTTGCGGCAAGCATAAGATTTTCCATGTTGTCGCCGGTAAGTTCAACCATAAGGCCTTTGTCTCCAACCTGAACTGCGCCAAGGGTTGCGCTGTTGATTACTGGAGGCATAGACATAATTTCATTCTTGTCGTCTGCGAGAATCGGGAATTTTTTTAAATCTTTGATAATCCAGCCGAAGTCCTTTCCTTTTGGATGATCTGTAAGGATTTGGCGGCAGGTTAAAGGTTTTTCAAACTGAAGGGGAACAAAAGAAGTAGCGTCAGGGTCAACAGCCTTGTAATGAACAGGGAATTTTATTTCTTCAGCGCGGTAAACGCCCATGGAAATTGATTTTCGCTTGCGGCCAAAATTCCAGGCAAGTTTTTCCTGAGTCTGGACAATATCTTTTAACATCGGGTCATCGATTGCTTTTCCGTTGATAACAAAGGCGACCATGTAAGGGCGAATTTCCTTAAGTTCCGGGTCTACTGTAACAATTCTGTTTCCGCAGTCTTTGATATTATCTTTTGTTGAGAGAAATTTTGAATAGTCAACAGTTTTTCCGCCGCGGTGAATTTTAAGCTGGCGGGCAACTCCGTTTGTTGACCACAAATCAGGACGGTTTGTATCGTTTAATTCAATTTTTATAACTCGTTCTGATTCTGGTATGGAAGTATCTGGTTTTTCATCAAGTTCGGCTTTTGCGTAAGTAAGAACTTTTTCAAGGTCATCGTAATTATATTTTTTTTCAAGAAGTTTAAAGAAAAGCTGTTCATTTACTTCAATTTTTGGCATTTTTTTCCTCTGAATGGCTTATTAAAAGATGAATTATTATAAATCAATCTATAGAAACATTCAATTGAACGGATTGAATAAAAAAACCGGTATTTTTGCTAAATGGATTAATTTCGAGTTTTTTTTACAAATTACGAAAGAACGCTTTCGGCATATTTCCAATTTGCTCAGATG